>Ga0315289_10006918_pt1 | contig 16625 bp, 8 predicted proteins | sample YL17G11_40_MG_FD_203452 | JGI IMG/M metagenome (GOLD analysis project Ga0315289, IMG submission 203452) | Sediment microbial communities from Yellowstone Lake, YNP, Wyoming, USA - YL17G11_40 | ecosystem: Environmental > Aquatic > Freshwater > Lake > Sediment | place: USA: Wyoming | collected... | reverse complement strand
GATTCATTTACAGGATCACTAACACCGTCATTATTTGCATCATCGAAATCCAACAGGGCGCTGACTGAAAGTGATCGAGATAAAAAATCCTGTATGATATAAACTCTGGCTTGCTCTTCAGAAATGGGATCCATCATATCTCTTATAACAGTCCCGGGCTTCAAGTCTATCCCAGCATTGTTTAAGAGCATCTCTCGGCTGTAGGTCAGGATAATATCATTCTGGGTACGTTTCGGAAGTGTTGTAAGACCCGTAGATATAGTTATTGGAGAACCTTCCAATTCGGGAGAGTAAGGACTCTCAGAAACCTGTCCTGAAATTGGATCATAAATCACTGCTGTGATCACAAAGAAGAAGCTGACTTCCTGATTGAATCCAACAGGGGGCATAGTGCCGGCAGTGACCATAGCATTATATGTGGGCTTGTCAAAAAAGGCTGAGTAATAAAGAATATTTACAACTTTTTCTGTAGTAGTTGTGATTCTGATTTCACCTACAGTATCGGTTGTTGTTCCAATAAGGGAGGTTGACGCATTAGAAAAGGATGGAGCGTCTATGCTGACTATTGTGGTGTTGATTTTATTATAGACATTATTCACGCCGCCACTTTGATAAGAGACATAAAAATTATAACCGATAATTCCTGATTCAGTGTTCTGGGCACAGACGGCTTCGATTTGATCCTGGTATCTTCTTAAATAAACACCGGTCGGTGCCAAAGCATAAATAAACTGATTACTTTGAACATAAGTTATGGTAATTGTAGCAGCTGTGCTCACTGACCCCGCGGCATCCTCTGCAGTTATGCTAAGTAAGGTGTCCCCTGAAGAGACTTTACCATTCCAGGCCCATATAGAGTCCCCTGGGGTATAGGATACGCCGGTAACCGTGCCGTTCACCTTTATATACTTGGTTGAAGCTGACGTAGTACCGGACAGTGTTTGGGTTTCAATGTTGGTACTGTAATTAACACCGTTTGTTGGAACCAGTATTACGGGTGTCGGAAAAGCCACGTTTAACCTCGCAGTCGAATTAATTGTTCAAACGTAACGGTCTGATTTGATTCTGCTGTAACCGTAATAGCTATTCTGAAGACGGTCGGATCATTAACATCTTGGGTCACAGCCACATTATCAATAGATTGCAAAATTTCTCCCGAACTCATTGCCCTCCCAGTTTCTCGATACTGGGCCTGCAGATCCTGAAATTTTTGAAGCGTTCGGGTAACTTCAGCCTTCAGCTGAGTTATCAAAAATCCAACATTACTCAATCTTGACCCAATCAAACCTTCAATACTGGTACCTATGAAGGTATGAAAAGTATTGCTGTTGATCCGGGTAATAACGAATTTTTCAACATTTTGCATTAAAAGGCGCTCATCCCGCTGGATATAAATTCCACCTTTTACGTCATAAGAAATATCATCTAAATATTTAGAAGCCATACACTTAGTGCAATAATTTATAATAGTATTATAAGTCACCTCAAAGTAATCGTAGGTGGTTCTCCACTCTTGATTCAAATAAATTTTTCTGGTCAAAACTGGGTCTAAAGATAAAGAATCATCCACGATTTTATACATGCTTTCAGGAACAAGATTATCCGTGGCATACATGGTAATTTTCGATGACGCAAGGGGCTTTTGAAGAGTAATAGACCTCAAATCATCCGCAAGGACAGCGAGTTCCCTGAACACGACATGGTCGCAAAGTGTTGTTAAATTAAGATCGAATGTCATAATAAATAGTCAAAACAAATAATAGATAATTAAGACTCTGTAAAAGGCGGTCGAACCTTATCAAGCTTTATAACCAAGTCACTCATATAAATATCATATTCAGTTGAATTGATATTGCCAGACACGTTTAAATCGACTAAATAATTGACATATCTGTCCGAAACAGTTAAAATTCTGACCTGATACAAATTTTTCGCAGTAAAAGTCCAACTACCACCTGTTGATGACTTCATATTCAGGACATAGGTACCGGGGATATACTTGGATGGTACATCAGTCCGGGTACTGGATCCTGTTGTATCATAATCAGTTATGGCTGCATCGATTTGATCATTATAATTTTTTATAGCCGCATCCTGCTCAGTTTTCGGTACCGTATTTTTTGATTGGGCAAAGGCTGCAGCCACTAATTTACCGCCGGCCGTTTCGGCCTCTTTTGACTGGGCATCCTGTTCCAGTCTCTTTTTGGTTTCTTCATCTATCGGTGTTGGAGTACAGTAGGGTAGTCCCTGGTTTACTCCGCTTACAAATTTCTTAAACCATGTTGTAGCTGCCTGAGCTTGACTATCCCCAGTCCAGGACATCACAGTCTGTAATGCCTTCAAAACAATTTTAGCATTGGTTTGTTTTATTGTTTTTGCCGGGGTAGCCGTAACCGTATCAAATTTATTTTCAATTGGAGGATTTCTGATACTTTCAATCGCCTTAATAACTTCTTTAGAAGTATAGGAATCATTTATATGTGCCCGTAACAGACTGGAATACTTTTCCATCTTTGGATCTAATTTTTGAGATTCAGGAATGGTACAAACTTGACGTGCCCTTTCCAATAAAGCGCCTATCTTTTTTAAATTATCATCAGACCCAGGATCATCTTTGTCCAATGTTATATCGCCGCTGAGAACATACGGATTTCTTTCCGAATAAGCCTGAAACATTGTACTGGCTTTTTGGAGTTTATTTAAAGTAATTGCATCGGCATTATATTTACGGGCACCATTTTCATCATGTGTTAAGGTCCAGTATGAATAAGCGACTTCATAAAGCATATAAACTTCTGCATACAATCTTTTTGCTATGGAGTCCTTTTCCATCTGGGCACTTAAATCGACCCCGCCATTTGTCTTTGGATCCAGATTTTTCTGAATTTCTTCAAGACTAGTTTCAAACTGTTTAATTTGTGTAGAAACTGATATTATTTCATTACCTATCCTATCTCTTTCTGATATCAGTGCATTCAAGCTTTTAGTGATATCATCCTTCGGATTCGCTAACTGTTCCATTGCCCAAGCTATACGAGGATCGGGATCAGGTTTACTTCCTGCCTGAAGGGGTCGTATTGCTTGCAGGAAATCTATAGTCTGGAATCTACTGACTGAATAATGCAATTTAATGTCCTGAAATTTTTGATTTATATTCATTTTTTGCAGGACTAAATTTAATGCCGAATTCAGATTGGCAAGATCACTCTGTAAAGAGACAATCATCCTCTTGGCATATTCAGAATCAGTTTTATATCGACCAAGACGAAGATTGCGGGGGACATTAATGGCGTCTAAAAGTTCTCGAACTATGGTAAACTGGACACCCATGATTTATCCTATGAAAATGATTTCTTTAAAAGTTGAAAAGCTTTACTCAAAGCTTCTGTTTTTAATGCAAGAGCTGCCTTCAATATTAGAAATTCTGACTCAGTTAATACGGAATCTGGTTTTAAATTTGCCTCCCCAAACATAAACACCATTCCTACCGAGAAACCAGTGGGTCCTGAAAATCCTGGATCCGGTTGAGTTGCATTACTGACCCGGGTCATGAAATTATCCACGCCACCTTTTTGGGGGTCTATAAATAAAAACGCTATACGGGGCATTCCAGCAAAGAAAGCTTCTATGGCAAGGATAACTGCAATCAGAGTATTTAAAATATTTGAATAATTCTCCAATTTTTCCTGTATGCCTTTTACAAAATCCAGAAAAGATTTTGTATTAGTTTTTACAGCACCGGCCAGGCCGGCTAGGAATTTATTAAGATAATCAACGACGGTCTCCATAAAAGGAAATACATAACCCACCCGTATTGTACTCCACATACCAAGACTTGGTGATCCAGAGATAAGATATTCCAGCCCCTTTTTATTCTGTACTACAGCCGCTTCATTCTCACTAATACAACCTTTAAAATTAACTGTGACACCAACTTCAGGGGTACGTGGTCCCCATAACCCAACCGGAAATCCGGATTCTATAACATAGTAATATTTCTTAATGGGTTCAGCACTAATAATACCGAAGATGTCCCATATACTGGTTTCTTTTACATCAAAATCTATATAACTTCCCCCTCCTGTAATTGGGTCCACCCCAACAATTACCGGATTTCCATCATTAAAAGATTTGTCATTGTACGCATAATCTAATACAGGGGGCCAGGTGTGTTTCTTGCCCTCTACGTCAGTATAATCTTTTCCAAGTGTCAATCTTTCAAGAGCAGCCTTTATTATTTTTGTTATTCCAGATGGTACGGGATAAGTAGTCTCCCGATTAGTAGGAAAAGGTTTTATAGATCGAGAAATTCTATAACTGGTAAATCCTGTTACTCTCGGAGCATCCCAAGTAAGTTTTACCCCAATTTTTTTAACGGGTGCCGCGGGAGCTCCTAATGCAGACAATGTTGAGTTAACCACAGCAAATAAACCTTCTTCTGGAGGGGCATCAAAATAGCCTGAAACGGTTCGTACGTTCCTTGGGGGAAGAGGTTTTGTGTTTATGGGTAATAACTTAAAAAAATCAAACATATCTGCCAGGAACTGCATGCCCTTATATATTTCCTGAAGAGTTTCCGTATCGCATAGAATTATGAACCCACCCACTACTGCATTAGAACTAAAATCAGGAACATTCTTATCCGCTGAATTATGTAAGGAAACTCTTAGCCTTGACAAAAATCCTTGATAACCACCACTGGATGCTTTTGGATCATATAGAGATTTCAACAGTGCAGGAGGTACCAGGACATTATAATAAACTCCGGTATTAAATAAATCCCCCATAAATTTAGCTAATGTCGTCTGGGCAAAAGTTATAAAGGTCTGAAGAATTGCCGAATACGAACTAAAAGCACTGATGAAGAACTTTAACAGTTTTAAAATTTTAGTCAAGACTGATAAGACTGTCGTCAGTTTGTCAACAGCTTTATTTAAAAATTTGATTACTTCAACAGGTAGTACCTGTTTATATTTAGCTGCTTCCCATTTATCGGCCATGGAACACTTTCCTTGCTTGTTTTATATTCTTCTCAGCAGTCTCGACTTCCTTTTTTACCATATGAGCATAAAGGCAGGCTATTTCCTTTAAAGATCGTACAAAATGATTATCAGCTTTCATGAGATCCCATTTCAGGGTATTATCAGCCGGAGGTTTTGTCGGCTCTGTTCCAAAAAGATCTTTTTCCAAGGCGTTTAATTCTGCCAATCTTGCTTTATCAGCTTCAATTTCCGCAAGCACAGGTTTCATCCTTTCACTGACTTCCATAATCACTCCTTAACCATTACAGGTTTGGCCAGATTGTGAAGTACCGGAAATGAATCTCAAATTAACTTCCTTCGAAGAACTATTAGTATCCTGTTGTTTATTCACCTGTGATACTTTTGCACTGCTGCCCGCACTTCTATTGAATCTGTTATCCGCCCAGCTATAAAGATTCCCAAGACACCCCTGGTTGGACCTTAAATATTCTTCACTTGTCACATCTGACCTGATCTGTGCTTCTCTAAGATCCAAGAAGGCAAGTCTATTATTTAAAATGTCTATACGGGAAGTATCAAAGGAACTCTTGTCTATGAGATTTTTATCATCAACAGTCCAGTAATAAACATAACCGTCCCGCATTCCGGAATAAACAGTAGCGTCCGGAGGTATAGCTGTTATTGGCGTTAAAACAAACCCTATTGGGCTACTGGAATCATTTACAATATCGCCAGTAGCATCCAGCCCCGGAATTGGGATCAGACTTAATCCATCCCCATTTTTAATGACCGTCTTATAATCAAGCACTGTAGAAAAACTTGAATAAGGATAATATTGCTCATATTGCTGAGTGGTATTCCACCTAATACCAAGACCTGTAGTATCAACATAATATTCAAAATTATAAGCACCAATATTGGCAACCGTTAAAAGAATGTTGGAACCCGTATCCAATAAATTTATACTTGTAAATGGGGTCGCTCCCACGAAGGCCAAATTACTGCAGATGGTCGCATCCTCCTGGCCGGAATTATAAGCCATAATACCCGGTATTGCTCTAAGGGCTGCTTTAAGATCCCCCACAGTAGGATTAAGAGTGAATGGAATAAATGTACTGGAAGCAGACCAGGATACATTTGCACCTACAAAAGGATTAATAGCTATGGTATAATCCACAGCAGGGGTATAGTTTAAACTGAACATCGGAATAGAATTAAAGGTGAACGTGGCATCATTTGCACCGGACAAGGCACCCAAAGGACCAGCATCATCTGACCAGGCTCCGTCTGGAAAATTTGTATCCAAATACTGTACAATAGGATAATAAACATTCCCGTCTATTGCCCCAGTACCCAAAATTCTACGATCATAAGAAGGATCAACTGTAACCACTAAAGAAGTCTGACCGGTAATATTTGTAAAGTCAGAGTAGGGTGACCAATCATTAAGCCATTTTTGAGCAGTACCAAAACCCATCCAGTTATTTATAATGGAACTATCATAGATCAAGGCAACAGAACTGTCCGCCATAAATTTCCGATGGGTCGCATCGGCCTTCACCGCGTTTGAATAACCGGCCATGGAAGGTTCAAGAATAAGCTGGGATGTGGCAGCTATTTCAACATTCAAGTGTTCCATCTCGGCAAGAATCTGCTTTACTTCATCAATACACAAATTCCTCATCGCCGTAGCGTCTGAATCATTTGTTCTGATTTTTAGATTAGGAGAAACTAAAGAGCTACCAGCAATTATTCTTTGTGAAGAACAATCCGCCAGCTCCTGCCTCAAGTAAATAAACTCAGGGTTATTATCAGTGTTATCAAAATTACCTATGTATGTTGAATCCGGCTCAAAACCAAGTTTTATAACAGCAGAGCCCTTACCCAGAATAATTTTATTTCGGGTACCGTCAGCCTTGAGTATCATTCCATTTTCATAACCATATGCAGACTCAGAATCAAAAACCCACTGAGGAGTTACTTTTATATCCAACTTGAAAGATAATAACATAGATACATCGAAGACACTGTAATAAGCCAAAGGCAATCCATCTGATGAAATAGGATCTATAAAAGTATAACTTTGAGCTAAGCCATCTACAGTGGCATCAAAAACATCCCCGTTTACCAAACCGAAATCATCAATAAGATCACTTGAAGTTTTTGGCCCTACATAGCCATCGTCATCAAACAGAGGGTACTTGGACGTCATAATGAATTGAGAAATTAATGTTGACGCTCCCCCATAAGCAGGAGTAATACTCATACTGGAATCATTTACAATGGCTGTGATCTCATAATTTTTTGTTGAATCAAAAGGTTTAATAAAATCACCAGCCCGCAATTGATATGTCCAATAGGACGGAAAACCACTAATGGCCGTCGTACATGTCACATCTGTTAGTCCAGGAATGAATATAGCTCTGCAAGCCGGAGGAGGTCTATAAGCAGGAATAGTATGAAACCAGACACGACGGCGTTTTCTTGCTTTCCTTTCCCTAGGTTTCTTAGGTCCAGGAACAGCATAAGGAATAGCCTGGCCAGTTAAACAAGCAATCTTAAAGGGCTCCATATTGGTATAGTCTGCCCATGGAAACATTCTATTAATTGACAAGGCACCACCACTGGCATCATCCTCAGAAAGCAGACCATCGTTATTACATAGATTCCAACCCTTCATGGCCAACATTTCAGTGCTATAGGATTGTAATCTGTCATTAAAAAAGTTGAAGATAGTGCTGAATATTTTTTCCTCTATAACAGAGTCTACCCGATTGTATTCATTGTTAGTAAGACCGCCGGCGGAGTTACCACTATTTTCATCCCCGGGGAGATCGCCACCCTGTCCTGCATTACCATTCTGTTGATTAGCTGCTTCTTGTCTGGCAGGCTCAATAACAGTTTCCAGGAAAGTCCTTTCACTCATGGATTGAATGTAAAATTGATCAATATTATCATAACGCATGGAAGCACTAACTGTGGAACTCGCCGGCAATGTTGTGAAATAACTTCCTGAGAAAGTCACTGTAGTATCATTGAGTGGTTTTAATCCAAGGTAGTCCATGGAATATCTATCCCCAGGTACTAAGGGATTATTCACAACGAGGACACCACCAACAATTTGATAATTTGTAGAATCAACTGCGTTATAATAAAGTGCTGGATTAGACCTTATAATGGCAGTAGTATCTTTGTTAATAGGAACATCAGTAAAGGGCTCAATTTTCGATGTTTTCCATGAAAAAGCATTAACAGTAACGGATAAAGTCGGGGTGTCCCCAGTAAGTGAAACATAAAGCTGATTTATGGTTGGGTATGATACATCCAAATAAGTAAAGTGAGACGTCTCTGTATCAATGGTGAAGGCTGATGCGTCCTTGGTTATTTTTGCGTACCCAGGATAGCTTATGGTCATCACTGGTGCCAAAGGATCAATAATGATAGATTCCCTGGTACTTAAAACTGTCTCGCCTGCAAAATGAATGGGGATGTCCGATGTAGTTACATTAGACAAATCATATGTACTCGTGTAATCTGTTATAGTCTGCACCCCAAGAGATACGGTAGTATTATTTGAGGAGCTATCGTATTTCGAATCTTGTACAGAATAATAATCGTCACCAAGATTCATCAACTGACCGGTACGGAAAGTACTGGCAATATTAGTTCCAAGAAATTTAATATCCTTAGAACCATTAACAATTCCAGAAGGTGGTGTAACCGCATTGAAAGTTACATTGTCAAAATCGGAAACGAATACCGTCGGATTTATTATGTCGGATGATGCAGTTCCTGTAAAATAAACCACAGTATCTTCACCGTCATAAACCGATGAAGCATCCTTGAAGTAAAAATCTCCCCCTGTATCAACATTTGTCAATCTTACGAAGGAACCAGCCGGGAACAATCCAGTGGAATCCTGATTAACCAAAGCCATAAAATTGGATCCCTGGCTTACCGTAAAATTTATTGTCTGAACAGGAGAATATTCAGTACTCTCACTCGGGAACTTATAGGTCATGTAGATGTCATCGGAAGATTCTGTTCCAACGGCCGTATTTGTAGAATCACTGATAACTTGAACATTTGAACCAATTATCGATACATTGTCCAAATTATAAAACTTGGCCTTGGTGGCATTATAAATATCCTGAACTTCAACCCCTGTTCCTACGGCTCCTTCACCCCCGATAAGGTTGGGATTTGGAAAGACAAAAGCTATAGGATAGGTCGAAGCAACAGTGGTCTGTATTCCATAAGACTTACAATAGATAGTTCCATTCTCATACGTAATACCATTACGATGTAACTGCATCGGGGAATAATTTACTACTACAGTATCTCCCGATACTAAAGGAGTGAAAAACACAATCCGGCCGGTAAGATAACTTACCCGATAATTAACATTTTCATCAAGGAATTCTCCGTTTTTACTTACAATTGCTGATTGGAACTTAATAGGATAACTATTTACCCTTATCCAATCTGTAGTCCCAGAAATAATATGGGGCTCATTGCTGATATAATCCGATTCAGTATAATAAAAAATATCGTATTGTTCTCCAGGCCCTGGATAGTCCTTTTCCATGGGTTTAATTATTCCGGATTCTGTATCAAACTGAATGTCGTCGGTAGACTGTCCAGGAATTGTAAAGGTCTGAGAAGTTCCATTTTTATAAATGTACAAACCATAATCATACAAACCATTTTGTTGATACATCACATACTTAACAACAGGCTCTGCCGTATTAAATTCCGACGAATAAGCCAATCCTGCATTAACATCAATCACGTAACTACTATTGGGTGTCTGAGTCGTGTCATTGAAGACTATTGTTTCAGAACCCGGCATAATCCCAGGTAGAGCATTCCCAGATTCGTCCGTAAATTGAATTATACCTGAAGCCGTGTCAGCAGGATTTAGAGCTATTTTCGAGATACCTTTAAGAAACATGACATTGGCAACGGTTCTTTCAGATTCTGCCGGAGGAAATTCATAATTGGGGCTCTGACTATAATTGACTACATAGAATTTACTACCATCGGGGAATCTATCTTTCAAACTACCGTTTATAAATAAATTCAAACTCTCTTCGGGCTTGGGCACGGCCGGAAGGGGGTATTGAAAAGAGGGGTTTGACGTCGATCTTGTAAAAACCTTATCCTTCACCACATTGCTATCCATAACATCCGGATAGTTAGTCGGATCCAACGTAGGTGAGAATTTTATCTGTACTCCATCAGTGAAATCTGAAAAAACAGAGAAGGCAGTACGATCACTGCCCGTTGTTGCATCATATACCCAACGACCTACATGATTATCGTATGTAAAATCTTGTTTTACATATTGATATTTTAATCTGTTAAGACGCCATTTCTTTGCCGTGTACGGGTTATACCCTACAGAATCCGTATCAAATTTTGTGGTCAGGCCACAGGTCTCATCATTATAAACCTGACTAATAGTAAAATATTTCTGATAGCTATTTAGTTGTATTGCATCCCCAGAAGTTAAATCTGTTAACCAATTGGTACCCAATCCAACGACCCGAGTACTATCATTCGTGAACTGAGCAAAACCTGTCGTCGTGGTATTATTATCAACATCCGGCTCTATAAGATAATCCCGATCCTTTAGTTTAAAAGTAGAATCACACAAACCAGAAAAGCCCGGAGCAGAATTAACTGCTACAGTACCAGAATCAATAATTCTGGACACAATCAAAGTCGTGTCCGACCTTACAATCATTGTGTCGCCGGCCACAAGCGAAAAAGCATTCATAGGAGAATACGGGGAATCAAAGGACAGAACTTTTACCGTAGCGTCATTATTTGATACCGAAGTATCCCCGTACACAGTAGTCTTATAAGGGAAGAATGTACCATCATCATATAAAGGCCCCGTGGACTTGGCATTATTAATACCCGTCTTTGCTCCACGGATGGCAAAATTATCGAGATCGATCGACTGAAAAGATTTTATTTCATTTAATGAAAATGGCATTCTTCAACCTTTCTTAAATTAAACGACCCGGTCCCGGCGCAGCCGGAATCGGAATAGGCCCCACAGGTGGCGGCGTAAAAGCCCCTATGCAGGTCGTAACCACTGTTCCTGTCGTCATTACATGTGTGCATATCCCAAAGGCTATGGCCGATGCCAACATCACCATCTTAGAACCCACAAGACCTTTACTTGCCATATTTGCAACAATCAAAGGTTGTAAAGATGAAGGTATTAAGTTAATAATCTTCCCGAATCCCCCACCAGGACCTCCCCCAATAACCGTCCCCTGAACAAGGGCAGTGGTTAAAAGGGTTTGGCAGACCCCAAAAGAGACAGCATCAAAGAGTTTCTTGGTATCCCTACCCACAATGCCCATAGAAGCCGCTTTAAGCATCATTAAACCGGTCATTGCTGAAGGTATGACTCCAACTACCTTCCCAGTGTAAGTGCCCGCCCCCGGGCCTACAACGATGTTTGTAGACGTCACGATAGGTGCTGTTGATAAGTACATACAAACAGCTGATGAAACCGCCGATATCTCCGGAAGAAGCTTTGCTCCAAAAACACTTTGGGACGTAGCTTTCATCATCATCAAACTGGTCATTGCTGAAGGTATGAATGGCATAATTATTTTCTCAGCTTTATCATAATTAACATTTAGATACCCGCTTGTACAGTCATGCTGGCCCTAAGTGGTAGGCCTGTCAAAAAATCAAAATGGCTGGGCGCTCCTGGGAGACCTGTTACAACCCCACCCCTCACTGGATGGCCTATACCAACCTTCAAGGCCTGTATATCGGCCTTTACGCCTTTAATTGTTACTCCCAGGCCTCCTGTTATATTCACTGTTCCGGCCGCAGCCAAAATTGAGACTTTACCGGCTCCTACCGTGAGCTCATAATTACCAGCTCCAATTTGGATCTTCTTATTGCCGGCCACTATCGTTTCCTCAATATTTCCAAGAGTAAGAGTGGTCTTTTTATTTCCAAAGGTTACGATACTCTCTTTCATATCACCGGTCATTATGGAGAGTTCCTGACCAAGATAGACGGTTTCTTTTCGTTTTCCAAACCGGCCCTGCATTTCTTTAATCACTACCTGAGTATAAACTCCCATGATATTTTCAGATTTATCGGTCTGATATTCATAAGAAGCGGAACCCCCGACTTGTTCTCTCCGCATTCCATTAACCTTTAGGATTGAGTTCCCAGCCACGGTAGTTTTCTCTGTACCACCAATCGAAACTTTTTGACTACCAGTAATAACTTCCTGACGGCTGTACGTGGTAGTCGTTTCTGCAACATCAGCACTCACATTAAAATCGGGATCATTTGCGTCTACTTCTGATCCGGTCACGACGAGTTTAACGCTCGAGGAAGTCGTTATATCTATGCTTCTGTTATTCGCCTGATCATTATGCTGGCCAATATTCCATTTAATACCACCAGAGGTAGACAGGTCCCAGGAATTGGCCGTATCGGCTGTCTTACCCCAAACTTCTTTAAGGTTTCCGAGCCCCAGAACAGACATGGAACGGCCGGCACCAAGAGGGTTTGCCGTGGTGGAGGCACTCAGGTTCAAGAAGCAGTGGCCTTCTTTATCAAAAGCAAAAAGACTGTCCTTCTTCAATAAATGAATTGCATAGGCAAGGCCAAGAGAACTAACTTCATCCAGGCCTTTATTCTGGACACATTCTACCAGGTCGAACTGACCTTCTGTATCCAAAGGGGTATTAAAAAGCACTGGGCGAAGTATTTTACCATAGCGATTGTCGTCTGAGGATCCGACATAGTTTCCCATTGTTAAGGATACAATTGGATCCCTGTTGGATAATGACGTCTGACTATTTATATCATTCGCTTCCAGACCTCCAGTTACGAGATCATCAACATCGATCCGATACTCAGAATAAAACTGGGTTGTTTCATTAACCTGGGCTCCAAAAGGTACCAAGTGTATATTGGTTCTGCCCCCGGGTAGTGATATTTCTCTGGCCAGTTGATCGGGTATTCTAACACCGTTCGCATCAAAAATAGGAGTTTTATTTCTTATTATTTGTCCGGCATTGATGGCAACACCATTGGCAAACATAAAATTATTTATAGATGTTGCTATTATAGACTGATCTGCAGCCCTTAGCAAGAGCGTGTCTCTCATACCATCTTTTATTTCAACGTCTTTATTAACGAAGACTTCTCCGCCCAAAACGGATGCTATGTTAAGATCCCCATCCTGGAGAGGTCTAAAACGGTAAAAGGTATAAGGCTGCTGTTCATTTGGAAGAGCATCTGGTTGATTCTTAACAAAAGCACCTTCTAATCCGGCCTGCATGGCTCTGGGGAGATATGCCAAAGGAAGAGGTCTAGGGTTAGCATCATCATCTGTTAAATAAGCGCATATAACCAAAGCACCTTCCTCTGGCATAGCTGCAATACAAGATCCAGGGCCCACATAAGGAAAAGACATTGGTATCCATTCGGGCGATCCCTGACCGGTCATCCATTCAACTTTAAATCTATAGCGATCGTGATCTATGCCCCCAGGAATAATTCTGCCAACTCTCAGCTGATAAAATCTTTTGTATTTATTTGCACCATTACGGTCACTAAATACTTTATCAGGTTTTTGTCCGGCATTGAATATTCTGTTCATAAAATCCTCTTACTTTTTCTGTTCCGGGGGCGGTGCCGGTGTTGCATTCTTTGCTTGTTTATCTTTTGCATCCAAGTATTCTTTATTTGATTCAACTCTCGGAACATAATTCAAAGTCTCTTTAAATGGTGGGGTTCCATCATACTTATTCACATTACCAGGACCAGCATTATACGCCGGTATAACTTTACTCATATCCCCCTTATAATAAATTTTTAACTGTTGTAAATAAGCAGCTCCAGCTCTTATGTTATCAGCAGGGTTTGTTTGAATATTCAAAGTAGTGCCCAGTTTTTTTGCCACATCATCTGCCGTCCCTGGGCGAATCTGCATAAGTCCATAGGCATGGCCTATACCTCCAACTTCAGGATCCCCGTCCTGACGATTCCCCGTAGTAATGTAAAAGCTTGACATGGCATCTGCTTTGCCCCCGGATTCTTGCATCATGATTGCTTTTACATCATTTACAGTAAGCTGTAATTCTGGTTTTAGAACACCATACCCAGGATAAGACGATATTGATCCTTGTATTTGATTATCATATTTGGCACAATTGGCAGCCCTTTTTTCTTGACTACCCCAGAATCCTGTTATACCCCCGGGTGCAATACCTTGTTGTTTCTGACTGACATATTTTGAAATAGCTTCTGTGGAAAGAGTAGACCTTGCTGTTAAAGGCGTACTTAGTTCACCTATACCAGCTTCTACATTGCTTACAGACATATTTGCAATTTTTTCTGCATAGGCTTTAGGGTCCATTGGTATTTCAGCCATATATTCTGGGATGACTGTTTCAATATTCTTACTTTTATTAACTGTAAAATAATCAGACATTGCCGCACCTTCTAATTCTGATGCGGTTTTCATATTAGTAATATTTTCTGCTTGTGTTGAAGCATAAAAATCATCCGGGGTACCAATAGTTAAATTTGATAATTGTATCTCACTACCGTCAACGGCTACACCAGATTTTAAAACTATACCCCTGCCATACCTGAAACTTCCAATAACCTTATAACCTTCTTCATCTGTATAGGGTACAGAATTTTCTTGGACTGTTGCTTGATTAGCTTGAGATAAATCAACAATATCATAATCTCCCACTTTTACTGATTTAATGTAATTAGCCCCACGCCGTAATTGTTCATTAATGTAATTCGGATCACTATCAGATGTTTTTTGAACCTGATTTGATGTTATATTAGGGTCATTTGTACCAACTCTTTTCCATATATAAATTTTATTTTTCTGAATGACCCAATTGGAATTACTGTTCTTATCTAAGTCATAAATTCTTGGACGCTCACCTTTTAAGGATAGCGTAGTAGTAAAAGACCCCGCATAGTCAAAAGAATGGTTTATTGATGCTACATAATAGAATTTATCTTTATGTTCTATATAAACAGGATATCCAAGTTTCATTTCTGGGCGACCAGGAATTGTAACACTCCCGAAATAAGCATTTAGGTTCATTTTCGATAAATGCCCCAAAGCACATGATTGGGTCAGATTTGAATCTGTTAAATATTGAAGAGATATCCGTTGAAATCTTTCTCCATAACGTTCTGTTAAATCAAGATCCATATGGTATCCGATATTATTGACAGCTGCATTTTCACCTGAAAAGCCCTCGGCTAATCCGGTTTGTACTTCTAAAGCTGTCACTATCTCATCGGAATTTGTACCAAATGAATAGTTGATAATATCAATTGGCTTAATTCTGTATGGTAGAATATTTTTTGTATTTAAATTATAGAATGGAGGCTTAAATATAAAGTTTCCATTTACATCCTGAAAAAATTCATATTCTATTTTTGTTTTAACCTGCGTAGCAATTTCTAATTTTGATAAATACTCAGCCTGTGATATCCCCATGGATTCAAATAAGAAAAACACAGGAAAACCTTGTGTGAATGAATCTTCTGCATCAAAATTTTTTACAGGCAATGCAGCTGAAGCAGATAACTGGGCATCATCATAAGCTTTTTCATCTGCATGAGAAGAAGGCCCGTTGGGAACAGGCTGTGCATTAATATTATTTACAAGATTACCACGAGCCCCGTACATACGTAATAAATTAGCCTGGGTACTGAACCTTTTACTCCAGTAAGCCCTCATCCCTTTCCAAATACTTTGCAATGCAGGCCCATCTATTTGCTTATCAGTTGGTGTAATTGTAGTTAAATACGTGGGCACCGTAAAACTTTCATAACCTGTTTGCTGAACAAGATTATAAATAATCTCAAACGCATTAGCTCTACCGAATGTAGAACCTAAAACATTAAGCTGCTTTGCATTTGAAATATTTTGAGATTGAACGTCAGGTTTAAACAGTACTTGCATATAGCTCCACCAATGGAGCATATCTGCACAGGTTAAACTAAATTTATAAACACCACCAGAATAATTCTCATCTACGTTAGTTATAAAGCCCCAGAAAGCCGGATAGTAACGTGGGGTATCATTCACCATGAATCTGCCCCGGAAGAAAATTTTTACTTCCATCATTGGAGCAAAATAAGGATATTTATACAGCTTACCATTATCACCCTGGAAAGTAATCCAATAATTCGAATCCTGTAAAGGAGCAATAATCTCAATAGAAGCAGTAGACGCTCCAGGTGGATCCACAACGTTCTGAACAGATATAGATGAAATACCATCTCTGAAATCAACTTTTTGTGTAGCTCCTTTAACCGGAGCAACTACAGTGGTTCCCATATTACTGCTAATAAAAACCAGTGCATCGGGGGCCATTTTAATGACACCACGATTTTTATATTCCGCATATGTAAATAATCCAGAGTCACCAGTATAGCGGCCCATATCCTACCTTAATTAAAAGATTTCGTATCTTTATTCCAAGTTTTTGATAATAACAATTTTCTAAGATTAATATTCTGATCAAAACTTCCATTACTATATTTTATTCTAGCAGGATCATTCCAAGAAAGTCCTGTTTTTTGCTCCCATAAACGTCGTACGAC
>Ga0315289_10006917_pt1 | contig 16625 bp, 14 predicted proteins | sample YL17G11_40_MG_FD_203452 | JGI IMG/M metagenome (GOLD analysis project Ga0315289, IMG submission 203452) | Sediment microbial communities from Yellowstone Lake, YNP, Wyoming, USA - YL17G11_40 | ecosystem: Environmental > Aquatic > Freshwater > Lake > Sediment | place: USA: Wyoming | collected... | reverse complement strand
GTCCATGATGTGAGGGCCCTGGTTCATCAACGGACCGCCGCCCTCCCCTTTCCACGTCGCCCGCCATCCGCCCGAATCGTAGTATGCCTGCGAGCGGAACTCGGGAGAGATGAGCAGCGTTCGCCTGGTCTCACCCAACTCGCCCGCCTCAACCAGCTCACGCGCCTTCCTGACGGCAGGCTCGGTCCGCATCTGGAACATCACCGCAAAGACCTTGCCGCTCTTCTCCGCCGCCTCGATCATGCGCTCTGCCATACTCACGCTTACCCCGATCGGCTTCTCGCTGAGCACGTGCAGCCCCGCCTCGAAAGCGTCTATTGCGATCGGGGGATGGAAATAGTGCGGAGTGGCAATGACCACCGCATCAACCATATCCTGCGCCAGCATGTCGCGGTGTCGCTCGAAATACGGCACGCCGTACTGCTCGCCGATCTCCTTCGCACGGGCCGCGTCAATGTCCGCTACCGCCGTGAGCTGGACCTCCTCCAGCTTCTTGGCGTTCACACAGTGACCCGCGCCCATTCCACCCACACCGATAACGCCTAATCGCACCTTCTCCCCAGCCATTCCGCACTCCTTGTCAGCGGCGGAACACGCGACGGTTGTCATTCACTGAACCACTACGCAACTGCGCGCCTTTTGTAACAGGATGGGTGCGCGAAATCAACCTTAAACGCCCCCGCCCCGCCGTGCTCCTCGCAGCTCTACAGGCAGGGCGAGGCCCTTGGCTTCTGTCGGGAGCGAGGGGAACGCTCAGGTTCTTGACTGCGCGCCGGCTTCTCACTATACTTAAAGACTCGACCAAGGCTATACCCCCTTAGCTCAGCCAGGTAGAGCAACGGATTCTTAATCCGTGGGTCCGGGGTTCGAACCCCCGAGGGGGTACCATGCTGACCAACGGCGCGAGAGGCACTCATGACTCGCGCCGTTTTTCTTTTCCCTGGCAGCCCGGGCGATTGTGGCCCTCCGCGAACCCCCCGGCAAATCGCTTCCGGGCTCATGACCAGCCCCGGACGCTTGTCACTGCCGAGGACCCCATCCGGCTGAGAGCTGGTGGCCGCGCGAGCCATTGAAAGAGTCCAATGGGCAACATACAATCTGCCTCATGTCATTCAGGGCCGGGCCAAACGAGCGTTGAGGCTGACTCTAGAACGGAGAGCAAAAGAGCATGGGAAGCGACTACAGGATCTTCTCTCTGAAAGGCAAGGTGATAGTGGTCACCGGTGGGACGAGGAGGTACGGCTACCACTTCTGCGAAGGGCTGGCTGAGGCCGGAGGGACGGTCGTGCTCACCTCTCGGGACAGGGAGAGGGCCGACAAGACAGCCGACGAGCTGCGGAGCAGAGGGCTTGATGCCTTCGGCTACAGCCTCGAGCTGGCAGATGATGACTCGATCGAGGAGTTCGTCACGACGGTCATACGGGAGCACAAGAAGATAGACGTCCTGGTCAACAACGCCCGGCGCATCCCCGAGATGCGCGCGTGGGAGATCAACCGGGAGGAACTGGACAAGCTGTTCACCATCAACACCGTCGGCACGATACTGCTCACCCGGCGGGTCGTCGAAGAGATGAAGAAGGCCGGCGGAGGGAACATCATCAACATCAGTTCCATCTACGGCATGGTGGGGCAAGACCTGGGCATATACGAAGAGCCGGACGAGAACATCTCCTGGGATTACCCGGTGCAGAAGGGCGGCATGATCGCCTACACGAAACAGTTGGCCTCGACGCTTGCGCGGCACGGCATCCGGGCGAACTGCCTCACCCTCGGAGGGCTTGGCGAGCGTATTCCCCCCGGGCGCTTCCTTGAGCAGTACTGCAAGCGGACACCCCTTGGCAGGATGGCTGTCGGGGGGGACGTTAAAGGCCCGATCGTGTTCCTGGCCTCGGATGCGTCCGCATACATGACCGGGACGAACGTGGTCGTTGACGGCGGCTGGACGGCCTGGTAGGAGGACTGTTTCTCCGACCAAGGAGTCCCGTATGGCTGCCCTCGCCGGCACGAACATGGGAGCGGACACAGCCGTTGTGCTCTCCCCAGCGTATTCCACGAACTTCTTCGACCTGAGAATCCGTGAAATACTCGCCATGCCCCGCTGAGCCAGCCCAGAAACAAATACACCGTGCGCAAAGCCGACTTTGCTGCGAGAACGTGGAGAGCCTATGCACCCGAACCGAGATGCTTCGCCTGCCCTGAGACAAACTCAGCCTGACGCCGGCCAACAGCAAACCGGAACTCTGACAAACTGATTAGACTCAGGAGGCGAAGCCCATTCGCTGAGCGAAAGCGGGAACGCCGCCGCCCTGCCCGCTACGCTCCGCGCCCTCTCCCATGCATGCCTTCTCCAGCTCTTACTTCGCCTCCGCGGGCGCCGCTGCTGGTGCCTCCACCGGGACGGCCTCGGCCGCCGCTGGTGCTGCCTCCACCGGGATGGCCTCGGTCGCCGCTGGTTCTACCTTCGAGGTCGCTTCGGGCGCCACCGGCGCGGCCGGCTCTTCCTTCTTGCATCCAACCGCGAACAGCCCGACAGCCAACACTATGCCGACCACCAACAACACCCTTTTCATCTCACCTACCACCTTTCCTGAGCATACGGCAAACACGAGAACTGGCTTGCCTGTGAGGCATCCCGATGCACTGCGCACCCTGCTGCCAGTTCCCACACACACCTGACGCCCAGCCGACGGACGTCACTACGATGTGAATCGGGCAAATAGTATAGTGCCGCTCGTTCAGGCTGTCAAGCATCATCCGCGTCCTGCGGCGTCCCTCCAACCCCAGCCGGCAGGGGAACGGAGGCAGCCCGCAGCCACGCCACCAAGGCCGTCAGACAGCGTCAAATGGATTGCGGCAGTTTCCGGCTTTCCCGGTTCGCCGCTTTCCACTAAAATGGCGCGGCCTGTAGTGGCGGTTGGGCGCCTCATCTACCGGTAACCTGAAACACAGAACGGAGGGTAGGGAAGGATGAAAGAGTTCAGCTATCAACCTGCCAAGTGCATCCCCTTCAGGGACAAAGAGGCCATAGAGAGGGTGAGGAAGATCAAGAAGGAGGATATTACGAAGCATCCGAACCCTGATTTCAGGATCAGCGTCCTCCCGGCTTCGGAGATAGAGTTCCTGTGGCTGACGGACATGTTCCATCGCATAAAGACGGCTGCCGACAGAGGGGAGAAGGTTGTGTTGATTACCCCGCAGCCGTGGCCCAATTACCGCCGGCTGGCGTACCTGATCAACAGGTTCAGGGTGAACTGCAAGAATCTGCACACGTTCAACATGGACGAATACGCGAATGAGGATGGAGTGACTGCTCCCGAGAGCTGGCCCCAGGGTTTCATGCACTGCATGAAGAAGCACTTCTACAGCCAGATCGACAAAGACCTGAGACCTCACGAAGACCACATCAAGGGTCCCACCAATAAGAACATAAATGACTACGGGAAGACGATAGCCGACCTGGGGGGCGCCGACTGCTGCTACAGCGGGCCAGGGTGGACGGGGCATCTTGCGTTCATCGAGCCGGACGCACCCGAGTTCGATGCGAGCCTGGAGGAGTGGAAGCGAATGGGCCCGAGAATCGTGACCTTGAGCCCGTTCACCATCGCCCAGAATTCGCTGCACGGCAGCTTTGGAATGAGCGGGGACCTGTCCGCCGTTCCCCCGAAGGCGGCCACCATCGGACCGGCTGAGGTGATCGGAGCGAAATTCAGGATTGATATGCATGCCATAACCGTTGACGGCTCGTACGCGTCGTGGCAGCGGATGACGACGAGACTTGTCCTGCACGGTCCGGTAACCCCGCTGCTTCCGCAGTCAATCCTTCAGACACTCAGAACAGACGTCTGGGTCTCGGAATCGGCAGCAGAGGACATCGAACCTCTCTGGGACAAGGGCTATTAGGCGGGTTCCAGGGGGATGTACGGGGACACCTTGCGGACCCGCAAGGTGTCCCCGGCAAGGCGTTCCTTTTCTTATCGGAACATCAATAAGAGGCCGGCTTTCACAAAGGGGTTGACATCGTCTACGCTGCGTAATAACATATTGCATTGTAGAAGTCACTCATAAGGAGGGGAATATGAGGGCGACTGATATCACCAGCCAGATACTCTTTGATTGCGACAACACCTGCTGTGCGTGTCGCGATCCCAGGGCGGTGCCCCTGCATGTCCACCATATCGATGGGAAGCGGTCGAACGACGTAATAACGAACCTCGCTGTCCTGTGCAGTCGATGCCACGAGGACACGCATACAAAGGGGCGGTCAGGAAGAATGCTGAGTCCAGACGCGGTTCGGAAACAAAGAACCGATTGGACTGCCATCGTGCGAGAAGCTAGATTGCAGAGCGCCTGGACTGAGCTGTTGAGTTGGAGTGCGCCGACGGGGTCTCATCATACGGTCAGAAGAATTCAGTCGGACCCGTTTACCGTCAACGGTCCGTGGCGGATCCTTTACGGAGGACGCCCATCCAAACGGCTCCATGGTCACTTCAGAATCTCGGTCTTCCGACCAAAAGATTCTGAGCCTTATATGCAAGTGGCAGATATCACGGATAACACGCGGCCCTGGTGGAACCGGGAAGGTTACGTTATCAAGGACACGGGCGCGTTCACAGTTGGGATCCACGCGGATACGGATTGGTGGTGGGCCCGAGTGGAGTATCTGCGGCAGTGAGGCTGCGGGCAGTTTGCCCTCATGTTCGCATTATTGCCGCGCCGCTGACAGGCAATCTCGGCGCGGACGATAGCGGTCCGAGTCACCCGGACAGAACCTGAATCTTCCCGACGGGCAGGGCCATCTCTCGGCCGTTCACTTCCCCCTCCCAATCGCTCTTGCCGATGTTGATGAGAAGGCTGAAGGGCTCGCCGTTCTTGACCCATGAGGTGCAGCGAATCTCCTCGCTGCCGCTCCCCTCTACCGCGATCAGGCGGGGCAGCTCATCCGCCACGCGGGAGATGGATGCCTCAGGACACCATGAGAAGTCCAGCGGCTCGATGCCCGCTTCCGTCTGCACGAAGCTCGGCGCGACGCCCACGCGAAACAGCGCCATGCGTTCTTCGGCAAGCGCCTTGAGCCTCTCCACGCTACGCTCGTGGAGCACCGTGCAGGACGGCACGAGCACGAACGAGTACTCAGCGCGCCCGACGCGCAGCTCGCCTTCCGAGAAAGAGGCGCGCCAGAGGTCCTCCTCGTCCAGCAGATGCGTGCCGACCTGACGGGACAGGCAGGCACGAAGCAGGTCGAGGAAGTCACTCCGCATCCCGCCCGGCTCGGGCTGCCAGCTTGTGGAGTCAGCCTGGAAGCTGCGTATCGGCCAGAGGATCGCCACCGGCGCAATCTGGGTCGCGCCTATCATCTTCTCCTGAACCCCACGCAGGCTGCGGCCTATCTCCCGCATTCCTTCCCAGCGCGGGCTCTGCGGTCCGAAATCCGGCGGAGCGTCCAGCAGGCGGTCGCCCTCGGTGGAAGAGAAGGCGGCGTGCACGACAGGCGTAGTCATACCCATGACGGTCTGCCAGTTCAGGATTTTCGCCGCCTCCTGCGCCGTGAAGTCCAGACCGGAGCATGCCAGCGATTCGCTCATCACACCGAGCTTCTCCTGCTGCTGCGCAACGGACGCGGCAAGGGTCACGCCGACGCTGATCATGGGATGCTCCGCGTCGCCCACTGCGGGGATGATGAGGTCCAGCCCCGCCAGGTCGAAATACCTCTGCAGGGGGAACAGGTTGGTGATGGTGTTCGCCTGCTCAACCAGGTCGTCCTCGGGGCTGATGTGGCCGACGAGGTTCAGTCCGTGGCTGTGACACCAGTCACTGACCGGCTTGAGCCATACCTGCTCAAAACGCTCGCCGCACCACCTGCGGTAGTCAAGACGCGTGCGCACGGCCTGCGGCGCCTGGGAAGGCGAGAACAAGTCATACAGACGCTGCTGGAGGTCATAGCCGAAGCTTGAAGCGAAGTCCTCGAACATGCCGGTCGTCCAGGGCCGGCCGCCGAAGTACTTCGGCTCATCAGTGTAGACGGCGGTGATGGGATCGCCGAACATGTCACCGACCGCCTCGTAGTACCGCTCGTGCGTCCTCTCGATGAACAGGCGAGTGACCTCGGGGTTCAGGCTGTCGTGGAGGCCGCCCCACACCGATGCGCCGGCCTCGTAGTCGAAAGGCCGCGCGACAAACGCAACAAGCTTCATCCCGTCCGGCACGCGCGGGGCCTTCAGCGCAAACTCAGGCGTGTAAGTGTCGGCGCGATCACAGTAGTAGAGCGGCGTGGCCGGGTAGTAGTAACGGCTGTCCCAGCGCTTCATCAGCCTCCACTCGCGCCTGACGATGCCCACGTTCCCAGTCAGTTCAACTACTTCACGCTCACCGGTCCCCCCGGACTTTTCGTCGGGAACAAGACCCGTCCAGAGCAGCTTGCCGGTAGGGAAGCAGAACAGCTCGCCCTTCTTGAGATCCGGTGCCGCCTCGAAACGTTGGATCCCTCGGGCAAGGTAGGCGGGGTTCTCCAACGTTATCCATCCCCCGGCATTGCCGCTGGGGTACGGGTCCTCGTCGTAGAGCCAGACTCCAAGGCCGGCCCTGGCACACTTCTCGACCGTCCTTCTGACGAGCGCGAACCAGTCGTTTCCGCCGTAGGGAAAGAGCAGCCCCGCGCGCGGGTGAATGCAGACCGTGGCCACGCGGGCCTTCGCGAACTCGGCGATCTGCCACTCTATGTGCTCTTCGCGGCACTCGTCGTTGAAAAACCAGTAGTATGCGATCCCCGCTGCAGGGAAGTCCTTGGCCATGTTTAACGCTTTCCTTGCAAGAGCTTAGGAACAGAATCGCCCTCACTCGCTGACCGTAAGCTTGATCTCGAAGGTGACAATGCTGTTGTCCATGCACGACACACGCACCGAGTTGCCTACTTCACGCTCCCTGCGGAGGCGCATCATCTCGTCATAGATATCGTTTATCGAATGGACACAGAACACGTCCACCGTGCTCCACCTCGGGTCGAACACCTGGTTCTTGAAGACGAGCGTGTCGCCGACCTTGTAGTGCGGACAGTCGCCGTTCACGTCTACCACGGTGACCTCGACCTCCTGGTTGGCCATCACCTATCCTCCAACAAGCGTGTCAGAGCCACGCGGCAATCGCGCTGCGCGCCACGGCCGGCCGGCCCGGCCGTGCGTTGCAGTCACCCGCCGGTGCCCTGCGGGTAGCGATCCGGCGTGGCGCCGCCATAGCGGGTGAAGCGAAGCTTCGGCGGCAGCGGAAAATCATGCCCCGCCCACTCGGCAAGCCTTTCCTTGTGCCCGAGGCGCAGCCACCGGTCGGCCGTGAAGGGGAATTGAAGCCCGACCTCGTCCCACGCGCTGATGCCGTCCGCCCCATCTGCGTAATCGCGCATCGCCTTCGTGAAATACTCGTTCATTCGCACGTGCTCCGGCGTCCAGTGATGGCGCCAGATGCCCGCGAGCCACATCGAATACATCTTGCAGCTCGTCCCCTTGACCAGCGAAGCGAAATACTTCACGTCCGCATCCACAAACCCCTGCGAGAGCCAGCGGTCGGGATAGTCGCACCACGGGTAGGGCAAGAGCACGTCCACCAGCCCCTCCTCCACCCATCGCGAGACGTCGAAGCTGAAGAAGTGGTTTGCCGCTTCGCTGCCCAGGCAGACCATTACGATCTTTATCCGCTTGCAGCCGCGCCGCGCCGCCACGTCGTCGAGCATCGCGCGCACCTTCCGCATGAAGTTCGTGATGATCTCCGCGCGCCAGGCCAGCAGCCGCTCGTCGCGGTCGTCCAACGTGCAGGGGTGAACGCCGTGTTCCTCCTCAAAGCCCTCCATCGCCGCCGGCTCGAACAGCACGAGGCCGGGATCCCTGTTGAGGAAATACCCGAAGCCGTCGGGCTCGTTCTCAGCGGCGGCGCGCGCACGCCTGAGCACGTACTCGACGACCTCAGGCACCGCATAGCTCATCTGATGCGTGTCAGTGCCGTCACGGTCCTTGCAGTGCCATTCGGGATGCTCCTCGAAGCACCTGGCCCGAGGGTCGTTCCAGTAAACGTGACCGCTCCAGAGCGCCGGGCGATCGCACACGTACCACTCCGCGCCGATGTCGTGCACGGCGCGTTTCATCGCCTGCATGTCGGCCGAAGTGCCCGGCGGCGAGCTGAACAGGTCGCCGCTAACTTCGTTCCCGCTGATCCAGGCCGCCACGTCGCGATTCCGCATCTGCTCGATCCTGGTCTCGATGTAGCGGGCCGGGTAGTGGTCGCCTTTGAGTATCAGCCGCTTGGTGGACGGGTCGCTCCGATCGCGCTCCACCGCTTCCACCTCCGCCGGCGAGAGCGGAACAAGCTGGAGCGCCCCGAGGTAGATCGTGTGACCCTGGTGACGGATAGTGAGGGATTTGCCGGTGAGGTCCTCGTAGCGCCAGAAGCACGCCTCAAGCCCCGGCCACATCATCTTGTCGTGCGACAGGGGTCTGAACATGCCGGAGAAACGCGAGTCGCCCGTGAGCTTCAGGGCCGGACCGTAAGAGATCGAATAGACGCTGTCGAAGTCGTACGGGTAGATGGGTTCCAGGTCCACGTCCCCGCCCATCAGCCACATGTAGACTGCATACCAGCCTTCGACGTCGAGGCGAAGCGTCAGGTCTCCGGCCGGCCCGCTGCGCTCGGCCTGGAGCAGCTTGCCCGAGAACCGTTCGGTTTCGTAGTCCACGAGCGACCACTTGCCGAAGGCGGGCGCCTCACTCAGCAACTTCCTGGGCTCACACCGAGAGAAATCAGAGATGAACACCACCGGCCGACCGTCATCCGTCCCTTTCGTGACGGTTCCCAGCGGCCGGTCGTAGAGCGGAAACCCGTCCCACTTGCTGACGCCTTCAGTCATGTCGTCTCACTCCTTACCGGGTGAGGGATGCCAGGTGCCACGGCTGGTTTGCCGCGAAAGCAGTTCTACCTATAGACCTTGTCCACCTTGTTGGTGATGCGGTCGAAGTCCTTGCGCAGGGATTTGTAGAGACGCTTGTAGAGGGGGTAGAACTGCCTGTAGATGCTGCGCGGGCCGCGCTTCGGCTTGTGCCGGCTGACGATGCTGATTGACGATTCGCACGCCTCCTCGATGCTCTTCCACACGCCCGTCCCCACCCCCGCCAGCAGCGCAACGCCATAGGCCGGCCCCTCCTCGGCGTTTATCGTGCAGACCGGCTGACCATAAACGTCCGCCTGCATCTGCCTCCAGAACTCGCTCTTCGCGCCGCCGCCCGAAAGGCGTATCTCGCTCACCTCGATGCCCATCTCCTTGATGATCTCCAGCGAGTCCTTCATGCCGTAGGTGATGCCTTCCATAACGCTCCTTATAAGTGCATTCTTGCCGTGACGGGGAGTGAGGCCCACCCATGCGCCCTTCGCGTTAGAGTTCGCGTGTGGCGTCCGCTCGCCCGTGAGGTACGGCAGGAAGATGAGGCCCTCGGAACCGACGGGCGCCTGCTCCGCCTCGCGGCACAGGATCTCATACGGGTCCACGCCCTCCTCGCTCGCCTGCGCCATCTCCGGGCCGCCGATGGTGTTGCGCAGCCAATGGAACGAGCCGCCCGCGCTGAGCATAACGCCCATCACGTGCCACTTGCCCCGCACGGCGTGGCAGAAGGTGTGGACGCGGCCCTGCGGGTCCGTGGCGACGGTGTCGCTGAAAGCGAACACAACGCCGCTGGTGCCGAGCGTGGCGCTGATGACGCCGCTCTTGACGATGCCGTTGCCGACGGCGCCCGCGGCCTGGTCGCCGCCCCCGCCGACGATCGGTGTGCCTGGGGGAATGCCCAGCTCTGCCGCCACGTCCGCCCTCACCTCCGCGCTGACCTCCTCGGACTCGTAGCATTCGGCCAGCAGCGCCTTGTCAATCTGGAGCTTCTCAAGGACCTCGTCGCACCACGCGCGCTTGCGGATGTCAAGGAGGAGCATGCCGCTTGCGTCGCTGACCTCGGTCGCGAACGTGCCGCTCAGAAGGAACCGAACGTAGTCCTTCGGGAGGAGTATCTTGCGGCACCTCTCGTAGTTTTCGTATTCATTGTTGCGGACCCACAGGATCTTGGGCGCCGTGAAGCCGGTGAGGGCCGGGTTGCAGACCAGCTCGATGAGCCGCTCGTAGCCGACGGTCTCGGTGATCTCGTCGCACTCGGCGGCGGTGCGCTGATCGTTCCACAGGATGGCTGGGCGGATTACCTGGTTGTCGGCGTCGAGCATGACGAGTCCGTGCATCTGCCCGCTCAGGCCGATGCCCTTGACCTCCATGCCGTTGACGCCCGCCTTCGCGATAACCCGCTTGATGGACTCACGCGTCGCGCGCCACCAGTCCGCCGGGTCCTGCTCGCTCCACAACGGCCTGGGCGAGTAGAGCGGATGCTCCACGGTAGCGCTTGCGAGGACCTTGCCGGTCTCGTCGCAGATCAGGGTCTTCGTGCCGGTCGTGCCAATGTCCGCGCCGATCAGATATCCCATGTCGGTTCCCCTTGCGCAGTCCTATCTACTGCAAAACCTTCTACTTATGACACCTGGTTAAATGCCCCGCTCAGCAGGAAGCACGCGCCAAATTACTTTCCCTTCCGGGCGCTGTCAAGCGAAACCCTCGCAGCATCTTCGCGCCTCGAACCAGCGGCACGTGTCAATCCGAAGCCCTACTCGCCCGAGCGAGCGCACAGGTCGCCGGCGGTCACCGACGGGTGACGGTAGCGTTTTCGCCCCTGTGTATGTTTGCCCAGTTGGATGGCCTCCGTCGGGCAGAACTGGATGCAAGCATAGCACACCTGGCAGCGCCGTTGCCACTGGGGACGGCGTTCCACCATGCGGATGTTCGCGACGGGACAAACCTTCTCGCAGAGGCCGCAGCCGTTACACGCCTCGCTCACGCGGAACTTGCGGTCGTGCCTGCCGAACCTCGGTGAGGCAAGGCGGTAGATGAGGGACCCCATCCAGGACGCGGGAGGCGGCGAGTCTTCAACCGGTGCCCCCCTGCCCTGCTTTGCAGCCTCGGCAATCACCTGGATCTTGGCCTCTGCCTTGGAGAACATCTTCGCCTGGTCTGCTTCCAAAGGCGGAGCGTACAACCCGATGTTGTTTCCGGGCATCCTGACGGACCATCCCGCCGCGAGGGCAATCCCGCGCGCCGCGAGAATGCGTTTCACCCTCGCGTGGGCAGCACCTACCATCCCACCATACGTCGCAACACTGAAGATGTAGGCGCCCCGATTCACACGAAGCCGCTTCAGGAACTCGACCACGAGAAGCGGGGGACCAAAGAAGTAAACGGGGAAAACCACGCCGACGCGTTCCAGCGGCTTGACGTCCTCTCGCACGGCCTGTGCGATGGGCACTACAGTTGCGCCGGGAATCCCATTCGCCAGCCCTCGCGCGACGGCCAGCGAGTTGCCCGTCCCTGAGAACCAGTAGATGACTGTGTCCATAGGCTCCATCACCTGATTTCACTCGACCACGATCCCCACGGCTTCGATCTCAACGTCTGCGCCGAGAGGCAAGGCGGCCACCTGCACAGTTGAGCGCGCCGGGGGATCCGCCTTGAAGCACTCCGCGAAGACCGCGTTCAATGCCGGGAAGTTCGAGAGGTCCGTGAGGAACACCGTGAGCTTCACCACGTGCTCCAGTGACGAGCCGCCGGCCTCCAGGACGGCCTTGAGGTTCCGCAGCACGAGGCGCGCCTGCTTCGCGAAGTCGCTCCGCTCAAGCTCGCCCATCGCCGGATCAATCCCCAACTGGCCGCTGGTGAACACAAAACCGCCGGCCCTGATGCCCTGCGAATACGTCCCGATCGCGCCGGGGGCGTCCTTCGTCTTTATCACCGTGCGCATCGCCGTTCCTTTCTCATCCTTGCCTTGTCCCCCATGGGCCGCTGCGCTCGTCGAAGCCGCGCGTCAGCCACCCTCCCACTGCTGCACAAGGTGTCCCCGTACATCAGAGCTCTCATGGCAAGCCATAAACACTCCGGAACAGCCTGGCCGCGTCCCGGCATCCGACGGCCCACAGCCCCATGTCACCGCCGAGGACCAGAAGCTGAATGCCCATGTCTCTGAACAGCTTGACCTGCTCAGCAGTGTCTATGTAGGTCATGGGAGCCACGTTGTGATGCCGACACAGCTCGGCCACGTGCGCCGTTGCGTCCAAGACTGATGGGTCCGAAGCAGCGTAGCGCCCGTGCATGGACAGCGAGAGGTCCGCACGCCCGATGAAGGCGATGTCCACGCCAGGCACGGCGAGGAGCGAATCGGCGTTTTCAACGGCCTCAACGTCCTCGACCATGACCGCCACCACCAACTGGCCGTCACTCGCCTGGATATACCGGTTTCCTTCTATGAGGCCCCAATCGCCCGTGCGCACGCAGTTGGCGAAACTCCGATAACCCTGGGGCGGATGGAAGTGTGCGGCGACGAAGTCCTTCACCTGCTCAACCGAGCGCGTGTGGGGCAGGATCGTCCCCACGTAGCCCATCTCGATCAACCGCGACACCTCCCGCCCATCGGGGTACGGCACGCGCGCAATCGCAGGGATGCCGAGGGCGAGCGCCGTCCGCGCCACGGCGTCAAGACGGTCAGGGCTGCGGGTGCCGTGCTCCGAGCAGACGAACAGGAAGTCTATCCCCCCTGCGGCACAGGTCTCCACGATGGTGGGCTCGCCCAACATCACGGTCATACAGCACATGGGTTCGCCGGCATGCAGGCGATCCTTGAACGGTTTTCGCTCCATGCACTTCGCTCCTTCTTGGCGCTAGGCCGATTCTACGTCAATGGGAAACCAGGGCTTGACGTCCCGGTTGACAACGTTCTTGGGCCACCGCCCGGACAGCACGTCCACGACGGGCTGCGTCCCGCGCAGACGGTGATCCTCCATGGCCTCTGCTGAGAAGGCGGCGACATGCGGCGTCATCGTGACGTTCTCGCACTGAAACAGCGGGTGATCCGTGGGGAAGCCGTCGGGCGAGAACACGTTCACGCAGCCATACACATCGAGTCCAGCATAGCCGAGGGTGCCTTCATTGAGGACCTGCGCGAGGTCGTCCTCGTCGGTAAGCCCGCCCCGTGAAGTGTTGATCAGAACTGCGCCCCGCTTCATGCGCCGCATCTCCCTCATACTCAGCATGCCCCGCGTCTCAGGCGTGAGGGGACACAGCAGGCAGAGGAAGTCAACCTGCGGGAGCAACTCATCAAGGCTCAGCCGCGTCGCCCCCTCCGCCTGCACCTCCTCGTCCGTGATGTAGGGGTCGGTCACCAGGATCTTCATGCCGAATGCGCGCGCCCGCCCGGCGACGGCCTTGCCGATGCGACCGAGGCCAACTATGCCCAGCGTGCACGTGGAGAGGCGATGCAGGACGAACTTGGCTGAGGTGCCGGGCCTGCCTGCTCGCGCAAGACGCTGGAAGTCGTCCAGCCGCCTTGCGGCGGACAAGAGCAGCGCCATCGTGTGGTCCGCCACCTCTTCGGTGCAGAAGTCGGGGATGTTGGTCACCAGTATGCCCCTGGCGGTGGCGGCGGGGATGTCAATCTTGTCCGTCCCCGTGCCCATGCGGGAGATGATCTTGCAGCGCGTCATCGCCTCGATCACCGCCGCCCGCACGTATGCCCCGACGACCATCAACGCGTCGCACTCGCGAGCGCAGCGCAGGATTTCCTCATCGCTCTCGCCCTCAATCTCCACGATCCGCGCCGCCACCGCCTCAAGCAATTCCCGCTCTTGCTGCCAGACGGGGTTCGTCCGGGCGTTTAGTCGCAGCACGACCGGTGTCTCATCTGCCGGCATGAAGGTGTCCTTCAGAATCACCTGAGCGGTCAAGTCAGATCCCCGGCACGTACCCTTTCCCGAATGACCATTCCATCGGCTCGCGGAAGGCGTCGCTCATCGGGAGCCAGGAGGTCGTGCCGCCGTCCATCACAAGCGTCTGCCCTACTATGTAACGAGCGTCGTCCGAGGCGAGGAAGATCGCGGCCCTTGCGATGTCAAGCGGGGTGCCGGCGAATCCGACCGGGATGAGCCTGCCCATCGCCTCGGGATCGAGGTCCGGCACGGCCTTGTACTGGTTCTCCACGGGCACGGCACCCGGCGCAATCGCGTTCACGCGGATGCCCTTCATGGCCAGCTCGATTGCCATTTCGCGGGTCTGGGCGACGATGGCGCCCTTCGTGCCGGCATAGACGGAATGTTCGGGCATCCCCGCGAAGGCGTGGATGGACGTCAGGTTGACGATCACCCCCCTGCCCTGCTCGACCATCGAGGGCACTACGGCCTGCGTGAGGAAATACGGGCCGCGGACGTTGACGTCGTACAACGTATCGAACTGCTCCGGCGTGGTCTCCTCGAACGGCCGGTTCATCGTAATGCCGGCGTTGTTGACGAGCACGTCGATGCCGCCGAGGAACTTCAATGCCCGCGCGGCCAGAGCGCGCACCTGATCGAGGTCGCGGAAATCCGCCTGAAACGCCGCGGCACGCCTGCCAAAACCCTCGATCTCCTCCACGGCCGAGAGCGCCCCGTCCTTGCTGTGGGAATAATGCAGCACTACCGAGGCCCCCTCGCGCGCGAACTCCAGCGCGATGCCTCGGCCGATGCCCGTGCCCGATCCCGTCACGAGCACGCGCTTGCCGTCCATTCGTCTCGAGCGACTTTCCACCAGCACACCTCCGCTTAGGTTTCGGGATAGACGTAAGGCACGCCGTACTTCAGCTCGCGGTATCTGTCGCCCATGCCGTGCATCTGGAGGTTGGTCCTCAGGATTCGCGGCGGGAGCGAGTTGTCCGGAAAGAGATCATGATGGCATGGGATGACCACCTTCGGATCGATCTGCTTTGCCAGCGTCGCTGCTTGAGCGGCGGAAAGGTTCCGGAAGGCTCCGTTTATGACGGCTACCAGCACGTCAGGTCTGTCCTCCGCCATGCACTCGCCCAGCACCTCGTGATAGTCGGTGTCGCCCGTGAAGTAGACGCTCGGTCCGCCGGCGACGGACATGAGATAGCCGACGTGGGTGAGGTCGTTTCTCGACGGGGGGATTGCCAGAGTAGCGCGAACGGTCAGATCGCGGAGCGTCACTGCCCTGTTCGGCCAGACGTCCTCGATCTCCTCCGGCGCCACGCCGAGGGCCTGGAGCTTCTCCGACGCGTCAGCCGGCGCCACGTAGCGGGCACGCCCCCCGGCCGCGCGAAAACCCTGCAGCGTGTCCGGGTCAAGATGATCCTGGTGCGAATGGGTGACCACGTAAGCGTCAATCCCGACGAGGTCCGCGGGGGCCATGAGGGGCGGCACCCGACGATCCATGTCGTAGCCGTACGCCTCCCCCACCGCCTTGCAGGAGTTGGTCAGATACGGGTCGAGGGCGACAAGGACGCCGCCGGGGCTCTTGACGAGAAAACTCGCCTGGCCAAGCCACCAGAGCGCCACCGACGCCTCCGGCACCTGATACTGTTCGACGGTATCCATCGACAACACATCCATGTTCCTCGCCTTTCTCCCGGTCTCTGAGCGGGTAACGGTTCGTCGTGGCCACAGACGGGAACAGGCACTCGCGGCCAACGCGGGCTGGTGTTGAGCTTAACAGGGAAGTCACGTTTGCGCAAACGCAGCGGTCGGCAGCGAGAAGGGGTGCGAGCGGGCTGCCGACATCGGCGAGGAACGTTGCACGGACGCCGCGCTAACGTCAGGCTGGACGTTCCTCAACTGCAACGATGGGAAGATTGACAGGCCGCAGGAGGGGCGCTACGATTGGGGAGCGGCACTTGAAATGGAGGACGGATGCGGACGGAAGTAACCACACGTTTGCCGGCGGGGATCATGCTGATTGGAATCCTCCTGGCGGTCACAGCATGGACGGCAGCAGCCGACGTGAAACGTTCCTGCCTCGTCCTGGCGGACGGGCACGTTTCAGAGTACGCCTGGGGCGGGCATTCCGTGACACCGTTCCCGGCGGACCACCCGGGGCACAACTTCTGCGTGAGCGGCCTGCTGGATTACCAGGGCCGATTCGAGCGCTGGCTGACAGGGTGGACCGTGAAGCGCCTCGACCTGGAGCAGCACAAAGGGCCGCTGCTCTTTGATGGCATTGACCTGGTCATACTGGACGACGTGCGTGAAGGTGTCCTCGAGCCATACGAGCTTGCGATCACGGAGTTCGTTCGCGAGGGAGGAGGGCTGCTCGTTTACGGCGGCCTCTGGAGCCTCGGCGGCATTGCGAAGACCGAGTTCTGTGTGAACGAGGTCGTCAGCAGCTTCCAGAGCAGCCCGCTGGGGCAGGTGCTGCCGGTTGAGATTCAGAACACGCCCGACATGACGCGGATCGAGACGCCCCACGGGGAGAGACCGGTCTTTCTGGACAATGCTCTTGGCGTCGGCATAGATGCGCCGGACTGGCGGATCTTCCAGCTTCACGACTGCAAGGCGCGCGGCGAAGTGCTCGCGCAGGTGGGCGACAAACCGCTCGTCTGCCGGGGCACGCTGGGCGAGGGCCGGATCGTTGTGTACACGGCGGACGATCTTGGATGGACCCGCTGGGGGGACTACCGGGCTAACATCAACCCCTTCTCCGGCACGCTCTGGCGGCGGCTGGCGGCACTGGCCGTGGGTGACGCAGAGCCGGT
>Ga0315289_10006916_pt1 | contig 16625 bp, 17 predicted proteins | sample YL17G11_40_MG_FD_203452 | JGI IMG/M metagenome (GOLD analysis project Ga0315289, IMG submission 203452) | Sediment microbial communities from Yellowstone Lake, YNP, Wyoming, USA - YL17G11_40 | ecosystem: Environmental > Aquatic > Freshwater > Lake > Sediment | place: USA: Wyoming | collected... | reverse complement strand
GTAACGTTGGAGGCCTTGTGGGCCTGTCTGACCTATAATATCTGCCAATGGATTCGCCTTTGCTGGAAGCCCCAAAGACTGGCCCAAGCCTGAGGCTGTACCGGTGGAGTAACCCCTCCGATTAAGACCGAGAGGGTAAGGGGACGAATTGAGGTTGATCGATCGTTTTAAGTTCTCCATGATTGATACTTAACCGTCCGTCCAAAAAATGAAATTCAAAAAACCCAAACCCCACTTTGGCTGAATTTTTTCACAGCTTCAGGGGGATGGAGGGGGATTAGATTGTTCATAGTTTTAATGCATCAAGGTATTTGGAAATCCGATCTTCTGCTCCGATGGGGATGAAATGGACTCCCTGGCATATATCTTTAAGCCCTTTGACAAGATCGCTGATAATCTCAATGCTGGCCTTCTCCTTGTCTGGAGCTTTAGCCAACTTCTCAATAATATGGTTGGGCACCAAACCCGCTTTGACATGTTTGTTGAGGAAGAGCCCCATCTCCGCTGATCTCACCAGAATCAATTCTGCGATCACCGGTATCCGAATCGGTCCCACCCGTTTCATGAACTGTTGAAAAGAATCGAGATCGAAGACAGGGGTAGTAAGAAAATATTGAGCGCCTAAACCAGCCAACTCCTCCATCTCTTTTAACTCCAGATCCGGCACCTTCTTACCCCAACTGGAGTCGATCCCTGAACCTACACAGAACCTGGTTTTGGTGAGAATCTCTTTGCCTGAAATGTCGTGACCCTCGCGGAAGCTTTCAACCACGGAGAAGAGTTTTCCTGAATCGACATGAAAGAACATAATCTCTTGGAGGCTATCTCCGGTAATGCGATAATCTTCTGTGAAAGTGAGGATATTTTCGATTCCTGACTCCGAAGCTTGGAGGAGGTATTCTTGAATGTCAACCCGACTTTTCTCTCGACAGGTGGTCTGCAGGATAGGCTCGAATTTTTGTTCCTTTAAGGCCCGACAGGTCCCCATCGTGTCTGTCACCAATCCTTCAATCTTCAGTTCGGGAACGGTGAGGGCATCTACCCTTCCTCGAATCCGCTCCACATTTCGAACGAGTTCCTGAACGCCCGTACCAATGGGCGGCTGAATTTCCGAGGTCACGACAAATCGTTTCTTCTTTAAACTCTCTTCCAACTTCATCGCTATCTACCTCCAATTGTAAGACGATTTTTTTTGTATCTCAAACCTATCACTTCTTCAGCCCTAACAGCTTGGCTACCTCGAATTTCAGCTGTTCTAAGGGAAGGGGTTTTGAAAAGCATGCATCTGCACCGTATTCCTTCATCTGTTTAAAGGCTTCATCATCGAGATAGGCAGAGAGGACAATAATCTTGGTATCCTTCGTTTCTGGATTGGACTTGATCTTCTGACAGACCTCATATCCATTGATATCGGGCATCATGATATCTAAAATCAAAAGGTCAGGTTTGAAATGGCTCACCTGAAGTCCGGCCTCGAAACCATCTGAAGCAGAAATCATCTCATATCCATACTCATCCTCTTCGAGGGCTTGAACAAGGGTCTCGACAATGATTTTGTCATCATCGACGACAAGGATCTTTTTCTTCTCCTCTGGTTTAGTCTCTTCTGGTAGAGGCATTCCTTTCTCTTTGAGGAATTTATCTAGATCCTCTTTTTTAATCCGGCGATGTCCTCCCACAGTTTTATAGGCTTTGATATGGCCTTGATCAATCCAATTGATGATCGTTTTAGAAGAGACCTTACAATACTTACTGGCTTGGGATACAGTTAGAATTTCCATGATTTTCTCCTTTTTCAAAAAATATAATATTTACTGTTTTTGCAGAAATTACTAATATTATAGAATTTATAGTTTGTCAAGAAAAATTTTTAGAACGTTTACTTTCAATTGTAGTTAATTGATTATATTTAGTAATTATGATCAACTTTTCAATTATAACCCAAAAGAAAACGAATAGTGTCCATGAGGAAGAACGCCAAAGGGCTGATGGATCAGTTTGGTAGCTTAACCAGTATATCAACTTAAATAATTACCAATGAAGAACTCCTTAAACCAGAAAAATAGACAGACCGAGGAGGTTCGAGAACCCAGGAAGGAATTAAATGAATTTGATACTTCGACGGCGCCAAACCCCTTCCTGTAGGACAGGGTCAAAAGCACCGCTCAGTATCAACCCTGAGTCCTCGGCCTGAGCTCGGGCCGAAGGCAAACCCCGGGCTTTAGACCGAGGAAAGTCGAAGGGTTGATTTTCCAATGTATTCTTGGTAAATTAGAATTAACCTCATTCCCTTATAAGATTTGTTTGCTTTAAAATTCCGCATTCTGCATTCTGAAATCAGCAATTTCTGAGGGGGGGGGTGATCTTAATTTTCTATCAACATTTCATATAAGCCAGAGCCTATTCTCAAAAAGAATGGGCTTTTTTGTTTTTTGAATAGTCTTGGGAAAATGTTCAACGTTTTTGCCCCTATGCACCATGCGCTCTGCGTTTTTTTATTATACGTTTCAATCGGAGTAAAATAAGCCAGCGATTGCATCACTTAGGCAGACCTTCACCGTAAATGAAATGATCCTCAAACAAAGTGTTCCTTAAGTGAAGCGGTCATTCTTTATTGGCGTCGCATCGGATGGAAAAATGTGTGCAAGCTTTGGCTGGAGGAAAGAACACCGGACCAATTAAAAGGAGAGGGCAGCAAGTAATACATTTAAGAATTTTCAAAAAAGAAAGCTATGGAGATAGTTTCATCCTACGCAACCATAAGGGGAGGTGGAAGTAGAAGTGAAAGATTTCAATAAAGTCCCCCAGATTTGCACACAGATTTTCTAAGAACGTTTCACTAAATGGAAAGCACTGTTTACCATGCCAAATACTTTGCCCATGATTTAACTCGCCGCTGCGCCTCAGACAGCGTGGAAAAGCTCGCTGCCGTGCTCTCCGACGCCCAGGTCGACCTTAATCCCCATCAAATAGAGGCGGCACTTTTTGCCTTTCGTAATCCCTTTTCCCGTGGGGCTATTCTCGCTGATGGAGTGGGGCTAGGAAAAACTATCGAGGCGTAGTGGTGGTCAACTTCCTCAATAAGAACAATGCTGCCGACCAGCGGGTCTATGAACTGCTGGACGAAAAGTTCCGTCTGTTTAGCGGTGTATTCGGCGCCAGCGACGAGGTACTGGGTACGGTGGAATCCGGGGTTGACTTCGAAACTTCTGAACCTGAGGACCGTTTTGTTTTCTAACTTCTCGTTAACTGCCGATATTTGATCCGATGGGGCTGATCCGCCGCAGCTCCAAGGCGACCCCTTCGATCGGCCTCATACTCGGAATAGTTTCCTTCAAACCAGACAATGTTGCTCTCGCCTTCAAACGCCAGAATATGGGTGGCGATCCGATCAAGAAACCAGCGGTCATGGCTGATTACAACCACGGAGCCAGCAAAATTTTCGAGGGCCTGCTCCAGTGCTCTAAGAGTGTTCACATCCAGGTCATTCGTCGGTTCGTCCAGAAGAAGGACATTGGCTCCTTCCTTGAGCATCCGTGCGAGGTGGACGCGGTTTCGCTCTCCCCCCGATAGGATCCCAACCTTCTTTTGCTGATCGGCGCCCAAGAAATTGAAGCGGGCCACATAGGAGCGTGAATTGACCTGTCTGCTGCCAAGCTGGACCGTATCCTGTTTTTCTGAAATCACTTCCCAGATGGTCTTATCCGGATCGAGGATGTCGCGGCTCTGGTCGACGTAAGCCATTTTGACCGTTTCACCTATCCGTATTGTTCCAGAATCTGGCTTTTCCTGCCCTGTGATCAATCGCAAGAGCGTGGTTTTGCCTGCGCCGTTCGGACCAATGATCCCGACGATCCCACCCGGAGGAAGGGAAAATGAAAGATCCTCAATCAGAATTCGATCCCCATAGGACTTGGTTACATCACGGTTTTCGATCACGACGCCTCCGAGCCGTAGTCCCGGAGGAATATAGATCTCGAGCTCCTTGGCTGTCTTTTCACTCTCTTTCTCGAGAAGGGCTTCATAAGAGGCGATTCGGGCTTTCGATTTCGCATGTCTCCCTTTCGGCGACATCCGGATCCACTCTAGTTCCCGTTGCAGCGTTTTCCGACGCTCGCTCTCTGTCTTTTCCTCATGCCTCAGACGATTCTCTTTCTGTTCAAGCCATGAAGAATAGTTTCCTTTCCATGGAATGCCTTCCCCCCGGTCAAGTTCCAGAATCCATCCGGCCACATTGTCAAGAAAGTAGCGGTCATGGGTTACGGCGATGACAGTTCCGGAATACCGCTTCAGATGCTGTTCAAGCCAGGCTACGGTCTCAGCATCAAGATGGTTGGTCGGCTCATCCAGGAGCAGGATATCGGGCTTTCGAAGCAGGAGTCGGCACAGCGCCACGCGCCTTCTCTCTCCACCCGAAAGGACCTTTACCAGTGTATCTCCTGGAGGACAACGAAGGGCATCCATGGCCATTTCAAGGCGTGAATCAAGATCCCAGGCATCGAGGGCATCGAGTTTCTCCTGCACTTTGCCCTGCCGCTCGATAAGACGATTCATCTCCTCTTTCGACAGGGGCTCTGAAAACCTCTCATTGATCCGGTTGAATTCGTTCAGATGCTCGACCGTCTCCTGAACCCCCTCTTCTGCGATCTCCCGCACAGTCTTGGCCTCGTCGAGCTTTGGTTCTTGCTCGAGAAAGCCGATGGTGAAACCGGAGGTAAGGATCGTCTGTCCGTTAAACTCTTTATCTTCGTCAGCCATGATGCGCAGTAAAGAGCTCTTCCCGGAGCCGTTCAGGCCGATGACGCCGATCTTGGCTCCGTAAAAATAAGAGAGGGAGATATCCTTCAAAATCGCTTTTTTATCGTGATACTTACTGATACCGATCATGGAGTAAATGATTTTCTGTGATTCGTTTGCCATCTCGCTTTGAATCCTCCACTTCTCGTTCGGGTGCTCCTGGAAAAAAACCCTGATAAACTTGAGTTAAAATGATTTATGCCTTAATTTATTTGACAAGTCAAAGCTTGACTCTCCATTCGATCTGTATAAAGAAAAGGAAAAGGTGTCAGGCCTTGAAATGTGAGTTAAATTTATTTGCCTGGTCCTAACCCCTTTACCACTCGGTGTTGGAATAACTGTCGAATAGGTACCAGGTCTTGACATGAGACATCAGCTTCGGGGTCAAACTTGATAATTGACTTTAGATAATGATTGACAACCAGTGTCATCCATAAAAAAGTTGGTCCTGCCCCAATCGCAGAGCGCATAAGAGCAAAGTGCATAGCGTAAAGAATATTACCCACGAATCAGAGAGCATAGCGAGAAATGCATTTCCCAGAGGGCATGGCGTATAGCGCCTGTGCTAACTTAATTTTTAAGTCAGAGGGTTTTGTTGGTTATGCTGAATGACTTGAAGGATCTATTCCAGATTATATTCCTTAATTGCAATCTCTCTCATCTTGAACTTCTGGATCTTGCCCAAAGGGGTCATTGGAAATTCCTTCACAAATTTTATATATCGAGGCAGGTGGGAGTCGGGAAGTTTTCCTTGGCAATATTGAATGATTTCATCCTCAGTAACAATCATCCCTTCCTCCAATTTAATCCATGCAGCTATTTCCTCACCTACTTTCTTATCCGGAACTCCAAACACCTGAACGTTTAAAATCTTAGGGTGGCTGAAGAGGACTTCCTCAATCTCAGTGGGGTAGATCGTCTTTCCTGCCTTGCTGATCACCTCCTTTAATCTTCCAGTGGTCCTCACGTATCCTTCTTCGTCCATGGTTCCAACATCTCCGGTGTGGAGCCAACCCTCAGAATCGATTGCATTGGCTGTTGCAGCAGGCATCTTATAGTACCCTTTCATATTAAGACCCCTCACACAGATTTCGCCAATGACGCCACGGGGAACCTCCTGCCCCGATTTGGAATCAATCACCTTCACCTCCACATTGGGAAGGGGTTTGCCAACAGTGGAAACCCGTAATTCCAATGGATCATCCGGAAGAGTCTCCGTAATCCAAGAGGAGGCCTCGGTCTGACCATAACCAATGATGATCTCCTTTGCTCCCATCTCTTCCACGACCCTTTTCATGACTTCCATGGGACACTGAGCCCCTCCCATAATCCCAGTCCGAAGTGATTGGATATCGAAGGATGGATATTGCGGATCCCCCATCAGGGCGATGAAAGCACTGGGAGATCCATAAATCGCTGTACAACGCTCCTTTTCGATCGCCTCGAGAATCTTCCCCGGATTGAATGTCTCAGAAGGAATAATAAGGCTTGCCCCTTTGCTCACGCCCGCCAAGATGATGCAAACACATCCGAACATATGGGATAAGGGAACGGAGAGACAGAGTCTATCCTTTTCAGTCAATTTCTGATTCTCCGCACTGGCCAGGGTGGTGTTAATAATTCCGAAGTGCGTTGACATTACTCCTTTAGGCGTTCCTGTTGTTCCAGAGGTGTAAAGTATGGTCACAACATCATCCTCATGAAAAGAACGTTGTCGTTCGGCCAATACGTGATCGGGCACTTCCTTTCCCATCTCCAGGACCTCCCTCCAGTTGAGCATTCCTGAATGGGGCCGATCCGATATCAGAATGAGGTTCTTGAGCTCTGGAAGAGTGGAAGAATTCAATTGACCTGGGACCGAATCATTGATCTCTGGACAGATTTGCTGGATCATCTCAATATATTCAGACCCATTCAACCCTTTCGTCATGACGAGGGATCTTGAATCTGATTGTTTGAGGAGGTATTCGAGTTGCTGGAGCTGGCAATTGGTATCTACACTGATCAAGACAGCTCCAATCTTGGCTATGGCGAATTCTGTGATAATCCATTCGGAGCGATTGGGTGCCCAGAGGGCCAGGTGTTCACCCTGTTTTAGACCAAGTCTTAGGAACCCCTTGGCCAACTGATTAACCATTTTCAGTAATTCTCGATAAGAATATCTCTTACCTTTTGGGACATCGATTAATGCCTCATTCTCAGGAAATTTTGAGGCTACCTCATCCAAAAGATCGCCTAATGTTATTTTTAAGAGCTCTGTCATAACACCCCACCCTCCTAAATTTATTAATACAACGCCTTGAAACTGAAAGTCCAATCAATTTTTGGCAAGCAAAAGATTGCGCGTTATTTATTTCAATAGAGGGAAAATGGGATTCGACATTGAAAAGAGAAAGGGGGAAAGCATTTACGAGCTCAAGATCATGTTCAGGTGAAATGGAGATTAATCGCAATTCATTTAAATTCAATCTTACTGACAATGGAAATTTGGTATTAATTTCTTCCTGAAATCCGTACTTCCAAAAAGTCTGAAAATTGTGTATAGCAATTGGAAATGTTTAATAAGCTTCAGAATGATTAATTTGCTAGTGTAGTGCGTCCAACGCTTCTTTACATTAGCAGGCTGCTGAAACTTCTTTTCCCTTGTCACCCTTCTCTTATTGTCATTCTGGGTGACAAATGGCGAAGGGTTCAGGATGACACCTCGTGTCAGATTCTTCCCCTTAGTTTCATTCAGGGCCAGAATGACAAGAATGATACCATCTGACACCTTTATGGTTAATAAAATCGCTCAATTTAGGTAAAAATAAGACATAGCAAATTACCGAAAAACATAATTTTTGAAGTCTGAGCAAAATGAGAAGCCTCTCTTGAGCAGGGAGCTTGCCGGAAATGGAATGTTATTTTATATCTACTTGTCGGTAAGAGAGGTTGTGCTCCTTAACTTCATATATCCCGCCTCAGGCGGGACAAGTCGTATTACTGGCTCAGATTCAAGGCACAGGAGATGTTATTCTTGAGGTGAATGATGAAACGAAATATACTCGGTAATACGGGTCTCAGGGTGAGCGAGTTATCTCTTGGGACCCTTATTTTTTCGAAACGTCAGGCCAATTTAGCTGTGGAACAAGGAGCCTGTGCGGTGAAAAAGGGGGTCGAATTAGGGATCAATTTATTTGATACGGGTTCCTCGTATGGAACACAGGGCCATCTGCATGAGGGTCTTAAAGGACTGGGAGATAAGGTGATGATTTCAACGAAAACCCGTGCGAAAACAGGCGAGCTTGCCCGAAAGGATTTTGAGACCTCTCTCCGAGAACTAGACCGAGAATACATTGATATTTATCATCTCCATCTCGTTGAAGACGCTGCCGATTTGGCCGCTCGTCGGTTCTGATATTCCTTTTGGAACAATGGAATGGGAACTTGAAAAAGTTCTCTCTTTGCCGTTCGGGGATGACAAAAAGGAATGGATTTTTTATAAGAATCTAAAAAGACTGATTGGATTGAAATAAATTTTAATTAAGGCATGGCTAAGGCTACCATCCTGGAACTATGAAATGTCTTTAAGTTCTTGAAGGTACGCTATGCCCTATGCTCCATGCCACTTTCTAAGTAATTGTGTGACATGATCCTCATCTATCCTCCTGTTGCCAAACCGTGTGAACCTCCAGCGGGTATAGCAAAACTCTGCGGTGCCCTGAATCACCACAGAATAAAATACAGTGTTTTGGACGCAAATTTAGAAGGTCTTCTCAGCCTCCTCAAGACTCCACCTGCATCACCGGATACCTGGACCTGCCGGGCATTCCGTCATCTTTCCAGACATCTCACCTCGTTGAACGGTTGGAACGCTTACCAAGATGATGGTCGTTATCGCCGGGCAATAAAGGATCTGAACCGGCTTCTTGAGATAACGGCACGTTCCAGTGACGTACGCCTGGGTTTGACGAATTACCAACATGAAGAGCTTTCTCCAATAAGGAGCACAGATCTTATCAGAGCCGCAGAAAATCCGGAGGATAATCCTTTCTATCCTTATTTTAAAAAACGGCTCACAGAGCTTTTGAAAAGTGAACAGCCTTCCGTTATTGGATTTTCGCTTAATTATTTAAGCCAGGCCCTGTGTACGTTCGCAATGATCGGTTTGCTTAGACGAGAGTGCCCAAAGGTAAAATTGGTTTTGGGCGGAGGGCTCGTGACTTCGTGGATGAGAAAGCCTCATTGGCAAAACCCCTTTAAGGGCCTGGTTGATCATCTTGTGGCTGGACCAGGAGAAGCCCCTTTGCTTTCACTCATAGGTGTTTACCCCGTTAGAAATTCCAGCGGGGCATTAAACCCCACCCGCCCCGCTTCGCGGAGCGAGGCCGGGGCTGGAATCACTCTAAAATGTGACCCTGCCGCAGAGCAGTGGGGCATTATTTCTAACGGGGTAAAGGGGTGCAGTGAGAGGCAGTTTGGGAATGATCATTATAGGCCGAATTATGATTCTCTACCCATAAGAGATTACTTTGCCCCCGGGCCAATTCTTCCCTACAGTGCTTCAAGTGGATGTTACTGGAATAGGTGTTCATTTTGTCCGGAAAGGGCCGAGGGAAATCCTTATGTTGCCATTCCGGTTGAGGAGGTAATCCTTGATCTTCTTCACCTGGTTGATAGACAGAAACCGGTTCTCATCCATTTGCTGGACAACGCGATCAGTCCGTCACTGATGAAGGCAATTTCTGAACATCCTCCGGGTGTGCCATGGTATGGCTTTGTCAGGATGACTCGCCATCTTGCAGATCCGGATTTCTGTTTGGCCTTAAAGCGGTCAGGATGTGTGATGTTAAAACTTGGTTTGGAATCAGGAGACCAGACTGTGCTCGACGATCTGCAAAAGGGGGTCCATCTTGAGGAGGCTTCATCCGCTTTAAAGAACCTGAAAGAGGCAGGGATTGCTACCTATGTCTATCTTCTTTTTGGAACCCCCCCCGAAGGCCTGATAGAAGCGCGAAGGACCCTTGAGTTTGTTGTGAAGCATGCAGATTTCATTGGTTTCTTGAATCTTGCCATATTCAATATGCCGATCTACGGACCGGAAGCGCAACAGATGGAGACCAAAACCTTTTATGAAGGAGACCTTTCCCTTTATACAAGTTTCAATCATCCGAAAGGGTGGAGCAGGCAATTGATCAGGCAATTCTTAGACAAGGAATTCAAAAGACACCCTGCCGTTGCGGCCATTTTGAGAAAAGATCCTCCTGTGTTTACCTCCAACCACGCCCCCTTTTTTTGTGATGGATTCCATATATCCTATCCCACGTGATGCGAATTAGGCGGGAATTTGTTTAATTGAACCAAGAGAAATCTCATAAGGGTTGATTTTTTTAATACCTTATGTAAGAATAATACAAGTAAGAATCAGAAAGGAGGACGACGATGCGTATCACATCAAAAGGTCAGGTCACGATCCCCATTGAAATTCGAGAGAAGATGGGATTCCTCCCAGATACAGAAGTGAAGTTCAAGATAACAGGAAATACCGTTTTTTTGGAGAGAGTAGAATCTTCATCGAAACGGAGTCGTCATCTGATCAACCAAATGCGTCGGAAAGCAACAGTCAAGATGACGACGGATGAGATTTTAGCGCTGACCCGAGGGTAACCCATGGACATCCTTGTGGATAGCAATGTCATTCTGGATATCGTAACAGAAGATAAGAAATGGTTTCCTTGGTCCTCCCAAGCACTTGCAAAGTATGCTGAGACCCATACCCTGGTCATCAATCCGATTATTTATGCAGAGGTATCAGTAGGATTTGATCGAATTGAGGATGTAGAGGAAGTATTGCCTTCGGCTTTTTTCCGACGGGACCCCATTCCATGGGAGGCGGCCTTCCTCGCGGCCAAATGCTTTTTAGCATATCGCCGGAGAAGAGGAAAGAAAAGCTCTCCCCTCCCTGATTTTTTTATCGGAGCCCATGCCGCTGTTCTTGGTATCCCTTTGCTAACCAGAGATATCGCTCGCTATCGAACCTATTTCCCAAAGCTCAACATAATCACACCGGGTTCATAATAAAGGGAATTAGGGTCAATTTTTTGTATCAAAGTTCAAATGCCGAGATAAAGGGTTACAACGAGAGATAGGGAGATCCCTTTTTTCTATTTACGACTCAAGAATTGGCTGTTCAATTTTTACTGAATTTGGTATATATAAAATATGAGGGGAATCCTCTGGAGGGGGATCTCGAATGAACCAAAACACGATTGGAGTCCCACAAGATAAAATTCAAGAATTCTGTGGCCGATGGAAAATCAAAGAATTTTCTTTATTCGGCTCTATTTTGCGTGAGGACTTCGGCCCTGATAGCGATGTGGACATTCTGGTGACTTTCAACGAGGATGTACACTGGAGCCTGTATGATTGGATGGATATGATCGAAGAACTCAAGTCAATGTTCGGACGTGAGGTTCACCTTTTTTCCAAGAAGGGCCTTCGCAATCCATTCCGCCGGCAGAAAATCCTCACAACACGAGAAGTGGTTTATGGTACCTGAAAAAGATGATACCTCCTATATTTGGGATATGCTTGATGCCGCCAAGGCCGTAAGGGAATTCATCACGGGTCGTTCATATCAAGACTATTTGATCGACCGAATGTTACGGGGCGCAGTAGAAAGGTATCTTGAGATTATTGGTGAGGCTGCAGGGAAAGTCTCCAAAGCATTTCGTGACGCTCATCCTGAGATACCATGGCAAAAGATTATCGGTCAACGACACGTCCTAATCCATGATTACGGCGATATCGAGCATGAATTGATTTGGAGTGTTGCAGCAAATCATATCCCTGATCTGATCGATAAGTTGGAACCCCTGATAGAGACTTTAGGGAGTGGTTCTAATGAAGACCTATACAATAAATAGACTGCAACCATTCGTTTTAAAAATGATAAGAAAAGAAACGTCCCCCTTTTAACTTGTGAACAGACGGGGAGATCTTCGGATGCAAATGCCTTGTAACAACACCACTTACCTCCAACCTCACCAGGGCCAAGTCACCCGGCAATGTCCTCCTCAGGAAAGGAGAGGGTAATCTTAAGAAAGAGAGTGTCGTCAATATTACACAGATGATCACAGTGAATAAATCAGATCTCATCGAAAAAATTGGCTCTTTATCCCCTGCACGAATCAGAGAAATCATAGGGGGAATTACACTTTTAATTGAACCAAGAGAAATCTAATCTACATTTCCCTTCTCCGAATGTGGATTAAAGAACATCTGACGAAAGAAAAAAGCCGTATGACTTGATAAGGAAATGGATTATCCTAAAATAACTGAGCAAGATATCTATGAGATTGAAAGAGAAGATGGTTTCTGAGAAGAAATTATTTAAAACCGCTTTTGACCTTGATTCATCTTTCAAGGCCTGACACGTCATCTGCTTTTAAAATTAAATTTTTGGTATAAATAGGTCAACTTCCGGGAGGGATTAAAAATTCAAGATCGGGGTCAAAAGCTGACTTCGTAAAGACTAGCTTTTCAGGGAAGTGATCGAGAATTTGAGGAAGACTAAATTAAGAAAAGAAAAAATACTTTATTACGATTGCCTGACCCTCATTCATTCTTTCTCATTCTTTCTCATTCTTTTCAGCTTAATTCGGGTTGGCAGACTAAAGATCATTCCCATAATCTCCCTTGTTCAGATCCTCAATGTTTACTACCGGAATTTAGAGCCAACCACCTTTCCAATTCTTACCAATTCTTATTGACACCCTATTAAAAATTTGATACACTCCAATCGAAATATAGGCCATCCGTTATTAACCTTTAACCTTATAATATGTGCTAAAATAACACTATCTAATTATTTCCGAGAATGCCGAAGTGAGGAAACGAGTTTAATGAAAATGTCTTAAAAAAATTGTATAAATTATAGATACGATACCATGGAGGAACTAATTAAAAATCTATGAAGCCAACATTATTAGCTTTCGTTCTTTGTGATGCTATTGTTCCAGGCCCCGAAGGGAAAATTAATCTTTATGGGATATTTGATAAGATCTATGGAAAAGGTTTTCCGATTCGACATCCTCAATTTGGAATTTTTTGGAAGTGTTTTGTCACCGAATCAAGGGAAATTGTGGTAAGCATTGATAGACCAGATGGAACACCTTTGCTAACTCTTGATCCTGTAATGGTGGATAAAGTTCCAGGAATTTCACAGGGTATTTACATGGTTACAGGAATTGAATTTCCTACACCTGGAGATTATAAAGTTCGTCTTATTTCTAATAAAACTGAAGAGATAGCATCTTTAACACTTTCAGTTGAGGAAAGACAATATTAGAAAGGTGAAAAATGGCTACTCATACCGAACATTGTGGGCAAGTATATCAAAGAAACGTCCCTGCTATTTTTCTTCAGCATGGTAGTGCAAAATGTATAGCTGTCTCAAGTGCATTAACTTTTGGTTTAGAAACCATAAAATTTTCAATTCCAACAGCATCAGCTGCTAAAGTTGAGATTGAGGCTATTCACCAGCCTCCTTTAGGTGAAAGTTTAACGAATAAGGCACTTTATGAATTTTCAAAAAAGATTTTGACGGAAAAGGAAGTAATGGCTGTTACCTATGAAACGGAAAAGGGGATCATTCGCATATGGACATTTATTGAAAAGCGAGACAAGAAGGTTAGGCGATCAATTTACACTCAAGAATTAAATCTTATGGAAACCTTCCCGAACCTTATTTTCGATTTTAATGTTGTTAGCCTTGAAAGATCCAAAACAAAGCCATTCATACCCATTGATTTGCAAGGTCATCTTATATTTTATAGGGGCTAACAAAAAATGGCTACTCAACAGCAACACCTGAAAAAGGCTCAACACAATGAAAACTTTTTTAATCATTTTGATTTAGATGCGACTCTTTATCTTGACTGGATAATAACAGGAATTTTCTATTCTGCTTTACATTACATTAGGGCTATAGCATCAAAGTATAATTTTGAAAACATTGCTTCATATGGGGAACTTGATAAATTATTCGATCGCCTATTTATTTTGAAAAGAAATCCAACTATTTATCAAGATTACAGACAACTTAAGGATGACTCAAGGGAAGCAAGATATGAAATGATAAATTTTAATAAAGAAGATGTGCGAGACCTTAGAGATCAAGAATTTGCTCGGATAAAATCATTTGCCTTGTCGCTCCCTTAAATTTTATTAAGATTTAGCATACATACAGTCTCAATATAGTCAGCTATAGAATTTACAGGCAATCACCCCTCCCAATTCTCATTGACACACTACTCCTAATTTAGTACACTTCCATTGAAACTAAGGCCATCTGTTATTAACCTCAAACCCATTGGGTGGGTATATGGTCTGGAGATAAATTTAAGCCCCATTTCTGAAAAAAGGGAATGGGTTTTTTTTATTTTGTTCCCTAAATAGCCCTTATGAAACAAAGAGACCTTGAACTTAAAGTAACAAGAGACCCGTTACCAAAAAGAAAAGCATCCGCAGAGAAAAAAACCCAATTAATATAAAAAGTTCTTATGGAACACATTTTTAGGAAATCAATTGACCTTAAACTCAAAGAAATGGTCGAAAATTTGAGTACGGAAAAATTTTGTAAGATATTAGACGATTTGCCATTAAATTTTAAATTTAAATTAGAAGATATTCATGAGGATTTTAACGGTTATTGGGAAAGAACAATTTTAGATGGGAAGACGGCATGGCAGAAAGATGACAAGGTTTTATTGAGCCCAATTCTATTTGAATTTAGAAAAGAGGTTTTTGAAGCTATCGAAAAGGAAGGTTATTCAATACGAAACTTATATTTTGGCGATAAGTTTATATTAACCAAAGAAAAACTTAAAAGGTTATATTACAAGCAAAATAAATCCCTTGAAGACATAGCAAAAGAATATGAAACTTCAAGGCAAAATATAATGAAAATCATGAAGAAATATGGACTCATTAGACGAACACAGTCCAAAGCAAGAATTGAGGCAATCAAAAAAGGGAAATTTGAAAAGTATGACTATGATGACATTAATGAGAATTTTTTTGGTATTTGGTCGCCACAAATGGCATGGGTCTTAGGGCTTCTTTTTACAGATGGAAACGTATCCCTGGGTAGAGTTTCATTGAGTTCCGTAGACTTAGACTTATTAGAAAAGGTTAAAAGACTTCTTAATTCATCTAAACCCATTTATAAGGCAAAACAGTCCTACGACAAATCAAAATATCTTTATAAATACGAGTTTTATCGTGAAAAAATGAGAGGAGATTTAAATAGATTAGGACTTCATGAAAGAAAAAGTCTTAATATGATATTCCCAGATGTACCAGAAGATTATATGAGACACTTTATAAGGGGATGTTGGGATGGTGATGGGAGCGTTTTTATTTCTGGGGGCAAAATGAACGCCAATTATACTTGTGGTTCCTTAAAGTTTATAGAAAGGTTGGAGTCCATAAAAGAAGACTCCCGTTAGATAAAACTGATGCTGATAGAATGTGGTCAAATTATCCTATTGGTAAGTATCCATTAGCAATGTACGAGGCGAAACGGTCAAAATCATACAACATAAAGATTGATTCCAAGGATAACTTAGAGAAATTATTCCATTATTTTTATGATGGTGTGGATGAATCTATTTATCTACTTCGTAAATTTAAAACTTTTTGTAAAAGGTTTGAAGTTACCGAAAGGAGTTGAAGCTGAGCAATTAAGCCTTAATTTTTCGTTTTAGGCAAGGGAGAATGAAAGGGAATTGGGGAGATGGTAAAAAGCAAAAGGGGGATACCGTAAAAAAATGAAATTTTGTATAAATAGAAGGTAAGGGTTGGAGTGAGGTGATACAAATGGGACAAGATTCAAAATTATTCTGACCCTTTTGGTTTTAGCAGCAATGTTTGTAGTTTTTCTTGTTATCCCCATGTTTGTGCTGAAAAGATAGAAAACGCTGGAAGCAGGTGTTTACCCAAGAAGCCCTCACAAGATTGCTTGTAGAGAAAGGGATATTTACCAAAGAGGAGTTTTTGGAGATGGTGAGGGTAGTGGATCGGGTGATGAATAGAAAAAGAATCTTTTGATTCAGAATCATATTTCACTGGAGGTTACAAATGAAAGGTAAGGTTAAGTGGTTCAATGAGAAGAAGGGATATGGATTCATAACAATGGAAGACGGAAAGGACGTATTCGTTCATTTTTCTGCCATTCAGAGTGAAGGATTTAAATCCCTCAATGAGGGGGACGGAGTTGAATGTGAAGTCACTCAAGGTCCCAAAGGTCCTCAAGCTGCCAATGTGAAGGTGATTGGTTAAGCTGAGAAGGTCTGAATTTGATCCTGCAGACACTCTCAAGTAAGGCCGTGCAATCTTCAGCAATGGAACTTACAGACTGGCTTTGCTGTATACGGAAGGTTGACAGGAGCATGAGAGGCATTCGGAGGGGTATGGGGGGAGAGGGAAGTAAATATTTAAAGGAAAAGGAGGGATATTTATGCATTATGGAATATTAAAAGAAAAGACTTGTTTCAAATCATTTCAAAGGATTAACACCAGGTTTCTATGTAGCCAATGTCATCGAAAGAGGTCTAAATTTTCGGCAAAAAAAATTGGTGCCAGGCATCGGTATTTAGGTATTCTCCTTCTTGGTCAGCATATTCTTGAATCTAAAAGGTTAGTTTGTATATTTATAAAACTTTATGATTTATCCTTTGTCCCCCTTGCTATAATCTCGATATATTCCTTAAAGCTATATTTCTTATATCTTTGTTTGCCCGTTATTTCTTTTAAGACACCTACCTTCTCAAATTTCTTAACCAGTT
>Ga0315289_10006912_pt1 | contig 16631 bp, 11 predicted proteins | sample YL17G11_40_MG_FD_203452 | JGI IMG/M metagenome (GOLD analysis project Ga0315289, IMG submission 203452) | Sediment microbial communities from Yellowstone Lake, YNP, Wyoming, USA - YL17G11_40 | ecosystem: Environmental > Aquatic > Freshwater > Lake > Sediment | place: USA: Wyoming | collected... | reverse complement strand
AACCGGCTTACCGGAGGAAAAAAGGCGATCGTAGACGACCTGCCTGGCGTCAGCCGGGACCGAAACTACGGTAACGTCACATGGGAGAATAGATCGTTTACCCTGATTGACACCGGAGGATTCGACCCGGATCCCCGGGAATTGATGATCAGCCAGATCAGAGAACAGGTTCAGCTCGCCATCGAGGAAGCTGACGTTATCATATTCCTCTCTGACGGAAAGGAGGGGTTGCTTCCTGCTGATATAAATTTGGTCAAGATGCTCAAAGCCTGCGGTAAAAAAGTTTTCTTTTCAGTGAACAAAATAGAAAAAGAAAGGGACTACGATAATCTCCCCGAATTTTACGAGCTTGGTGTAGAACCCCTCTATCCCATATCTGCACAGCACGGCATGGGGATAACTGAGCTTCTGAACGACGTGGCTGACTTCCTCCCTGCCGAATCTCCTCAGGAAGAAGGTAAAGCAATAAGAGTTGCAATCGTGGGGAGACCCAATGTTGGAAAGTCGTCACTCGTAAACCGCATCCTGGGTTATAAGCGACTCATTGTAAGCGAGGTTCCGGGAACAACTCGGGATTCCATTGACACCCCTATCCAGTACTTCGGCGAGCGGTATCTCCTCATTGATACAGCGGGGATACGGAAGAAAACAAGGGTCAGCCTGAGGGTCGAACGGTACAGTATGGTAGAAGCTCTCAAGAGCATAGAGCGTTGTGACATCGGCATCCTGATCCTCGATGCGACCCAGGGGGTAACCGAGCAGGATGCGCGGATCGGAGGGTACCTTTACGAACAAGGCAAAGGGACCATCATTGTGGTCAACAAGTGGGACCTGATTGAAAAAGATACCTCATCTATGAAGAAGTATACCGAAGAGTTCAGGTACCACCTCCGTTATCTCGATTTTGCCCCAATTCTCTTTATATCAGCACTAACCGGTCATCGGGTAAGCGAGGTCCTGAAATTAGCCCAGCAGGTATCACATGCTTACAGGAAAAGGTTATCAACTTCAGAGTTAAATCGTGTACTGAAAGAAACCACAGACAAGCATCCCCTGCCCTTCTACCGTAAACGCCCTCTCAAACTCTACTACATGACTCAGGTATCAACTGCACCGCCATCTTTTGTTATTTTTACCAACCACCCTGAAGCGATTCACTTTTCCTATGAACGTTACCTGATCAACCAGCTTCGGGAACGTTTCGGTTTCACCGGTGTTCCTTTGCGTCTTATATTCAGGGAGAGGAAACATTAATGAAAGTTTCGGGTTCCGAGTTTCGATTTAAAGAATTTATTAACGGCTGTTAGCTGATGGCTGATAGCTCATCAAGCGGAGGATGTATGCAGGAAGAAAAACTCATTAAGAGTCCTGACACGGAGAGGAAAGACCGGATCCCTCCCGGCCAGAGAAAAGTAGATGATTTCCCTGTTCTCCATTTTGACGGTGAGCCATCAGTTGATATCAATACCTGGCAATTCAGGATTTTTGGCCTGGTCGGAAAGGAACGGAAGCTGAGCTTCAAAGAGTTCTCTTCCCTTCCTCAGGTCAAGGTGTTCTCAGATATTCACTGTGTTACTGGCTGGTCAAAGCTGAATAATTATTGGGAAGGGGTAAGCACTGGTGAGATACGTAAGCTTGTCACCATACTCCCTGCTGCCATGTTCGTCATTGTCCATTCCTCAGATGAGTTCTTCACCAATATACCCATTGCTGAATTTTTTGAGACTGATGTTCTCTTTGCCCTCCAGTATAACGACAAGCCTCTGACAAAAGAGCATGGTTACCCTGTCAGGCTAGTAGTCCCGCGCCTCTACTTCTGGAAAAGCGCTAAATGGGTTACCGCTATCGAGTTTGTTGAAAAAGACAGGCGCGGATTCTGGGAATCCCGGGGATACCACAATCACGGCGATCCGTGGAAAGAGGAAAGGTATAGTGGTTGAAAAATGTCAAATGACAAAGCTCAAAATTCAAAGGAGTGCCAAATGGCCGGAGTTTGGATTTTGACATTGGGATTTCATTTGACATTTGGAATTTGACATTTGGATTTCATTTTATATGCCTAATCGTCTCATCTCCGAAAAAAGCCCCTACCTCCTCCAGCATGCACATAATCCGGTGGAATGGTACCCCTGGGGCACTGAGGCGTTTGAGAAGGCCCGGAATGAGAATAAACCGGTCTTTCTTTCCATCGGATACTCGACCTGCCACTGGTGCCATGTGATGGCTCATGAGTCATTTGAAGACCCTGTCGTAGCAAAACTGATGAACGAGGTCTTTGTCTCCACCAAGGTTGACAGAGAGGAAAGGCCTGACATTGACAGTATCTACATGACTGTCTGCCAGATGATGACAGGCAGCGGCGGATGGCCGCTCACGATTATCATGACACCAGACAGGAAACCGTTTTTCTCAGCTACGTACATCCCGAAGGAGAGCATATTCGGTCGGAGCGGGATGATCGAACTTATACCACGGATTCAGGAGCTCTGGAAAACACGCCAGCATGAGGTATCTGATTCTGCCCGCCGGATTACCTTGTCGCTCATACAGGCTTCTCACGATTCGCCGGGAGAAAAACTGAGTGAATCCCTTCTCGACGTTGCCTATGATCAGCTCACCAGCCGGTTCGATGAAAAGAACGGCGGCTTCGGAAGAGCGCCGAAATTTCCCACCCCTCATAATTTCTTCTTCCTGCTCAGGTACTGGAAACGAACCGGGAACGAAGCCGCGCTGCAGATGGTTGAAAAAACTCTCCATGCCATGAGGGCCGGAGGCGTTTATGACCATCTGGGCTACGGGTTCCACCGTTATTCAACTGACCCCAGGTGGTTCCTGCCCCACTTTGAAAAAATGCTCTACGACCAGGCTCTGCTGGCTATTGCTTACACTGAGGCATACCAGGCAACCGGGAAAGAGGAATATGGACAGACAGCCCGGGAAATTTTTTCCTACGTCCTCCGGGATCTGACAGCACCTGATGGAGGCTTTTACTCGGCCGAGGATGCTGACAGTGAAGGAGAAGAAGGCAGGTTTTATCTCTGGTCAGAGGATGAAGTTCGATCAGTCCTGAATAAAGGCGAAGCCGACGTATTCATCAGGTTGTTCAATATTGAAAAGGTCGGTAATTTTCATGAAGAGGCAACGGGGATGAAGACGGGGAGGAACATCCTGTACCGTAACAAATTGCCTGAAGATGTAGCCGGTGAGCTGGGAATCAAGGTGAAAAAACTGGAATATCTTCTCGCTTCATCACGTCAAAAGCTGTTTTCCTTTCGTGATCGACGAGCCCATCCCCAAAAAGACGATAAAATTTTAACTGAGTGGAACGGCCTGATGATTGCCGCATTCTCAAAGGGTGCGCAGGTGTTTGATAAAACCCTCTATGCAGAAACTGCTCACAAGGCCCTCTCCTTCATCCTCAACAACATGCTCACAGCAGACGGAAGGCTGTTACACCGTTACCGGGATGGAGAGGCAGCCGTTAACGCTCACCTTGATGACTATGCCTTTCTCATCTGGGGGCTGCTCGAGCTGTACGAAACAACCTTTGATGCATGTCTTCTCAAAACAGCTGTTGACCTGAACAAGGCACTAATAGCCCATTTCTGGGACGGGAAAAACGGCGGTTTCTATTTCACCTCTGACGATGGCGAAGACCTGCTCGTCCGCAAGAAGGATGCTTATGACGGCGCTGTGCCATCCGGGAACTCCGTTGCCATGCTGAATCTGCTCCGCCTGGGCAGAATGACTGCTTATCCTGATTTCGAAGAAAAGGCTGAAAATACCGGAAGGGCCTTTTATAACCAGGTAAAGGATTCCCCCGGTTCCTATACTCATCTTATGGCAGCTCTCGACTTTGCTGCCGGTCCTTCCTATGAGGTGGTTATTGCCGGAACCTCTCAGGCAGAGGACACTCACGCCATGATCCAAGCCTTCAGAAAGCCCTTTAACCCGAACAAGATCCTTCTCCTTCGCCCGACAGAGACAGGATCGCCTGATATCGTGGAGATCTCAGGGTTTACCAGGCATTATTCGAGCATCGACGGCAAGGCTACAGCCTATGTCTGCCGTAATTACCAGTGCGCCCTTCCCACCACAGATATCAGGAAGGCACGTGAAATCCTCAACAGCATATGATCTTCAAGAGATCTCTGAAAAAGTCGTAAAAAGGGTTCTGAGTGCGAATTCAAGATTTTTTCGGTAACAATTCTTATCGAAGCGTAACGATTGCAAATTCGGCTGTTTGATCCACCGCAGGCGGAGAGTTTCGAATTTGCAGTGAAGCGAGATGCAGAATTGTTCCGCCTCAGGCGGATTGTTGAGCAACAAGGAACCCTGTATTTTTCAGAGCTCTCTTCAAATTATGTTGACATACAGAGGTCACAACTGAATAATAGTTTATGCATTCTGCACCGTCATAGTGTGCAAGATCTGTAATCATAAAGTAAATGCTATGGCAAAAATATCAACATCGGCCAGACACTCCACTCCCCGCATAAAGAGTGAAAAAAGGCTTTCCCCCCTCGAATCACAGCGCCTCATCCGCGAGCTTCAGGAAAAGCAGGCTGAGCTTGAACAGAAGAATGAGGAACTCCAGAGGGCGCAGGAACAGCTTGACGCATTCCGGAAAAGGTATGCAGACCTGTATGACTTTGCTCCTATCGGATATTTCACCCTTAATAAGAACGGACTGATCGTTGAGGTGAACCTTACTGGTGCGAACATGCTTGGTCTTGACAGACGCCTGTTGATCAATAAGCCATTTTCTCTCTTTGTTGATAAAGATAATTTTGGCGCCTTTGAGATACACCGTACGAATTCCTTTAAGGAACTAACCCACCTGACCTGTGAAATCAAGCTCAAGAGGAAGGACGGAACCACATTCTCTGCACAATTGCAGAGCCTTGCAGTTGAGGATCGTGATGGCAGCCTCAGCCATTGCCGTACAGCAGTAATCTACCTTGCCGAACACAGGCAGGAACCAAAATCCTGAAATCTCGAGGTGAGCTTCAGAAGCTATACAAGATATTTGACCAGCTTTTCCGGATCGATCTCGATTATTCTCACCTTGCCGATTCTCTCCACGGCAATGAACCGTATCTTTTCGCTTCTCACCTTCTTGTCCAGCTTGATGAGATGCACATAATCATCCGGTGTAAACCTGTCTGGCAGAGCAGACGGAAGCCCCATCTTCCTGATGAGATCCTTGATGTCCTCGTGTGTCTGTTTATTGCATACCCCGAGCCGTAAAGAGATCAGTGAGGCAGCGACCATTCCCATAGCTACCGCCTCGCCATGGGAGTATTGCCGGTACCCGGTCAACGTCTCGAGGGCATGCCCGATGGTATGCCCGAAATTTAAGATAGACCGTATCCCCTTCTCCTGCTCATCCTTCGCCACGACCCTTCCTTTTATCTGACAGGATGACCTTATTACCCGTGACAATGATTGTGAATGAAGGGAAAGGAGCTTTTTATGGTTCTCCTGGAGGTAGGAAAAAAGGGATGGATTCCTGATAACGCCATACTTGATTAACTCAGCCATGCCTGAGACGAAGTCGCGCTGATCCAGGGTTTTCAGGCATTCGGTATCGATCAAAACCAGCCGGGGCTGGTAAAAGGTACCGACGAGATTCTTCCCCTCGTCGAGATTAACACCGGTCTTTCCTCCCACACTGCTGTCCACCTGAGCAAGCAAGGTTGTAGGAATCTGGATGTAGGGAACACCCCGCAGATAGGTTGATGCAACAAACCCGGTGATGTCGCCGATTACGCCGCCGCCCAGGGCAATAAGGGGCGAAACACGATCCATCCTGAAGGAGGTGAGCTTGTGGTAGATGTCCTCAACAGTCTTCAAGCTTTTTGTCTCTTCACCAGCGGGCAGGTTCAGGCAGACAACAGAGAACCCTTCTCTTTCAAGTGAATCACTGACAGGGTTTAAGAACTGGGTTTGCACAGGGTGGTAAGTAATGACAGCAGCCCGCCTGCTGAATTTGAAGGTGCGTAACAGTTCTCCCAGTTTCTTTAAGACACCGGTCCCGATACAGACGGAATAACTTCTTTCCCTGAGATGAACTTTTATCTTGTACATGATTATCTTAGCAGGCTGCTGAAAAACGCCCATCTGCGTCGTTCCCCTCGTCCTTCGTCGTTGCAGCGTACGTCCATGTACGCCTCACTCCTCAGGATTTCGGGCGCCTTGCATCTGGACATTTTTGATCAGCCTTACAAAAGTTGCTTTTTCAGCAAACTGTTAGCATCTGAAAAAAGATTGCTTCGGCTTTCGCCTCGCAATGACAGGGCATTTTATGTCATTCAGAGCGGAGCGAAGAATCTCGTTACCTATTAAAAGTTGCTGAGCTGGTTTATATACCCCTGGTAATTGCGTCTGGTCTCATCCAGGGAATCGCCACCGAACTTTTCGAGAAAGGCACGCCCTATTTCAAGAGCCACTGCTGCCTCGGCAATAACTGAAGCGGATGGGACACGGCAGATATCCGAGCGTTCCACGCTTGCCAGTTCCGGTTCCTTGGTTTTCAGGTTCACAGACTGGAGGGGAGAATACAGAGTAGCGATGGGCTTCATTGCCGCACGGACAATGATATCTTCTCCATTCGTCACCCCTCCCTCAATCCCCCCTGCCCGGTTTGTCCTGTGGAAAAACCGCTTTTTTGACTGGTCATAGAAGATCTCGTCGTGCACCTGGGAGCCGGGCTGACGTCCTGCCTCAAAGCCAATTCCTATCTCCACCCCTTTAATAGCCTGGATACTCATGAGTGCCTGGGCTATTTTCCCGTCCAACCTCAGATCCCACTGCATGAAGCTCCCGAGGCCCGGAGGAACATTTCTGACAACCACCTCGAATACCCCCCCCACGCTGTCACCTTTGTTTCTTACTTCTTCAATTCTGTCCTTCATCTTCAGTTCTGCTATCTTATCCGGACAGCGCAGTTCAGAATCTTCAGCCCACGAGAATATCTCATCCAGAGGCAGATCAGGAATCTCTGCTTTAATACCCCCGACTTCCACCACATAACTCATCACCACTATTCCAAACTCAGCCAGGAATTTCTTTACCACCGCTCCTGCTGCCACCCGGCCGGTCGTCTCCCGGGCGCTGGAGCGTTCGAGGACGTTACGGAGGTCTTTCTCATTGTATTTCAGGGCTCCGGCTAAATCGGCATGTCCGGGCCGCGGACGGTCAAAGTGCTCTGTCTCCACCTTCTCCTGAGGATGGATGGACATCAGCTTTTTCCAGTTCTCCCAGTCCCGGTTTCTGATCACGAGGGTTATGGGAGAACCGAGGGTTTTGCCGAGGCGTATACCAGAGGTGATCTCTACCTCGTCTTTTTCAATCTCCATCCTCTTGCCCCGGCCATATCCCTTCTGCCGCCGGGCGAGTTCGCTATTGATATTCCCTTCCAGCAGATTCAGTCCGGCAGGGATACCCTCTATAATGGCAGTAAGTGATTTACCGTGCGATTCTCCGGCAGTAAGGTAGCGCAGCATAAAAAATAAGCTTCCAGCTGTAAGCTATCAGCTTTCAGCGTTAGGTATTTTATAAATTTCAGCTGAGAGCTGAGAGCTGATTGCCATTAAACTAACAAATCATTATTTGATATAGGAAAAGTTCTTTTCATTACTTGTGCCTTCGCTGGTAGTCACCGAGACTTTTACCGTGCCGCTCCCCTTGGGGACCGTAACCAGGATCTTCCAGTTACTCCAGAACTTGACCTTTGCAGGCTTTTCGCCAAAATTCACCTTTCCGGTTGTTCCCTGTGCATCCCCGAAATTCCACCCGATGATGTTCATCAGCTGACCTTCCTTCCCGGTCTTGGGCACAATGAAGAAGATAGTGGGGGCAGGCACGCGTGCGGCAGTGAAATTAACATCTGCTGCACTTGCATCTGAGATTGTGACATCCTTTGATTCCGGATCAAATTCATATCCATTTTTGCCCGGTGTAACGGTATACGAGCCGTTAGAGAGGCCAATGAACGAATAATAACCTGCAGAATCTGTCTCCATGGTATCGCTGTCGTCACCGGACAGGGTCATGGTAACGCCTGCCAGGCCTGCGTTGTTGAAGGTTACTTGGCCGGCAATGCTAAAACCGAGCGAGGCGCTGAAATCAACGTCTTCCTTATTTTCATTCAAAACCGTTACCGACTGGGACGAGGGCGAGAATCCATACCCGCTTTTCGCCGGTGTCACCGTGTAGGTACCGTTTCCCAGTTCAGTAAACGAATATGCTCCATCGGTGTTCGTGGTTGTGGTTTTTGAAATACCACCACTCAAGGTCATGGTGACGCTGCTTAATCCAGCCCCGCTGATGGTCACTTTGCCCGAGATCGTGTATCCGTAAGTTGCGGTAAAATCAACCCCGTCTCTATTCAGATCAGCAATGGTCACTGCCTGGGAGGAAGGAGAAAACTGGTAACCGGCCTTTGCCGACGTTACGACGTAGGAGCCGTTCTGAAGCCCCGTAAATACGTATCTGCCATCGGTGGTGGTCTCGGTTACCTTTGAAGCACCTCCGCTCAAGGTCATGGTGACACCGCTCAAACCAGATCCCTGCCACGTAATCTGCCCGGAGATGGAGTAGCCAGCCACGGCTGTAAAGTTGACCCCGGACATGTTGCCTTCTGTAATAGTTACCGTCTGAGAGGGCGGAGAAAATCCATACCCCTGCTTGCTGGGTGTTACCGTATAGGTACCAGGCACAACATCAGAAAAAGTATAATTGCCCTGGGAATCCGTCAGCGTTGTTACTGAGGTGGTGCCTGATAACACTACAGTCACGCCGGCCAGTCCGCTGCTATTGAGCTTCACCTGTCCGGAAATGCTGAATCCGCGGACTGCAGTAAAATTCACATTTGTCTGGCTCGCATCCTGAATGGTCACCTGAGTTGAAGCGGGTATGAAGTAGTATCCGGGCTTGCTTGGCGTTACCGTATAGCTGATGGGACTCTCAAGTCCCGGAAAATCATACTTGCCCTGAGCATCGGTTAAGGCAATCATTGGCTCTGGCAGAAAGTCACTCGTCAGGGTCATGGTGACGCCGCTTAACCCTGAGGCATTGAAGAGCACCTGCCCGGCAATCTTGAAACCGTCATAAAAGGCATAGAGGTAGTTATCCTGAGACCCGACGTAGATGGTCCGGTACTCATCATTATCAATAGCAGCCGAGGACTTGATACAGCCGCCCGTCTCATACTGCCATATAGCGCATGCACAGTTCGGGTCAACGGCATAGAAAATCCCGTCAGCCGATCCCACGTATACAACCCCGTCTCCGCCGATAATGGGAGAAGAATCTACTATTCCTCCGGTAGAGAAAACCCAGCTCGCTTCTCCATCAGGATTATATGCAAGCAGATCTTGTCCATAGCCAATAAAGAAGGAGGTGTCGGCCTCAACTGCTACTGTGGAATATACATCGGCCTGACCATTTTCCATTAATATAGCACCCGAACCGTCTATATTTATACGGTGTATATACCAAGGTTCGTTATAAGGTTGTGGTAAATCTGACAGTTCATCTCTCCAGGCTCCGTCATTAGCTATATAGATTGATCCATCCCCTGAAATTGTCGGAGATGAATAAACTCCTCCAGTATAGGTTGCATATTGCCAGCGGACATATCCTGACGGGTCCAGTGCAAAAAGGTCGCGAAACCAGCATCCGACATAGATTGTACCATCATCACCAATCGCAGGAGAGGAGCCAATGGGGCTCCCGGCTCCATAAAGGGGGATACTCCACAACAGATTTCCTGTGGCATCGACAGCGTAGAAATATCCGTCAGATGAACCAACATAGACAGTTCCGTCTGTGCCGATAACAGGTGATGATTCTATACCATTTCCTGTCTGATATGGTGGCCACTTGAAAGGGGTACCGGTTGATCCGTTGAAGGCATAGAGTTTTCCGTCAAATGATCCTACGTAAACAGTTCCGTCTGAAGCTATTGCAGGTGAAGAACGGATAATGCCGCCTGTCTTGAACCTCCACTTTAAACTGCCATCCCTGTTAATTGCGTAGAAGTAATTATCTTCGGAGCCTACATACACGGTCCCGTCTGCAGAAATGGCAGGCGAAGACACAATCTGTCCGTCTGTCTTGAACCTCCACTTGAGAGCGCCGATGTGTGTCCCCGGGTGCGTGGTTTTCCCGGTGTGCTTTGCGTCATGATGAAACATGGGCCAGGGTGAGTCACTTGACAACCCCTGCGCCTGGCATTCCGGGAGGCAGTACATACCACCCAGTGCCCAGAGAAAAACTGTGATACCCAAGATTAATCTTCTTGGCATCTCTGCATCCCCTTTTTAAAAAGGCTTACGATTTCGTTTCCTTGATCAATACCTTCTCTGCCTCGCTGAAGAAGCTGTCCATGAGGGATTTCACTCCCTGCTTGATTACCTGATCAAACATGACCTTCGGATGGATATCGTCATAGGAGAAATTACTCTTTGGCGTGTATTCTACTTCAGCCCGGTTGGACCAGAGGACATCTCCGGTCCGGGCATCCTGGGCATAAATCCTGATCTGAATTACTGAAGTCCTCTTTGCATTCTTGGGATGCTGGCTGGCAATCAAGCCGGAGACCCCGCCTGCAGCAGCACCTATGCCACCCTGCGCGTCACGGTCCACATCTTTAACCTTTTCTTCCCGGGTAATAATTGTGCCCGTAAGCTTGGTATCAGTACGGATACTTTCCTTGATCATCTGATGGCCGATGGCATACCCTACGCCACTGCCGACCATCATGTATTCCAGGGCCTCCAGGTCGTTTTCGTAACCATAATAGTCCGCGCCGAACACCACGTTCTTTACGCTGTCGAGGAGGACCGGGATCATTCCCCGGTAGAGCGGGCTGAAGGTAGCGGTATCCTTGTAGCCAAACTCAATGATCCTGCCCCGGATAATCAAATCCACGCCGAGCTGTTTTCCAATGTCAACAACCATCTCTTTGGTCAGGCCAACGGTTGCCCCCTGGAGCACGGGAGATGAGGGCTTTGACTGATCCTCTTTTTCCTTCCCTTCTCTCTCCTTATTCTTTTTGATAATGCTCATTAGCTCTTCCTTGATCTCGGAGCCGTGGCTTACTTTCTTCAGTTCGTACTCCGGCGTGCCTGGCTGGCCTTCATCCTCCCCGTTCTCCTCTCCGGTAGTCCCGTAGAGGAGATACTTTTTCTTTATGGGCTTGATGACTTCATAGTCTGCAAGCATGGTATTGACATCTTCCTGTACTGCAACAGAAAGCCCGTGAGCGATGAGCTGATCAGTTATCTCCTCGACGATCTTGACGTTCCCGCCCCACTCCTGAGGCTCCAGGAACGACTGCTGGTGAGAATAGTCAGCGAAGGGGAAGATGCACACCTTCTTCACCCCTTCGATACGCACGGGATTCTTTTCGGGGATATATTTCACATTATCGGTCTTTACCGGCGTTATGGTCTGTTTGGTGACGCCCCCGCAGCCAAAGACGAAAAGAAGCGATATGAGCAAGGCAGGATAGATATAGACACCTTTCTTCATTTTTTACCCTCCTTATAATACCAATCTCGTTACGCTAAAGGCTTGTTCCTCACTACCGTTACTGTTAAAAAGATCAGAAGCTCGGTTTTTTCCAGCTTTTCTGATACATTCCTGAAAAATCTTCCCACCAGGGGGAGTTTCATGAAATAGGGTACACCGTTAATAGTATGGGTAACCGTCTCTTCATAAATTCCGCCGATCACCACTGTCTTCCCGTCTTCCACGAGAAGGTCGGTGATGGCCTGTCTGGTGTCAATTCCCGGCTCTCCCCCGGCACCGGTCTGGGCAGACTTCTGGTCCTTCTTTACTTCGAGGTGGATGATTACACTGCCAGACGAAGCAATATGGGGAGTCGCCTTGATTTCCAGAACCGCATCCTTGAATTCGGTAGAGGTCACTCCCTGTTCGCTCAGTTTCAGATACGGGAGCTGGACGCCCTGCTTGATCACGCATTCCTTGTTATCAAGCCCCAGGATCTTCGGGTTTGAGATAATCTTCAGCTTTTCATCCTTTTCCAGGGCAGAGAGGGCTACATCGAGTGTAAGGGAATCGGTAATCATGCCGAAGTTAATCCCGCCTCCTGATCCCTGACTCACCGGAGCTGGAAGGTTCACTACGTAAGGTGTTTGTCCTTGGCCTCCTGTAATACCTTTGAATGTCATTTTGTCATCGCCACTTTTTGTATTGTATGTCCCTCCCCACTGGACGCCGAGTTCCTTTGTGTAGGTCGGGTTTGCCTGGACGATACGGGCTTCGATCAGGACCTGGCGGGTTGGCTGATCCAGGAGCTGTATCCTTGCCTTTATCCATTCTACCCTCTTCTCGACATCCTGGACGATCAGCTTGTTTGTTCTCTCGTCAGCTACAGCGCTGCCCCGGTCGGAGAAGAGATGCTTCTCATCCTCAAGGATCTTCTTCATGTCCTTTGCCTTGGCGAAGTTGATGTCAATGATCTCGGTGACGAGGTCTTCCATCTGAAGGCTTGCACTCCTTGCCTCGTAGCGCGCCTGCTCAATCTCTTTAATGGCGGCATTGGTATCGATCCTGAGGACATTTCCCATCATGATTTTACCGAGGCTGTTTGTATCCAGGATAATGTCCATCACCTGGTCGCAGGGGACGTCCTTCAGCTTTATGGTGACCTTGCCTTTCACGTTGTCACTGGTAATGATGTTGTAATTGCAGGCATCAGCAATCAGCCGCAAAACATTCTTTATATCGGCATCCTTGAAATCCAGAGCAATGTTCTGACCAGTATACTGAGCAGCGGGCTTTTCCTCCCCGGCTTTCTTCTCCACTCCCTTTACCGGTTCTTCAGCCTTCTCTTCAGGAGAGGGCTCCTCAGGTTTGGCCTCTGGTTTTATCTCCGCAGTCTTTTCTTCCACCGTTTTCTCTGAAGAAATCTTCCCGACAGAAAGAATGAGTTTCTCCATGCTCTTCGTCACCTGGAAGGGTGGCACGACATCAGTGAATTCCATGACGAATCTCACCTTCTGCTCATCCTTCCCGACCCGTATCCTACGGAGAAACGGTGATTCGACCTTTATCGATTTTTCAGCAGGAATATAGGCAACATCATTCACATCGATGATAAGCCGGTTAGGATTGCTCAGGGTGAAAGTGCTGTATTTTTCAATCTCTCCGTTAGCCTGGATAACCACCTGAAGCCCTTCCTTCTGCTGATTGATCAGGAGGTTTTTAATCTCAGTGGCTTTTGTCACTGCCTTCACTGCAGCCTTTTCCTGGGCTGCCTGGTCTCCCTTTGCTCCTGCCTTGTCAATATCGATAAGCAGAATTATTCCTTCCTGTCTTACCCTATAGTTACCGGGCTTCTGCAGCTCGATGGTGATCCTTGCAAATTTCTGGCCGTCACCTTCAACTGCCGCCTTTTTGATTTCTTTGATCGTGCTGTTGTTCAGGAGAACCGGATCCAGAGGAATATTGAGTTCTGTAGCAGGCAGATCAACGATAATCTCAGGAGGAGTGCTTAGTTGAAATGCCACATACGCGAGGGGTTGAGAACCTGTCAGCACTACCTGGAATGCCGTATTCTGTTCCTCAACCTTGAGATCGTCGAGGCGTACTGCTTTCGGCGCCGCTTCTTTTGCTGCTGTAGGCTCTGGTGAAGAGGGAATGTTTTTCTGCTCATAGGCGCAAGAGGTGAGGAGCAGGGAGAGAGTTAAGACGGCAAACCAGAGTTTTACTCTCCTTACAATCTCTCTTTGGCAACTCATTTTTCCTCCCATTCTTCAGGTTCACGAAGCTTTAGAATATTCCTTTTTTTTACAAGCTTCCCGTATATATCAAGCTGTTTTTCTTCTATGACAACCTCTTTTTCTCTGATCTCGACGACCACCCCTTCATTCCTCCCGATAAGCATACCAGGCAGTACGATGAAGCCGTCTCCTGTCACGTCTTCGATTAATGCCCTGGGTGGTTTCGTATTGGCGATAACCCCTACGAGCTTAAGCTGATCTAGATCATACCTCTGCAGCGGGGGCATACTTCCCACCTTCCTCGCCATTCCCTTGCCGGTCTTGCTTTCCTCAACAACAAGGGGGCGGAAGGGATCGGTCTTCCCTGCAGGGTTATAGTGGTATGCCACCATTTCTGGCTCGCTCTTCTGCTCCGCCTTTTTGGGCTTTTCGGCCTTAGCCCCTTTGGCGGGAGCCTGCTTCTTCTGCTCTTCTTTTTTAGCTGCCTTTTCCTCTTTACCGCATCCCGGTGTAACAAACGGTATCAAGAGAGATAACACGAAAAGAAGCAGTATCTGTCTTTTCATGTTATCTTTTCCTCTGCTACCGGTTTCTTTACTTTCTTCGCTTTCTTTGCCTTGGGGGCCTCCTGGGACTTTTCAATAAACCGGAATGTGATGGCGGTACAGGATGAATTCAGGTTTACCTTGTCTCCGTAAATGTTAGCTTCGCTGATAGCAAGGTCTTTAATGTTAACAATCCGCGAAAGGTTGGCAACCTTGTCAAAAAACAATGCAAGTTCGTGGTACCCGCCAGACAGCTTTATTTTTACGGGGATCTCTTCATAGAAGTCCATCACGTTCTCTTTCTGAGGCTGGAAGAGCGTTATCTGGAGCCCTGATTCCTGGGCCATCTGAGAGATGTTCATCAGGAGTGAAGGGATTTCCTTTTTGTCGGGGAGTTCTTTCAATGCGGTGGTGAACATCTGCTCGAGTTCCTGAGCCTCCTTTTTAAACTTTGGCAGAGTAGCCGCAACCTTTTTCTGCTCCTCTAAATCAGAGCTCAGTTTCTGCACCTCTGATTGAAGTTCTGTATATTTTTTATATTGCGGAAAATAGAGGAGGTAAAAGTAAAGAAAAGCAAGTATTCCGATAATGCCTGCCAGGATGAGGATCTTTTTCTGCGTCGGTAACTTCAGAATGGTATCAACATCAATTGCCACTGCGGCTCTCCTTGGATACCTCACCCTTTGGCGCCTCACCCTTGGGTGCTTCAGCCTTTGGCACCTCAAGCTGACAGGTAATAGTAAACTCCCTCAGCTCAGGTGTCTTGGGTGCCTCTCCTTTTTTCCCCTTTCTCTGCTGTTCGGCCTGCTGAGAGACCATGAGATTCACATTGGCGAAGTAAGGGGATTTTTCCAGGTTATCCATGAATTGCGCTATTGCCTCATTGCTGAAGGCCTTGCCTTTTATCTCGATGTCACCCACTTTTTCTCTCTGCGCAAAGGAGGTAAGCCAGAGAAAACCCGGGTTACTCTTGCTCAGGTCATCCATGAGATGGACAGGGCCGGCTTTGTTTTCTCTTAAGGACTTGATGATATTAAACTTCTTTCCAAATACAGCCTTTATATCCTTGAGCTTTTTTATTTCATCTGCGACTGCCTTTAGAGATTCAAGTTCTTTATTGATGGACACGATTGCTTCCTCTGCGTTTCCAATCTTATTGATGAGGGCAATCTGAGACCACCCCATGGCGATGAGGGCGAAAACAAGCGTGAGGGCGCCGATGGAAACCTGCTGTCGGATGTTTTCTTTCTTCTTGGCTGCCCGTGCCGGTAAAAGATTAATCTTGATCATTTGTCACCTGCCCTCCGCAATGCCAGACCAACCCCGACTGCCATGAATGGTGACATTTCTTTCAGATAGTCAGGGTCAAAATCACCCTTGTCAGAACGGATGGACTTCAGTGGGTCTACACTTTCCGTCGGTATACCGGTTCTTTCCTGGATGAGATTGATTAATTGGGGGGTCTTCATTACTCCTCCGCCGAGGTAAATCTTATTTACGTCATGAGAGGTCTGAGAGCTGAAGAAATCGAGGGAACGCTGGATCTCTCCAATAATGGAGAGTGAACTTTTCTGGACGAGACTTTTTACCGTTTCCTGGCTGACCCCTCCGGCTTCTTTGCCGAGTTTCAAATTCTCAGCCTGGTCATAGGTAACATTCATCTGCCGCTGGATGTCTTCAGTAATCTGATATCCTCCAATGAACACATCCCTGGTGAAGGCAGATATTCCACCCCGGAGGACATTGATATTAATCACGCTCGCCCCGATATCAATGAGAGCAACATTCTTGTCCAGTTCCGTGGGGTAGTTAAATTCAAACATATTTTCCAAGGCAAAAACGTCAATGTCCACGACGACTGTATTGAGGCCTGCCGTGCTGATCAGGTTAAGATATTCATTGATCACCGCTTTCTTGGCAGCTACCAGCATGACGATCATCTGATCCCTTTTGTCCTCACTCGGACCGAGGATCTGAAAGTCAAGGTTCACCTCTTCGAGGGCGAAAGGAATGTACTGCTGGACCTCAAACGGTATCGACTCTTCGAGCTGTTCATCGCTCATGACGGGCAGGCCGATCTTCTTCACAATCACCGGATGGCCGGAAATGGAGAGGACGACGTTCTTGGTCTTAATGTTCCGGCGTGAAATGATTTCACGGATAGCTTCGATAACTGGATCGGCGTTGATTACCATCCCGTTCACTACCGTCTCGCGGGGCACCTTGGCAATACCAAAGTTTTTAAGGTAAAAGTTCTTTTTTGATTCCTTGATCTCCAGAATCTTCACAGAGCTCGTTCCGATATCAATACCGATTACACCTTTGGATT
>Ga0315289_10006907_pt1 | contig 16633 bp, 12 predicted proteins | sample YL17G11_40_MG_FD_203452 | JGI IMG/M metagenome (GOLD analysis project Ga0315289, IMG submission 203452) | Sediment microbial communities from Yellowstone Lake, YNP, Wyoming, USA - YL17G11_40 | ecosystem: Environmental > Aquatic > Freshwater > Lake > Sediment | place: USA: Wyoming | collected... | reverse complement strand
GCAGTCGGCATCATCGGTGACTACCGCGACCGCGGCTGCCCCGAACCCGCGCCGATAGAACCGGCGCTGCTCAAGAAAATGATGGACTGGATTGCCGCCGCAGAGGTGGCCGACGAGTACGTGCCGATGATGCTCGAGGAGATGGGGCTCGACGGCCGCGACGCCCGCGGCGACCCAATGGCCTCCGACCGGCACGCGCGGGCCGGCTTCCCGGTTGTCGTGATCGGCTGCGGCCAGTCCGGGCTGCTGGCAGCGATCCGGCTCAAGCAGGCCGGAGTGCCGTTCACCGTGATCGAGAAGAATGCGCAAGTGGGGGGAACCTGGTGGGAGAACACCTACCCCGGCGCCCGGGTGGACGTCGGCAACCATTTCTACTGCTACAGCTTCGAACCGTCGGACCACTGGAGCGAGTTCTTCGCCCGCCAGCCCGAACTGCAGGCCTACTTCGCCGATGTGATGGACCGTCACGACCTCGCCGAACATGTGCGGTTCAACGCCGAGGTGACATCCGCGGTGTGGAACGACGACAACCGAACATGGGCCGTCACCGTGCGGTCCGGCGACCGCACTGAAATTCTGAGCGCCCGCGCGGTGATCAGCGCCGTCGGCCAACTCAACGCGCCGCTCATCCCGGACTTCCCCGGCGCAGCCGGCTTCGCCGGCCCGGCATTCCACACCGCCCGCTGGGACCATGGCGTCGACCTCACCGGCAAGGACGTCGTGATGATCGGCGCCGGCGCCACCGGATTCCAGGTCGCCCCGGCGATCGCCGACACCGTCGGACGGTTGACCGTCATTCAGCGCACCGCGCAGTGGATGTTCCCCAACCCGAATTACCACGCTGCCGTCGGAGCCGGAATGCGCTGGGCCCTTAGGCATCTGCCGTTCTACGGACGCTGGTACCGCTTCCTGATCTTCTGGCCGGGCTGTGACACCGGGCTCTTGGCGGCCAGAGTGGATCCGGACTGGCCCGATCAGCAGCGCGCCGTCAGCGCCGCCAACGACATGGCCCGGCTGATGTTCACCCAGTGGATCACCAGTCAACTCGACGGCGATGATGAGCTGGCCGCCAAGGTCATTCCGGACTACCCGGCCACCGGCAAGCGCACCCTTCAGGACAACGGCAGTTGGCTGCAGACATTACGGCGCCCGAACGTCGACCTCGTCCGTGGCGGCATCGAGCGCATCGAATCCGACGCCGTCGTCGACAGCCACGGCAACGCCCATCACGCCGACGTGCTGGTGTACGCGACGGGCTTTCGGGTCAACGACTTCCTGTCGTCACTGACCGTCACCGGCCGCGACGGGGTTGAACTGCACGAGGTTTGGGGGCAGCGCCCGGCGGCATACCTCGGCATCACGGTGCCGGGGTTCCCGAACTTCTTCTGCATGTACGGTCCGGGTACCAACCTCGCCAGCGGCGGCAGCCTGATCTTTCACTCCGAGTGCGAGATTCGCTACATCATGGGCTGCATCGACCAGTTGCTGGCCGCTGGCAAGACGGCGATGGAGCCGCGCGTCGACCGCTACGACGAGTGGTACTTCCGCTGCCAAAGCGAACTGAATACGTTGGTGTGGTCCCAGCCCAGTATCGAGCACAGCTTCTACAAGGACGCCAATGGGGTTGTGCACTCGCTGAGCCCGTGGCGGCTGGTGGACTTCTGGGAGTGGACCCGATCGCCGGACCTCGACGATTTCGTCCTCAGCTAGTGCCGGCGGTCAGCAGGCCGGCCGACGGATTCGTCGGCAAGGTCACCGACATCACCGGGCCGGGGCTCACTGATCGCTTCGGCGCGATGTGTACCGACCTGGGCGCCTCCGTGCGCGCCGCCGACGGTGACCTGGTGTCGGTGTTCGGGGACACCTTCTCCGGCAGCCGGGTAGGAGTCGGCGACTGGCGCTCCCCGGTGATCCTGATCGGCACCGGCGACGCCACCCACCCGATCGAGTACCGGAAGGCCGGCGGTGCCGATTCCCGCTACGCCCAACAGCTTTGGCGCTACCGGCATCGCAACTCTGCGGGCCTCTTGAACCGCGGCATCAGCACCGTCATCCCGTCGGATCTGTTGCGGGTTGGGGACACTCTGTACCTGCACGCGATCGTCAATCGAGGGTTCGGCAACGTGGTGTGGACCGAGATCTGGCGCTCGGACGACAACGGCATGTCCTGGCGGCATCTGGGTAAGGCAGCGAAGTTCCCGGCCGGGCTGTACAGCGGCCACGCGCAGTGCTGGTCCTGGGACTACGACGCGACCGACGGATGGGTGTACGTCGTCTCGACCGGCTTCCAACGCAACAAGGGCCTGGTTCTGCGCCGGGTGCGCCCCGAGCACATCGGCGATCAGACCCGCTACCTCGCCTGGTCCGACGGCGAGTGGGGCGAGGAGGCCAGCGTCATCACCCCGCCCGGGGAGACCTGGGGTGAGCTTTCCCTGCGCCGACTGGATTGCGGCACATGGGTTCTGGGAGGTTTTCTGTCGTCGTCCTACGCGCTGGGCTACCGCACCCTGGCCGAGCCCACCTCGGATCTGGCTCAGGTTCCACTTCAGCGGCCGATACTGGGCTGCGCCTGGGACGGTGAGGACCACGACGGCTGCGAGGTCGCCCAGTTGTACGGCGGCTACGTGCTGCCCGGGAGCCGTCTCGACGCCGCGGGTGGCGTGGGACTGGCTGTTTCGCAGTGGAACACCGCGCGCGGCTGGCCCTACCGGGTGATGCAGTTCAGGGTGACGCTGCGCGACACCCGCTAGCGCTAGCCCGACTGGGCCGTCGCCTGTGTCTTGTCCGTTGGGTCAAGTCTTGTCCGTTGGTTACAGTGGAGCGATGTTGCTCAGAAGTCTCGTCTTCACCACGGTTGCAGCAGCAACCGGTCTGATCGGCGCGGCCACGGCCGGCGCCGATCCCGCACCGGAGCCGGGTTTCCCCAACGTTGCCGCCTACCAGCCGGTGAACCCGGCGGACTACACCGTCAACGGCGGCAAGTGGTTCGCGTTCGCGGGGCCCGCCGGAGTGGTGTGCATTCTGGACAGCCTGAAGGGCAACTACGGCTGCAGCGGACCGCTACCCGGCGCGCCCGAGGGCACGAACCTGGTCAGCGCCGGGCCCACGGGGCCGCCCATCTTTTCGACCGCCGACGCTCCGCCCTACGCCGCGGCCGGCGCCGTCAAGCCGCTGCCACCCAATACCCGGCTCACTTTCCGGCAGATCTTCTGCGGGGCGGACGCCACCGGCGGGGTTGCCTGCCTGAACACCGCCGAACAGGTCGGATTCGTCGTCGGCCCCGACGGCACCTACATCAAGGTGCCGCCGCCCCCGCCGCCCCCGCCGCCTGCGGCGGAACCGGCACCGGCGCCGCCGCCCGCCCCTATCCCCTAGCCCGGCGGCAGGTCACTCGACACCGTCGTACAGCGAGTCGCCATCCTCCGGGGTTCCGCTGACCTTGCTGTGCGCCCGGCTCGCCCGGCCCCGTCGCCCCAGCCCGCTCACCCCGGCCGGACCCATGTCGCAAATGCCCACCTCCGAGCGACAGCCTGGGCTCCCCGCGCGCTTGTCGCTCAGAGGTGGGCAAGAGTGTTGGTGGTCCCCCGCGCCACTCCCGCCCTACCGTGGCCTCCGCCACTCCCGCCCTACCGTGGCCTCCGCCACTCCCGCCCTACCGTGGCCTCCGCCACTCCCGCCCTACCGTGGCCTCCGCCACATGGGCCACAGCGGCGGCCCTCCGCCCGGCATCGCGATCTCGCCAGTGACCTCGAACCCGAACCGCATGTAGTACGGGATGTTGTCCGGATTGCTCGACTCCAGGTAAGCCGGTGCGCCTTCGGCGTCGCAGCGGTCCAAGCGCGAGCGCAGCAGCGCATTGCCGTACCCGGCACCGCGCACCCGCGGATCGCTGCCGATCATCGCCAGATACCAGTGCGGCTCTTCGGGGTGATTGGCCTTCATCTCCTCGGCAAGCGCGCGGGCCACACCCAAGCGGCCGCGGAAGCAGCGGATGACGGCGGGCAGCATCCGCACCTGTTCCCGGGGCGCCTGGTCCCAGCCGCCTGGCGGATCCCACAGCGCAGCAGCGCCGACGCCGGACTCCGACGTGGCCACCTCGACCCCGCCGCCACCCAGGAAGTGGTGGCGCGCCATGGCGCCGAACAGCCCCGGCAGTGCCGTGGCGCGCTTGCCGGCATCGGGCTGCAGCCAGCAGAACACCGGGTCGTCGCCGAAGGCCCGGCCCAGCGTCTTCGCCAGTGCGGGAACGTCGGTCCTGAGTGCGGATCGCACCTCGATGAGCATCGCTTTCAGGCTAACCCGCCGGCGTCAGCCAAGCAGGGTGGTTACCCCCAGGGTGACCACACACACCACCACCGCCGCGGTAGTCACGCCGTAGACCGCGGTGCCCACCCGGCCGGTCGCGAAGCCGCCCATCAGGTCGCGGTCACGGCCAAGGCCGACCATCGCGATCAGCAGCGGCACCAACAGCACCGCGTTGAGCACCTGGGTGCCGACCAGGATCTCCACCAGCGGCGCATCGGGCAGCAGCACCAGAGCCGTCCCGATCATGGTGATGATCGCGTAGGTCAGATAAAAGGTGCGCGCCTCGCTGTAGGGATCGTCGATGGCGGCCTCCGCACCCGCGTACTCACACACCGAATACGCGGTGGACAGCGGCAGGATGGACGCCGCCAGGATCGACGCCCCGATGAGCCCGACAGCGAACAGCCGCGACGCCGCCTCCCCCGCCAATGGTTGCAGGGCCACCGCGGCGTCGGCCGCGTCGGTGATGTGGCGGCCCTCGCGATGCAGCGTGGCCGCGCAGGCGACCACAACGAAGAATCCGATCACCCCGGTCAGAACCGCACCGGTGATGACGTCGATGCGCTCCAGCGACAGATCCTCGGTGCGCAGCTTCTTGTCCACCGCGTAGGACTGCATGAATGACAACCCCCACGGCGCCAGCGTGGTGCCCAGCGTCGCGGTGACGATCGCGATCGCCTCACCGGTCATCGGCATGGTCGGCACGAACGTCCCGTGCAGGGCCGCGCCCCAGTCCGGGTGGGCCATGAAGCCCGAGGCGATGTAGGCCAGGAACACCGTGCACAGCAGCAGCAGCAGCCGCTCGACCCGATGGAAGCTGCCACGCAGCACCAACAACGAAACCCCGACGGCGGCCGCCGGGACGCTGATGTGGCGGCTGATGCCGAACAGCTCGAAACCTGCTGCGATACCGGCGAATTCAGCACAGGTGGTGCCGATGTTGGCCACCACGAGAGCTGCCAGCACCGCACCTCCCACCTTCACGCCGTAGCGTTGCCGCACCAGCCCGATCAGGCCCTGTCCGGTGACCACCCCCATCCGCGCGGCCAGGCTGTGAAAGACCACCAGCGCCAACGTGGACAGCAGCAACACCCACAGCAGCTGGTATCCGTGGTCGGCGCCGAGCACCGAATAGGTGGTGATCCCGGCCGGGTCGTCGTCGGACAGACCGGCCAACAGCCCCGGCCCGACCACGGCGAGCAGCGCGGCCCACCGGGTTCCCCCACGCAACTTCATCGGCGCGTGCCGCGGATCAGGTGGCGGCGATGCGGCCAGACCCGCGACCGCAGGAACCTGCGGCCCAGCAGCGCGGGACGGTGCGCAAGCCGGGCCCGCCACCGGCCGGCGTGCTCGGCCGGCATCGAGGCGACAATCCGTTCCGCCTCAGATGCCGTCATCGCGCGCAGCACCCGCTCTCCCACCTCAGGGTGGGCGGCCCGCACGGCGTCGGCGGCCACACCGGGCTCCTTGACGGCCAGGATCTCGGTGGCCGAGTCGGTGTCGACCCGGCTGACCAGGGCGGCCAGGCTGCGGGGGTCGAGGCGGTGCACCGCGGCGCGCGGCGTGGAGAGCTGCACCGCGTGGCCGCGCTCGGAGGTCAGGTGCAGATCCGTCCAGGCCACGATGTCCTCACCGGCCCGCACCCGACGCAGGCCGAGCCGGCGCAGCACGCCGCTGAACCCGACCTCCACCCCGAGCAGTTCCAGGCGCCCATCACGGCCGCGGGCCAGCACCACATCGGCGACTCGGGCCAGCCGCTGGCCGACCACGTCGACGATCTGGGTGTCCAGCACGTCGCGCATGAGCAGGATCTCGTCGGGTGCCAGCGCCTCGGCCAGCGCGGTGGTCGGCAAGCCGGTCAGCGCGGTCGGGTCCGCGAATTCCGCGTCCAGCACCACCCGGCCGCGATTGAGGTCGGCGACCGCGTCCCACGGCAGTAAAACGGTGCGCCCGCCGCGCAGCCTCAGCACAACCCGTTCGACCAGATGTGCCGTGCCGACGCCGTCGAGTCGCACCGTCAGATCAGCCAACCGGCCGACCGCACGGCCGTCGGGTGTCAACACCTCCCGGCCCGTCAGCCGGCTGACCAGCAGCACGGCTCACAGCATGCCGCATTCGCCTTCGGCGGCCCGGGGAAGCGGATCTAATCGAGGGACGGGGGCGGCGAGAGGAGACAGCTGTGCGGGCATTGCGGATGGTGGGCTTCGGGCGCGAGCCCGAACTCATGGAGATTCCCGAACCCCTCCCGGGGCCCGGCGAGGTGGTGGTCAAGGTCGGCGGTGCCGGCGCCTGCCACTCCGATTTGCACGTTCTCTACGAACTCGACGCGTCGGCGATTTGGCAGCTGCCGATGACGCTGGGTCACGAGACCGCCGGCTGGGTGCACGCCACCGGAGCCGGGGTCGACGGGCTGACCGAGGGCGATCCGGTGGCGGTGTACGGCGCATGGGGCTGCGGGTTGTGCCCGCGCTGCGCGGTCGGCATGGAGAACTACTGCGAGCTCCCCTCGCTGGTCGGCGGCGGCGGTCTGGGACTGGACGGCGGGATGGCCGACTATCTGCTGGTTCCTCATCAGCGGCATCTGGTGGCGTTGCCCGGCGGCCTGGACCCGGTCACCGCGGCGCCACTGACCGACGCCGGACTCACCCCGTACCACGCGGTCCGGCGGTCCTGGCCCAAGCTCACCCCGGACGCCACCTGCGTGATGATCGGCGTCGGTGGTCTCGGTCACGTCGGGGTGCAGATCGCGCGGGCCACCACCGCCGCGCAGGTGATCGCCGTCGACGTCAAGCCCGAGGCGTGCGAGTTGGCCCGCAAGGTCGGCGCGCATCACGCCGTGCTGGCAGGCGACACCGCCGAGGCGGCCATCCGGGAACTCACCGGTGGTCGCGGGGCGGACGTCGTCATCGACTTCGTCGGCGCCACACCGACTATGGCCCTGGCCCGGGCTGTTGCCCGCACGATGGCCGACGTCACCATCGTCGGCATCGGCGGCGGCGAAGTGCCGCTGGGCTTCTTCTCACAGCCTTACGAGGTGAGCATCGCCACCACATACTGGGGCAGCCGACCGGAACTCGTCGAACTGCTGGCGCTGGCCGCAAGCGGTCAGGTCTCCACCGAGCGAACCGTCTACCCCCTCGACCAGGGCGCCCAGGCCTACCGCGATCTGCACGAGGGGAAGGTGAGCGGCCGGGCGGTGGTGGTTCCGTAGCAGTCCCGGTAGCGCTCATCGGGATCTAGGCTTGGGCATGAGGCGAACATGATTGACGACGGCAGCATCAACGATGTGGAGAAGCGCTGGCACGATCCCGCGATGATGCGGGCCGCGGCGACCTACGTCGTGGCGGTCGTCGCACTGGCCGCCGCCGCGTTCGCGGTCACCGAGGTGTGGCGCTCGCTGATCGCCGGAATCCTGGTGCCGGTGATCCTCTTCGCCGGCGGCATCGGAGCATTCGTCCGCACCTACCAGGTGTGGCGTGCCGAAGGGGTCTGGCCGATCTGGCAGGCCGCCGGCTGGATCCTGCTGCTGCTGTTCCTGGTGTGCCTCGGCGTTCCGTTCGCGGTCCGGTGATACTCATCGGGTGAGTGCAGCACCCGAACTGCCGCTGTCCGGTGTCCGGATCGTCGAGATCTCCAGCTTCGTCGCCGTCCCACTGGCCGGGATGACGCTGGCTCAACTCGGCGCGGAGGTGATCCGTGTGGACCCGATCGGCGGCGCCGCCGACTACCGCCGCTGGCCGCTGACCGATGCCGGCGACAGCATCTACTGGGCCGGGCTCAACAAGGGCAAGCGGTCGGTCGCCGTCGATATGCGCTCCCCGGAGGGCCGGCACCTGGTGCAGCGGCTCATCACCCAGGCTGGCATCCTGATCACCAATACCACTGGGCGCCAATGGCATTCCTATGCCACGCTGAGTGCGCTGCGGCCCGACTTGATCCACCTCGAGGTGGTGGGCCGCGCCGACGGCTCGACCGGTGTGGATTACACCGTCAACGCCGCCACCGGGTTCCCGTTGGTCACCGGGCCGGCAGAGCACCTCGGCCCGGTCAATCACGTGCTGCCGGCCTGGGACGTCAGCTGCGGGCTCTACGCGGCGCTGGCGATCCTGACGGCGCTGCGCCGCCGCGACGCCACCGGCCGGGGCAGCAGTGTCCGGCTGCCGCTGGACGACGTCGCCCTGGCGACCGCGGCGAACCTGGGATTTCTCACCGAGGTCATGGTCAATGGCGAGCAGCGCCCTCGGCTGGGTAACGCGGTATTCGGCCAGTACGGCCAGGACTTCACCAGCAGCGACGGGGTGAGCTTCATGGTGGTGGCGCTGACGCCGCGGCACTTCCGCGACCTCACCGAACTGACCGGGACCGCGAAAGCCGTTGCGGCCGTGGAAGGCGGGCTGGGCGCCGACTTCACCGACGAGGGCCAGCGCTACGAACACCGCGATGTGCTGGGCGGCCTGTTCGCCCCCTGGTTCCGCAGCCACACCGCCGACGAGGTCACCGCGGCCCTGTCGGCGAGTTCGGTGCTGTGGGAGCGCTACCGGAGCTTCGCCGAAGTGGCCGCCGGCCCGCGGGTGACCGGGAACCCGTTGTTCACCCGACTCGATCAGCCGCGCATCGGCAGCTACCCGGCACCGGGCCTACCGATGTCGGTCGACGGCACGCACACCGTCGCCCGGCCGGCGCCGGCGTTAGGCGAGGACACCCGCGCGGTGCTGGGTGAATGGCTCGGCATGGGCGCCGCCGAGATCACCCTGATGGTCGAATCCGCCACGGTGGCAACGTGACCGACGTCCTGGCCCGGCTGCTGGAGCTGACCCCGGAGGGGAACGACGTCTTCACCGGCCCACCCAACGGACCGCTCGGCAAGCGCGCCTACGGCGGCCACCTGGCAGCCCAGGCGCTGGCCGCGGCGGCGCGCACCGTCGACCCCGGCCGGGTATCCACCAGCCTGCACGTGCAGTTCCTGCGCGGCGGGGATGCCGGGGAGCCGGTGCGCTACGGGGTGGAGCGGACGCACGACGGACGCAGTTCGTCGTCGCGGCGGGTGCTGGGCCGCCAGGGCGACCGGCTTCTGCTCAGCGCGACAGCGTTGTTCGCGGTACCGGGGGACGGCCCGCAGCACTCCGATGCCCCCACGCTTTTCGCGGACCCCGAGGATCCCGAACACCTACCCCGCACCGGCCCGATAGGTCCGGCACCGGCACTGCCGCTGGACGAGATCGACATCCGCATCCGCGACGACCGCGACGGTGGCGAATTCGTCCGGCGACTGTGGTGGCGGGTCACGGCGGATCTGCCCAACGATCCGGCGCTGCATGCCTGTGCAGCGGTGTACATCACCGATATCTACGGAGTGGACCCGGTGCTCGCGGTGCACGGCCACTCGATGACCGACCGCCGCCACCACGCCGCAACCACCGACTCCTCGACCTGGTTTCACCACGACATCCGGGCCGACCGGTGGAATCTGCTGGAATCGAGATCGCCGGCCGCGGCCCGCGGGCGCGGGGTGATGACCGCCGGCCTGTTCGACGCCGCCGGGCGGCGGGTGGCCACCTGCGTGCACGAGGGGCAGGCCGTCGCCCGGGAGTCCAGGCAGCGACCGTAGCCATGTAGAACAAAGAAGTAGTACATCGTGGGTTGTGGGTGACGTGTCGCGCCTGCTCAGAGTTCGGCCACCTCATGTTCGAGCAACTCGGCCAGCCGGGCCCGGGCAGCGGCCTTGCGGGTCGGCAGATGCCCTGACGGGAAAGGGCTTTCGACCGGCTCGTACTCCTTGAGCGTGCGACGCGCCACCGTCAGCTTGTGCACCTCGGTGGGCCCGTCGGCGATGGCCAGCGACTCCGCTGCGACCATCATCTTGACGAACGGCATCTCGTCGGACACCCCCAGCGCGCCGTGCAGGTGCATGGCGCGCTGCACCACGTCGTGCAGCACCTTGGGCATGGCCACCTTCACCGCAGCGATGTCGCGTCGCACCTTCTGGTAGTCGTGATACCTGTCGATCTTCCAGGCGGTCCGCAGCACCAGCAGCCGGAACTGCTCGATCTGAATCCAGCTGTCGGCAACCTTCTCCTGGGTCATCTGGAAGTCGCCGAGCGGTCCCTGGCGGGTCTGGCGCGACACCGCCCGCTCGCACATCATGTCGAACGCCTTGCGCGCCAGGGCGATCGTGCGCATCGCGTGGTGCACCCGGCCGCCGCCGAGACGGGTCTGCGCGATCGCGAAGGCCTGACCCTCACCGCCGAGCACATGGTCTGCCGGCACCCGCACATCGGCGTAGCGCACGTAGCCGTGCGAGGCGTGCGCGGATGACTCCCCACCCACGCCCACGTTGCGGATGATCTCCAGGCCCGGCGCCTCGGCCGGCACGATGAACAGCGACATCTTCTGGTGCGTGCGGGCCTCCGGATTGGTCACCGCCATGACGATGAAGAACGAGGCGTAGCGGGCATTGGAGGAGAACCACTTCTCGCCGTTGATCACCCAGTCGTCCCCGTCGCGCTCCGCGCGGGTGGTGAACAGGCCCGGATCCGAACCGCCCTGGGGTTCGGTCATCGAGTAGCACGACGAGATCTCCCCGTCGAGCAGTGGCTGCAGATACCGATTCTTCTGCTCGTCGGTGCCGAACAGAGCCAGAATCTCGCCATTACCCGAGTCGGGGGCCTGGGATCCGAAAACCGAAGGCGCCCAGCGGGACCGGCCCACGATCTCATTGAGCAGCGCCAGCTGCACCTGGCCGAAGCCCTGTCCGCCCAACTCCGGGCTCAGGTGCGCCGCCCACAGGCCCTGGCCTTTGACCTTCTGCTGAAGTGGCCGAAGCACCCGCATCAGTTCGGGGTTCCGCTTGTCGTACGGGTCCAGCGGCGCCAGATCCAGCGGCTCCAACTCCTCGCGCATGAACTCCTCGACCCAGTCGAGCTTGCGCTGGTAGTCCGGATCGGTCTCGAAATCCCACATGCTCCTCAGTCAACGGTTCCAGCGACGCGCGCGCAAGCCAACCGCGCGGGACGGCGAGTCATTCGTTGACCTGCTCTGCGCGAAGAGTCTGCTGATCCTCGGCGGCTTCGGTGCCTCAACCGGCTGATCGGCTCAGCCGGCCCGCCAGACCGGTAGCCCGGACGGCGCGGCGGGCCACCGCGGCGCGCACCTGCTCCGCCGTGCCGATCAGCCGCACCTTCTCCCGGGCGCGGGTGACCGCGGTGTACAGCAGCTCGCGGGTAAGAAGCCGGGAATCCTCCGGCGGCAGCAGCACGGTGACCTCGGTGGCCTGGCTGCCCTGACTCTTGTGAATCGTCATGGCGTGCATGGTCTCGATGTCGGCCAGCCGGCTGGTGGCCAAATCCAGCGGGCCGGCTGCGCTGGCCATCGCCGCGCGCAGCGTGCCGTCCCGCAACACCGCAACCCCGGTGTCGCCGTTGTAGAGGCCCAGGCCGTAGTCGTTTGCGGTGACCAGCACCGGACGCCCCGGATACCACTCAGCCCACAGCGGGGCGTCGGTCTGTTCAGCCAGCCAGCGTTCGATCTGACGGTTCCAGTACGCCACCCCGTACGGTCCGCGACGGTGGGCGCACAGCAGACGCTGCTGTTCCAAGGTCCGCAGCGCTTCCGCGGCGTCACCGAGCACCGCGGCCTCCCGCAGCTGCAGCGCGTGGGGCACAACGACTTTGCGCAGGATGCCGGAAGCGTCGCCGCTGTCCACCCACTCGATGTGCTCACCACCCTCGGCCAGCACCGCGAGTGCGGCATCGGCGTCGCCGTCGCGAATCGCGCTCGCCAACGTGCCGATCGACTCACCGAACCGGTGGCTGGTGGCCAGCCGCGCCACCGGGGAATCCCCGGCCTGCTCGAGCCCCTCGACCAGGTCGGCCAGCACCGCACCGGCTTCCACCGAAGCCAACTGGTCGGGATCGCCGACCAGGACCAGCCGCGAATCGGGCCGGACCGCTTCCAACAGCCGGGCCATCATGGTGAGCGACACCATCGACGTCTCGTCGACCACGATCACGTCGTGCGGCAGCCGGTTCTCCCGGTTGTGCCGGAACCGCGACGAGGTGTCCGGCCGGCTGCCCAGCAGCCGGTGCAGCGTGGTGGCCGACAGCTCAGGCAGGCGGTCGCGATCCGCCGGCTCCAGCGCATTGACCTCGAGCTGTACCGCCTCCAGCAGTCGGGCGGCGGCCTTGCCGGTGGGCGCGGCCAGGGCCACCCGAAGCCGCGGCTTTCCATCCAGCGCGGCCTGCTCGGCCAGCAGCGCCAGCAACCGCGCCACCGTGGTGGTCTTACCGGTGCCGGGACCACCGGTCAGCACGGTCAGCGCCCGCGACAGCGCAACCTCGGCTGCACCGCGCTGCTCGGCGTAACCGGGAGGGAACAGCCGCGCGATGTCCGTGGGGGTGCCGGAACGGCGCGCGGCCGCCAAGGCCAGCACGTCGTCGGCGACCCGGCACTCCTCGATCCAGTAGCGATCCAGATACAGCATCCCGGCGTCGAGGTGCAGTATCGGCGGCTGGGTGGACAGTGCGCTGCCCGACACCGCGGCCAACCATTCCGCCGGCGCCGGCCAGGGCAGATCGGCTATCCCGACCTGCTGCTGGATCTGCGCGAGATCCACGCACACCGATCCGCCGCGCACCGCGCGCACCACGAACGCCACCGCCAGCGCGATCCGTCCGTCGGGCTCCTTGGCCAACTCGGTCAACCGCTGGGCCACCAGCACATCGCCGGAGTCAAGCACCCCGGCGTCGTTGAAGGTGCGCAACAGCCCGGTGGCCGCGGCGCTGCGCCGCCAGTCGGGCGACTCGGTGACCGCCGCCGTCATGCGATCGCCTCCTGTCCGTCGAGCAGAGCAGACAGCGCACACACCAGCTCCGCCGGCGGGCGCCAACCGAACACCCCGGCGGGATGTCCGTCGGTGACCGGGGTGCCCGGACCGCACATGCCGCGCAGAAACAGATACAACACCCCGCCCAGGTGCCGCTCTGGGTCGTACCCGGGCTGACGCCAGCGCAGAAACCGATGCAGCACAACGCAGTACAGCAGGGCCTGCAGCGGATAGTCCGAATGCAGCATGGCTTCGGCCATCCGGCCCTCGGTGTAGTCGGCGGCCGTCAGCGGCCGATCCGACTCACCGAGCCAGTTGGTCTTGTAGTCGACCACCACATAACGGTGCCCGGGTCCGGCCCCAGACTCCGAGCCGACGGGGATCCGAAGCACCGCGTCGACGGATCCGCTCAGATAGCCGCTCAGCTTCTGGCGGCCCAGGGTGGCGTCGGTGAGCCGGTCGACATAGGGAACAAGCGGGTCGCCGGGCGGCAGGTAGCGCTGCAGGAGCGCACCGACGTCGGCCAGCCGGATGTGGGGGGCGCCTGCGCGCAAATCTCCACCGGCAAGCGGGAACTCGAAGTCCATCTCGCACAAGCGGTCCCTCAGCCCGATCTGGCGCAGGGTCAGATCCCCGGCCAACGGTCCCAGTGGGGTGTCGTGCAACGGAACCAGCGCCGCCGCCAGGTCGCCGGCCGGCACCCCCACCGGCCACCACAGCGAGTGCTTCTCGATCTGGGTGCGCAGCTCGCTTTCCAGGTCGGCGGCCATCGGGTCGGCGGTCTCCAGCACCGCGTGCACCAGGCTGCCGAACTTGGCGCCGGCGGGCAGTTCGGCCATCGGCGAGGGCAGGTCGGCGCCTTCGGCGGGAGTGACCAACGTAAGGTCAGCCACCTCGTCGTCGAGCTCGACGACCTCCGGTTCGCTGCTCACCCCGACGGTCTCCTGCGCAGATCGGACCAGTCCCGAATAGGAGGTGCGGCGCCAGGAGGTATCGATGACGCGGTGGAAATGCCTGGCGGACAACTCTTTGCGCGGCCGGTCGGGGGTCGGCGGCACAGCAGGGGCGATCGCCGCTTCCTCCACGACGGGGCCGCCCGCAGTCTCCCACTCCCGGAACCTCTCCAGCGCCGCAAGGTCGGTCAGTGCCTTCGGCTCGCACCGGTCGCGGACCGTGGACACCCCGGGCCGACGATCGCGCAGCAACCGGGACAACCCGCCGTTGGGTTCGTCCCTCGACGGTGCCCACCACGCCACCACCTGCGACTGTGCCCGGGTCATGGCCACATACATCAACCGGCTGTCGTCACTGGCGGTCTCACTGCGGCCCAGGGCCTCCACCGCGGCGTAGTCGGGGGATTCCGGACCGCCGACGTGCATGCACCGAACATCGTTGTCGTGGAACAGGATCAGCTCACGCTCCTGGACATTGCGGTTGAACGCGAACGGCAGGTAGACGATCGGAAACTGCAGACCCTTGCTACCCCATACGGTCATGATCTGGACAGCTGCCGCGTCGCTGTCCAAACGCCGATAGCGCTCCGCCGCGCCACTGCGCTCCTCACGCCGTCCGCGCAACCAGTCGCGCAGCGCAGGCAGGGTGAAGTGCTCGCGGTGTAAGGCCTCCTGCAGCAGTTGGGTCAGGTGCGCCATGTCGGTCAGGTACCGCTCACCGCCGTGCCACCGCAGCGCACGCTCGGCCATACCGCGCAACTGAGCCGCCTCGAGGACTGCTGCGATGCCGACCTCGCGGGCATGGTCGGCCCATTCCCGGATGGTCGCCGCAACGCTGTCGGTGAGCGAATCGCCCTGCACTGCAAGGTCGTCGGCGGTGTGGCCGAAGAACGCCGTCGCCGCGGCGGCGCGGACCACCCCGGAGCGGTGCGGCTGGTCGAATGCCTCCAGCAGGGCCAGCCAGTCGTCGCAGGCGTCGGAGGCGAAGATGTCGGAGTCGCCGGTGTAGACCGCCGGGATGCCGGCCTGGGCCAGAGCCTGGAAGCAGGCCCGCGCGTCTTTGTGCTTCTCGACGATCACCGCGATGTCGCGTTCCCGGACCTTCTCGCCGGCGAAGGTGGCGCCGCTGGCCAGCAGTGCGCCGATGTCGGCGGCCAGATCGCGTGGTATGAAGTCGCGCAGGTCGCCGATCGGGATGGTCTTGGTGCCGCTGCGGCCGAACTTCTCCCTGGTGACAACCCGCAACCGGAACGGGTCGTTGTGCGGAGCGCCGGCGAGTCGGGTTCCGGGGTGGTGGGCCTCGACGTCGCGGACGACGATCCGCGGGTCGCCCAGTTCCGCCCCGCGCAGCACCGCCTGCAACCGCGTGACCAGGGCGGCGTCGCTGCGCCAGTTCTCACCCAGGGTCTGCTTCTCGCCCGCGGTCTCGGCGGCCTGCAGGTAGGTGACGATGTCGCCGCCGCGGAAGGCGTAGATCGCCTGCTTGGGATCGCCGATCAGGACCACCGTCGATGCCCCGCTGAAGGCGCGGTCGATCACCGCCCACTGAACCGGGTCGGTGTCTTGAAACTCGTCCACCATGACGATCGGCCAGCGCCTGCTCATCCTCAGCCGGGCCGGGGAGTCCTCGCTTGCGAGGGTGTCGGCGAGCCGGGTCAGCAGGTCGTCGTAGCCGAGAATGCCGCGGCGGCGTTTGCGGATGTCCAGTTCAGCCAGAACCGCGTTGGCGAAGTCGACACACGCCGCGGCGGCAGTGCCCGGTTCCGGCTCGCGAGGCCGCAACTCGGTCGCCGGGTTGCCGGCCACCGCGCGGGCCAGAGTGCGGGCATGCCGGTAACTGATCGCCGGCTCGTCGCGGTCGCGGCCGAACCGGGCAAGGTACAGATCGTCGACGATCTCGCTGATCAGCTCATCGAGGCTCTCGACCAGTTCCACCCCGCTGTCGGTGTCACCGGCCACGCCCAGCGACGTCAGCACCAGCCGGCAGAACTGGTGGACGGTGGCGATGGTGGCGGCGTCGAAGCCGGCCAGGGCGTCGATGAGGTTGGTGCGGCGCCGGGCGAGTTCCTCGGGCGAGCCCTGCAGCAGTTGCGCCACCACCTGGTTGTCCCCGACCAGGTCCCGGTTGTCGAAGGCCGCTGCGGCCAAAGCGATCTGGCGTCGCACCCGGTCACGCAACTCCTGGGTGGCCGCTCTGCTGAAGGTGATCAGCAGCATCTGGTCGAGGGTGGCCTTGCCCTCGGCGATGTAGCGGGTGACCAGTGCGGCCAGGGCGAAGGTCTTGCCGGTTCCGGCACTGGCCTCCAGAACGGTGGTGGAGTTCGGTGTCGGCAGCGGCCCGAGCAGATTGAACCGGCGGGGTTCGGTTTCCGGCTTCATCGTTTCCGGCTTCATCGTTTCCGGCTTCATCGTTTCCGGCTTCATTACCGTCCCCCCTGCGCGGCGTTCAGTAACGGCAACCACAGCCGGGCGGCGTAGGCACCCAGGCGGTTGTCCTCGCCCGGATGTTCCTCACCGGGTCGCAGCGGCTGCATGAGATCAGCCAGTGGCGCGC
>Ga0315289_10006906_pt1 | contig 16634 bp, 16 predicted proteins | sample YL17G11_40_MG_FD_203452 | JGI IMG/M metagenome (GOLD analysis project Ga0315289, IMG submission 203452) | Sediment microbial communities from Yellowstone Lake, YNP, Wyoming, USA - YL17G11_40 | ecosystem: Environmental > Aquatic > Freshwater > Lake > Sediment | place: USA: Wyoming | collected... | reverse complement strand
AAGAAAATTAAAAGCGTGGCTACTATGGCTATTAAATACCAGCCAATGCCAATTGCCATGCCAACAGCCGCTGTTGCCCATAAGGCAGCAGCAGTTGTAATCCCTTCGACATGCTGTTTGTGAAAAATTATCATGCCAGCGCCAATAAAGCCAATACCCACCACAATTTGCCCCGCAATTCTAGTGGGATCGATCATTGCAGAATTGCCAAAACCTTGAATAGACATAATAGTAAAAAGGGCTGAACCTAAAGCGACCAAGGCATAGGTTCTTGAGCCGGCTGGCTTGCCGATTGTTTCCCTTTCCACGCCAATAATACCGCCGAGTAAAATTGCCAAAAGCATTTTTAAGATAATAAATAAAATGTCCCACATAAAGTTAATTATCAATTACCAATTTTCAATATTCAAAAAATTTGTAAATTGATCATTGATTATTGATTATTATTTAATTATACTTATATTATACCACACTAACTAAATCAGGAGGATTAAAATGGGAGGGACAGATTTTCAAGTTATAGTTAGGCACCAGCTGTATTATAAAATTCTGCTGGCTATGCAAAAAAAGGCTTTAAACAAGCAATGTCCATTTTGCGATGGGCAGCTAGATCTTAGCCATTCAATTTGGGTACAATGCAAAAAATGTAAGGCAACAATTGATCTGGCAACAGTCATTACAAATCCAAAAAATGGACAAAATAAAAAATACTGTTAAAACAGTACTTGCTCCCCGCCTGCCACGGTTCTTCCATCAAGTCAGAGGACACACCACTCCGTGTCCTCTCTTTTTTTATGCCTACGAAATTACAAATTTTAATACAAATATTACAAATTATTCCCCTATCGCTAAGACACTTTAGTGTCGCCTTGAGTCATAACGCACACTAAGGTGTACTTGCGAAGTAGTGATGTAAAACACTTTTTGTATATTTTGTAGAAAGATTTGTATTTTTGTAGGAGTTATATTTTTTCCAGTAAAATCAATTGTGCTTTTCTAGTTTCAGTATCAAAAATGGCAAATGTTGCTTTAGTAAATAGGCCGGCAAGAGTTCCGGGATTTATTAAAATAGTTTTGCCGATTTTTTCCTGCCAGGGTTTATGAGTATGTCCATAAAAAACAAAATTATATTTTTGCGACTGGGCCATTTTTTTAGCTACGATTGGGAGATGACAAAAAACAATTTTTAACCCGGCAATTTCTAATTTTCCGGTTTGCCCATAGTATTTTAAATTTTTATAATGAGCCGCATGTTTTTTAAATCCCTCAACATCACCATCAACATTACCTTTAACAAAATGGATTTTGCCTTTAAATATTTTAGCCATGGCTTCAAGCGTCAAAGGCGCGCAAACATCACCGCAATGAATTATCGTGCGGATTTTATGCTTATTTAAGTAACGAATGGCCTTTTCAATGTTGGGCCAGTTGTCGTGAGAGTCGGAGAAAATGGCAATTTGCATAATTAGGCTGTTAATTTATCAAAGATAGAACTATCCTTCTCTAGATCTAAAAGACCAACTTTTTCAAAGTCTTGAGCTAATTTTAAAGCTTTACTTCTTTCCTTCTTTTGTATTAATTCTAAAATTTCGTTATTAACTAAAAATTTAATTTGTCTTTTATCTTCATTAGTAAAAAGATTAGCATTCTTATTGATTTCATCTAAAATAATATCTAAAACATTTTCTTGCCACTTAGAGTCAAGGAATTTTTTAGCCGCATCATAGGCATTTTGCCAGAGGTATATTTTATACTTTAAATTGTTTGTGCTTAAAGCCTCCTGGATTAAAGATTTATAACCACTTTCAGCTTTAGCCAGGATTTCTTGGTTATTTTTAGTCTTAATAATTTTAACAAATTCACCGGCAAGCTTAATCCGTTCTTTTATTAAATTTTTAGTTTTCTCAACCAATCCCGTTTTAAATTTTTTTAAAAATTTTTTATCAAGCTGATCTTCTTTAGTAAAACCCGCTTCTAGTTCGTAAAGTAAATCATAAAGGCCTTCGAAATATAAATCTTGCCCCGTTTCCACAGCCTCCAATTCTATTTGGTGCCTTTTTTCTCTCCATTCTTTTAAAATTTCCTTTTTAATCTCAGGGAAAAGCTTGGCGATTTCTTCAGGGGATTTTTCTTTAAGTCCTCTGATCTTTTCCAGAGCTTCTTGGCCAGATTTTGACTCGGGCAGGAGAGCTTTTTCTTTTAACACTAGCATAAGAATTTAAAGTTAAGAATTTTTAGATTTTATGCTTCATAACCTAATCTTAGCATTTATTTTTAGAAAAAGAAAAAGACCCTCTTGGATTTCTCCAAAAGGGTCAGTGGTCGGTTTGTTAATTTATTTTGTTTTTTCGGCGATGTGGACCATGTCAGGTAAATGATGAGGTGGCGTGATAGTGTAGTCAGTTATTATGACTTTGTCGCCAATTACAGGATTTAGGGCGCAGTCAATGATAGCAGGATAGGCCTGACCATCGTCTTTGGCCCGGTCAGGCTTGACCTGGATCAGGCAGATGCCCTTGAGGTTGATTGGCGCCGCAATTATTTGGCCGCTGAAATTATTTTCGCTTTCATGTACCGACAATGTGTTTCGGAGTATTCCATTCAGCGAGGTGGGCGTGGCATCTCTTGCTATAGCAGAGATTATAACTAAGATAAACAAGAAGAGTGCCACTCCTATTATGCTATAATCTTTTATCCAATTCCAAATACCTGTAGCCATTTTGTTCCTCCTTTGATTTTTTTATCCGCCAAGTCGGATTTTTGTTAAAAAACAGATATTATGACACACACGCCAAAGACGATTATGAATGTAAGCGCCAAGATTACACTGACTGGACCTGCCCAGTCATTGAGAAAGTTTCTCCTCGGTTCTCCGATACCAGTAGCCATATCATTCCTCCTTAAATTTTTAATCCGCAAAGCGGATTTTTTGTTGTTAAAAAACCGTTCAGTTTTAATTATTTAATGATAGCAGATATTTGATCAAAAGTCAAGGGTAAATAGGTTATTATTGGCTCTGAAATGGTCTATTGGGGGCTAATTTTAGGTATTTTAAAAGGGCGAAAATGTTTTGGTTCATCGTGTTTGTAGGCGCAACGACGGCGTTGCGCCTATGCGGATGATATAAAAAAGCCAAAACATTTTCGCCCTAGCAAATAACCTAGTGTTTATGCTCAATCTCTTTATTCTTCTCACCTCTCTCCACGCAAATCGCTTTGAGAAAATCCATGACCTTGCGGTTGCCGATCAGATTTCTGACATAATCGCGGTATTCAGGAGTTTGCAAATTTTTTAACATATCAGGATATTGCTGATACATTTTGCCGGCTGCTTCAATTTCCTGATCAATTGCGCTTTCAGGGATTTCCATTTTCTCCTGTAAAAAAATGGCGCGGGTGAGTAATGCGCCTTTAACCCGTTTAATTGCCTGGGGTACAAATTCCAGTTTCATTTGTTCAGTAGTTTTATTCAAATGTTTTAAATAGTCGTCAAATTTTAAGCCCTGCATGTTAATGTTTGATTCCAGTTCTTGGAGCATTTTATTAACTTCTGCGGTAATAAGGGTATCAGGTAGTTCGCCAAACTGAGATTTGTCAATTAGTTTTTCCAGCATTTCAATTTCCACTCGCTCTTCTTCCTTGTGGTGTTCTTCATGTTCCACATTGTGCTTGATCTGATCTTTGAGCTTGGCCATTGATTCCAGGCCTAAACCCTTGGCAAAGTCATCATTTAGTTCTGGCAATGTTCTTTTATAGACTGCCAGTAATTTAACTTTAAACTTTGCGGGCTTGCCAGCCAAATTCTTATTATGGTATTTTTCTGGGAAAGTTAATTCAAATTCTTTCTCTTCATTGGTTTTTAGGCCAATCAATTGTTCTTCAAAGCCAGGGATAAAATGACCCAAGCCCACAATTAAAGGATATTTTTTTTGCGCACCGCCATCAATCGGCACATTATCACGGAAAATATCAAAGTCAATTTCTACCTTGTCGCCTTTTTCCACTGCTTTATTTTCTAAAATTTCAGTGGCTTTTTGGTTTCTGACTTCTTCAATTATTTTGTTAATATCTTCAGCGGAAACTTTAATTTCTTTTTCTTTAACTTTTACAGATTTAATATCGCCCATTTTAACTTCAGGAATTAAATTAATAGTGGCTTTGTAAACAAAGTCATTATTAGGCGCTAATTTTTCAAAATCAATTTTTGGCGAGCCCAATGGTTCCAATTTTTCTTTAGAAGCGATTTCAACGTAGGATTTTTCCACGGCTAGGGCAGCACCTTCTTCCATAATTTTCATTTCGCCAACTCTTTTCTTCAAAACTTCCAAAGGCACTTTACCAGGACGGAAGCCATCAATTTTGGTTTGGTTTGATAAATTTTGAATGGCTTTATCAATAAAGGGTTTCAATTCTGTTTCTGAAATGTTCACAGTAATTTCCGCTTGGCTCTTAGGCAATTTTTTGAGGTCGTATTTGTATTGCATGCTAATTAAGTATTAAGAATTAAGTTTTGATTTTAATTGTTTTCTAAATTTTAAATTAGCGCGAAAAGTACTGGGAGTTCGATAACGTGTTAATTTTTTATTGGTTTTACGGGAATAGTTTTTCATATAAAATTAGTTTAAATTTTATCCTAAATTTATAATTTAGTCAACTTATTGCTTTAATTAAAGTTAAACTGCTACAATTAAGCCATGGAACATGATTTAGAACAAAAAATTATTCAGGCCAATATTGAGCTGCACCAAAAAGAAGCTAGGTTTTATGATCGGATTCATCCAGAGATTTTTTGTAAAAGCGAACAGAATTTGATAAAAAATGTACTAAACCAAGCTTTGGCTGAAATTAAACAAGACAAAATTAAAGCTTTGGATTTGGGCGCGGGTACGGGCAATATTACCTCGAAGTTATTGGAGAATGAAAAAGTGGAATCTATCGTGGCTGTTGATTTATCCAAGGAAATGCTTGATGAACTTGATAAAAAAGCTGGGATTAATCCCAAATTAAAAATGGCTACTAAGCCAGCAGATGTTTTTTTAATGGATGATGAGGCCCAATATGATTTGATTACCATTAGTTCTGTCTTGCACCATTTGCCTGACTATTTTCAAACCATTGCCACTGTTTTAGAGAAATTAAATAAGGGCGGAGTTTTTATAATTTTTCATGAGCCAACTAGCGAGAAATCAAAGTTGTTAAAATTTTTAGAATGGCTGGATGTTAGGATTTTTACCAATTTGTTTTTGCCTACTGAGATAAAAAAAGTGGCCAAGAGCTTAGATCATACCTATTCAGATTATCACGTCTATCATAAATTCGATTTAGCTGGCGTGAAAAAAAATCTTGAAGAAAGAAAAGATTTAGAAACCGTTTATTTTAAGAGGCATAATAATTTTGGCTTGAGAATTTTTAGATTAATTGGCAACTTAATACCAATAAAAAATCATTTTATTTTGGCGGTTAAAAAGAAATAAAAAAATTGCCCCTGCAAGGAATTTAGACTTTAGTCTTTTAGCTAAAACTCTAAAGAGTGAACTCCTGATTAGGGCAATTTTTTTATTCTATAACTTTATTTAAACTTTGGTCTGGAAAAATCGCGATGGAAAGATCCTTGCCATTAGCTGATAAAAAGGCATTGGTAATAGCATCAGTGGCTGTAGCAGAGATATTGGTTAAAATAAGAGGACTTTTGCCAACCATGTCAGCTGTTGGTGTGATTGCTAATTGTATTCTGGCTTCTGGCGCAGGGTTAAAAATGCCGGCCGAAGCTGCAATTGTATCAACTGACCATTCGAGCTGGCGCGAGCTTTCATTAAAATTAATTTGATTGCCATCAGTAACATTATAAATATTGGTGAATTCAATACCAGCCGGAACTTTGGCTAAAAGCTTAAAGTTTTTTATTTTATTATTGGTATTATTTATGCGGATAATGGCCCAGTAAGAAGTATATTCGCCTACTTTTGGTGGCACAGAACCAACACCAATTTGATCGCCTAAAGGCGTAAAAAATATACCTTTAGTTTCTAAACTAAGTTGTGAGTCAATTTTAGTATAAAAAGGATCGCTTTCAATTATAATTCTAGATTTTTCAATTTGGTCATCATAAGAGGCAAAAATAATCGCCTCGATTTGATAGCCATTTTCCTGAAAGCTGGTATAAGTAATAGTTGGTTTGGCTTCGATTGTTAATTCAATCGTGCCTTCAGCTTGCGGCGCAATCTCTTTTAATTGCGGGTAATCATCTGGGTTTGTGCTGATTTGTTTAAGCTTGGCAAATACGCTTACCAAATTTAGGCCTAGTTCAACATTTTTCAGAGAATAATTTTCCCCATTTTTATAATGTAGGGTATAAGTTGTTTTGCCTCCGGGCGCCAGAGAATTATTTTTTTCAGAATTGATAAAATTCAATTCCAGCTGGGATTGTTCTAGCGGTGCGATAGCCAGAGTTTGAGCTAATAAATATTCAGCGCCATTATAGAGAGCGGAAATTTCTGCTGCAAAATTTAAAGTTTGTGGTTTTTTAGTAGATATTTTACCAGTAAAATTATAAGTTGCTAATTGATTTTGCTTTAACTCGTTTAGTTGCCAGGTCTGGTCAAAATCAGGACCGCCTAAATCAGAATCTCTAAAGACAAATCCTTCAGGCCAAATCATTTTAATTTTAAATTGGTTTAAAGCTAATTCTGATTTATTTTCTAAATTTAATTGGGTGATAAAATTGCTAGTAGTTATAATTTTAGCTGGTAAAACCAAAGAAGTTTTTAAAACAGAATCAGTTAATTGAAATTGGTCGCTGAAAAATTCCTGCTTGTTCTGGCCATATTTATCTTTATAATTAATTACTGTTAAAAATTCATGTTTTTCATTAAAATTCCCCAATAGTAAACCGCTGACTTTAAACTGGCCATGGGCTTTTGAAGCCAAATCCTCGATTTTTAAGGTATTGGTTTTAGTGTCATATTCTTTGATATCAAATTCCGGATTTTGCAGGCTGGAAGGGCTTTTAAAGATTAAAACAACATCGGTGAGTGGGTCTTTAGATTTATTTCTGTAATTAATATTAAATTCTGCATTTTGGCCATTGACCAGATTAGCGGGGGTAGACTCAACTTTTAATTCCATTAAATTTATTTTTAAATAGCGGCTAAAAACAAAAATATTTAAAAGAGAGCCAAGTAAAATCAAAACAATGATGCCTAAAAGAACATCAGTTATTAATAAGAAAATGTTTTTTTTGTATTGAACTCCTCTTTTTTTCAGAGGCTCAACAAAGATATTTAAAGTTAATTTGCCAATTTTATCAATCGTAACATTACCTAATTTTTGATTAGTTAAATTTTCGGCCTCTTTGGAAACAACCGGCTTGGCCTCAACTTTATTTATTTCTTTTTTAGAATTTTTTTCTTCCATATATTATAGTTTAACAAAAATTAGGGTTTAAAGGCAGTGGTAAAAGTATCAGGCGAGGCCGCTAAAATTTCCTTTGTGCCATCATTATCTAAGTCATTTAGGGTTACCCTAACCCTTGTTTTTGAATCAGTACCAAAAGCAAAAAAGCCAGGGTTTATGGGCTGAAATTTACTATTAAAAATACGGACATGAGAACTGCCGCCATAGCCTGCGCCTGTGACAATTTCATCAATGCCATTACCATCAATGTCACCGCAGGCCACATTAACTCCACCCTTGAAAGTTTTGGCATAGGCAAAAAAGCCGCCGGAAAGTAATTTGCCATTTTTATCAAAAATTCTGACTAGTGGCCCGCCCATATAGCCGGCGCCGGTGATAATTTCTTTATCACCATTGCCAGTAGTATCTCCGACAGCCACATTAACACCACCTAAATAATTTTTGGCATAGGCATAGAAACCATTGCCTTGAGCTTCTCCCAAGTGATTAAAAATTTTAACTAAGGGCGCATATCCTCTCATTGTACCAGTAATAATTTCAAAATAACCGTCGTTTTCAAAATCAGCAATCACAAAATTTATACCTTTATTGTATTTGGCGCCATAAGGATAAATTTTAGACAGTTCTTTTTTATTTGAATTGTAAATCGTGATTTTGTTGGAATCTGCAACTAAAATTTCTATTTGGCCGTCTTTATTAATATCTTGTTTGGTTAAAACATTGTTGCCTTTAAATTGTTTGTCATAAATAAAAAAGCCGTTACGGGTTGTTTCGCCATTTTTATTAAACACGCGCACAAAAGAACCGTTGAAATAGCTAGTGTTTATTAAATCTTCAACGCGGCGTAATAAAACAATGCCGTCAGACGGTTTTAAAGTTAAAGATTTAATAATCGCTCCATTATTAGTAGTTTTATCTTGGGTACCTTTAATTTTTTCAAATTCTTGGGCAAAAGATATTTTTTGTTCTGAAACAGAAGAATTAACCAAACTTAAGCCATTTTGAAAATCACGTTGCCAAACACCAGGATTGATATTGGTGTTGTTTTGTTCTAATAGATTTTTAGGGCCAGATAGAGGATTACCCAAATAAATATCATATTCATCATACCACCAGATATTTTCATGCCCCTGATCGCCAAAATCAAAACTATAATAGCCGTTACCCAGTAAAGCTGAAGCTAAGCCAAAACGCATGGTCTGGTAATCTGTTTGCGCCCCCGCGTTTTTAGTAGTGGCATTAATAACAAAGTATTGTGGAGCGTTGCCTAAATTTGCATTTAGGTAATTATTGATGCTATTAGCCCAGCTGCCTTCAATTTCATTAGGAAAGTTTTCTTGCATGCGGCCATTGAGCTTATCATTATAATAATTAGTATTATTATTGACTAAAATTAATTTATGGGGAGCTAAGTTGCGGGTTTTAGTTAAAATTTGGCTTATTCCCTCGCGCCATTTATCATCCATAAAAGTTGTTGAATCAGTGATGCCATCTTGGTTAACATCAAGAGGTTGGTTCAACCAGGAAATGTTATACCAGGTGTTGTCATAGAAAACTCCATCCCAAGAATCATTTTTTAAAAATTGGTCATAAATCAATTGAGGTAAATAATCGCCCCAATTTTGGTCAGCGGATTTTGGTGCTGAGCTAGTCGCATTAATTAGCCAGGTATTGGGCCACCAATTAACATTTTGGCCTGATACTGTTTTTAGCCACCAGTTATTTTGGCTGACTGTATTATAGATTGTTTGATAATAAGGCGAAGCATTTACAATTTCTGGCTTGATATTAATTTCCTGAATTAAGACATAAACCAAAATTTTTATATTAGGATTAGCTTGTCTTAGTTCAGTTATAATTTGAGGCTGTCTTTCCAGCGCCTGTGGACTTAAAATAACCAAATCCCATTTGGCTAATTGGCTAATTTGCGCCTCAGTTAAATCCCAGCCAGTAAAATAATTAGCTAGTTTTGGGAAACCTTCATCTCGAGCCAGTAATTTATTTGGCCAAAGCAAAATAAGGGCAACAAATAGTGTGCTCAAGAGTATTACCTTTAAATTTTTGTTTTGAAATATTAACCAGGGCATAAAGATTAGAGAATAGCGAATTATAACATAAAACTAAAAAATTGTCAATAATGTTAGCTAAATTCTTGACTTTATTTCTTATCGTGTTATAATAATTAAATCACAAAATTACTAAAAAATTAAATCAGTTATCTCATATTTTTATGTTAGCGATTAGACTTTCACGTAAAGGCAAGAAAAAACAACCACTTTATCAAATAATTGTTAATGAAAAAACCAAAGATACTCAAGGTGATTATTTGGAAAACCTTGGCTTTTATAATCCCAAGACAAAAGAGCTCAATCTTAAGATTGATCGTATTAAATATTGGCTGTCTAAAGGCGCTCAAGCGTCCGATACATTGTGGAATAAGTTTATTGATAAAGGCATAGTTGAGGGTAAAAAGAGAGCAGTCACTAAAATTTCCCAAAGCCGCATGGCGAAAATCACGGAAAAACAAAAGAAAGCAGAACCAGAAATTAAAGAACAATTACCCAAAGCTGAAGAGCCAGAACCAGAACCAGAACCAGTTCCAGAGCCAGTACCAGAGCCGGAGAAAAAAGAAGTAACTGAAAAAGTAGAAGAGAAAGAAGCAAAACAAGAAGAAACTCCAAAAGCCGCTTAAAACGGCTTTTTTTAGATTTAACCAAAGGGTCGAATTAAGATTACCCATTGACTTTTTCCGTAGATATGCTATAATATAAATATCCGTTTAAACGGATGTATTTTAAGAATTAAGCTTTTAATCCAGTTTAACTGATTAAAAGAGTCAAGGATTACAAAATCTATGGCTGAGAAATTTGCAGACAAGGAATTCGTTGAATTCATTGTTAAATCCATCGTCGGAAACCCAGACGATGTGAAAGTTGAGAGAACAGTTGATGAAATGGGTGTTTTATTGACACTTCATATCAATCAAGCTGACATGGGTTATGTCATTGGCAAACAGGGCAACACTGCCCGCTCTATCCGCACCCTTTTAAAAATCGTTGGTGCCAAAAACAATGCTCGCGTCAACATGAAAATCTTTGAACCAGAAGGTTCAAGACGACCAAGCCGCAGCACTGATATTGATACCGATGTTGTCGACGATTTAAAAATATAAAATCACAACTATTCAATACAAGAAAAAGCCGCATTTATGCGGTTTTTTCTTTTGAGGACAAGGGGCTTGCTTAACTAAAAATAATTTGTTAAGTTAAAGGCAGAATAGACCTCTTTTTTAATAATTAACCAAAACCTATGGAAAAAATAATAATCAGCGCGTTAATTCTGGCTTTAGTTTTTGCCCCTTCTCTTACACTGGCCAGCCCAGGATTATTGGATCAATATGGCGGTCATATCTGCCTAAAAGATTGCCTGGCATATGGCCTGACAAACGGCCAATATCATTATCATGATTTGCCAAATACCCCCAATTATTTTACTGGAGATTTAGCTCGTCCTAATCAAAGTTACATTTTTTATCAGCCACTTTTAGAGCCGTACGAGATCACTACGGAATACGATTCTCTTAATGCTAATGAAACAGAATTAAATGCTTTAGTAAAAAGCACTGAAAACGACAAATATTATTGTAAAGATAAAGAAGTTTTTGGCGCTGGTCTTTATGATGGTTTAAATCGGGCCAGAATTAGGCCAATGTGCGCGGAAAGCGAAAGCTTAGTTTTAGCCAATGCTAAAATAGAGCCCCAGAATTATTATAAAGAAATCCTAGTTACGACTAGTAAAATTAACAAGGTTTATCATTTTGAGATTAGGAAAGATAATAAAAATGTATTTACTGATTTTGTACCAATTGACGAATTAAAGGGATTATTTTTAAAAGGTGAAACAGATTCTACTTTATACTATATCAATCGCTATGATGATCCTTTAAGTTTAAGGCCAGTGAGCGCAGAAAAAGCTCAATTTTATGGCGGAGCTAATTATCAAGATTATATTGTACGCGTAGCTGATTCTTTAATTTTTAGTTATAAGATTGGCCAGCCAATTTACTAAAATAAAATTAGATAAAAAGCCACAAATTCGTGGCTTTTTGTTATAATAAAATTATACATAGCTATTGGCTATTGGCTAAAAGTATGCAATTTAATATAATTACAATTTTTCCCGATATCTTTGATCCTTATTTTTCTAAGGCCATGATTAAGCGTGCGCAAATGAAAAAACTAATTAATATTAAAATTACTGATTTACGACAGTTTGCTGAAAATAAATATAAATCAGTTGATGACACGCCTTATGGTGGTGGCGCGGGTATGGTTTTAAAGATTGAGCCGATTTACAAAGCGCTTAAGTCAATCAAGAAAAAAAAGAAATCTCGGGTGATATTATTTTCCGCGCGCGGTAAAACTTTAAGCCAAAAGGATTTGAGGCGCTTGAAAAAATATGATCAGTTGATTATGATTTGCGGCCGCTATGAGGGAATTGATAATCGCGTGGCAGAACATTTGGCTGATGAGGAAATTTCTATTGGCAATTATGTTTTAACCGGCGGTGAAATTCCAGCCATGGTTTTGGTTGATGGAATTACTCGCCTTTTGCCAGGCGTTTTGGGTAATTTAGAATCGCCAAAAGATGAATCTTTTTCAAAAGAAAATGAATTAGAGTATCCGCAATATACTAAGCCGGAAAAGTTCAAGAATTGGAAAGTGCCAGAAGTTTTGCTGTCAGGCAATCATGGAAAGATTAAGGAATGGAGGGAAAAACATAAAAATAGGTAAATAGTAATTAGTCAGAGCGGCCGGTTTGGTCTTAAGGTCTCGGTTAATGGTAATTAAACTTATAACTATAAACCAATTACTAAACTGGCGACTAAAACCAAAAACTAAAGACTGGCAATAAAAAAAGCCCCGAACATTGTTCAGGGCTTTGTGCTATAAATGCAAGCTATTTCAAATTATCACGAAGTAATAATTTTTAAATAACAATCGCTGCAAACATTCTTCGCGGTTTGAGCTTCTATTGGGCCGCGTATCAATATCTGTTTATTACAACGAGTACAATTACTATTTATGAGTTTTGGTATTCTTAATTTTTTATACAATTTTTTTCTCCTTACCAAAAAGTGCGATATAGGTAAGGGTAGATTCATTTTCTTGTAAAAATCAAATTCCTGCTCAACGATTTTGAATAATCTTTTAGTTTCTGAACAAATGAGAATCTTACCGATAATATCGGCCTTGGCATCTTTAATGTTATCGGGTAAAGAAAGAGCTTCGGTACCTTGATTAATAGGGTTAATTTCCTGGGTATGCCATGGGAGCTTCATTGTCATGGCCTTGTCTTCAGCTATTGGGAAGATAATATTAGCCCAAGTAAGATTATAGCCGTAAATTAAATATTTTAAGGGTAAAATTTGACCGTATTCGCCGCGTTTTAGCATATCACATTTGATTTTATCAACCAATTGCCAGTATTCCTGCTCTGAATATTGTTTATTCAGTATATGAAATTTTTTGTTTCTTAATCCTACGCAACCAAAACAATTTTCCGAATTATAGCAAAGTTCACAATACTCCAAATTGCTTGAATTATATATGGCCTCGGTGCAATATTTCCCATTATAGGCATCTGCCGCGCATAACCCAATACATTTTTCTACGTTATAACCGCCCATTATATCATAACTATCTCTCACGTTCATGCCACGGAAAACATAGGCAGAATCTTGAATATTGTAGGAGTCATAACAATCATAACAAGAGTTACATTCAACCGAATTGTCACCTATTACATTTTGTGTGTTCTTAAGTTGTAGATTTTCTCTAACGGCATTATTTTTATAAAATTTGGCAAATTCTTTCTGCCATTGGTTTGATTCTTTTCTTGAGCCTAAATCAATATCTTTTAATCTCTTCTCATATTCATCCTTAGTCAATTGTTTATTGAAAAAATTATATTTTTTATGACGCAAGTTAACACAGCCAAAACAATTTTCACAATTTTTCAGGTCAAAGCCAAAAGTACAATTAATACAGTTTTCGCAACTATCTAAAAATGAAGATTTGTAGCAATATTTGCATTGAAAAAGTTGATAGCCCAGTTCGCAATTATCCGAAAAAAATATTTCCATTGAGTCTCGACTTTTTATAACGCTGGCAGAATACAGGATGTTTTCGCTTTCCAAACCAGCCGAAACCATATAGCAATTTTTTAAATGGACGCCACCTATTGCCCAAGGGCTATTTACACTGCCTGCGTCTGGTAGTTTGCAGGCGCGAGGCACTTGTAATCTCAAAGCATGAAATTGTTCAAAGAATCCTTGAGCAAAATTATAAGTGATGCCATAATCAGCCGCATCCCAAACATCCGAAAACCACTCTTCTTCTGAATAAACGGGCATATTGGGTTTTGGATCTATGTTGGTAATTATTTCTTTATCTGATAAAGTTGACTTAATTTTAAAAAGTTCATCTGGCGGAGACCCGTGAGCTAATAAGTTTCTAAATCTGACCCATGGCGCAACAATCGGTGCGGGGACTAACATTTTTTTATAGAAAGCAATATCTTCTTCACGAATCAAAAATTGTTCGCCCGTTTCCTGACATATTTTAATACCAGGGTGGATCTGACTGAGAGCCCCTTTAATTTTAAGATTGAATAAAGGAGTATTTTCCATGAGCTAGGTTAAATTACTGGTGCAATAAAATTTTCTTCTTCTAGTGTTTCTTGCTCTAATTCACTAACTGGACAAGAATACATAGACCGCGAATAATTTATCACTTGATCTCTAAAGGAAGTTTTTACAGGATCAACTTCTAATGTTTCACCTGCAAATGGGTCATAAGAGCCGCCGGCTATTAAGAGTTTTATTACAAACTCTCTCTGTCCTAAATTAATCAGATCATCTTCCTTGCAAACAGGGGCGAATTCCTTATTTAATCTTTCAGCATCTTCCCCGCCCAACTTAAATGAAATAATTGTTCCAGTATTACCAAATATGGTATCGCGCATTTTTGGAGTAATCTGGCCTAGATACTGATGGGAGACAGTGATATTTAAGCCGTATTTCCTTGATTCGGCAAAAAGATTCAAAAAAGTTTGAGTCGCTACATTTTGGAATTCATCAACATAGAGGTAAAAGTCAACGCGTTCAGATTCGGGGATTTTTGCCCTTCGCATTGCCGCCTGATAAATAGATGTAATCAATATACTGCCAAAAAGTTCGGTGTTGTCTTCCCCAATTATACCTTTGGATAAATTAACTAAGACAATTTTACGAGAATTAATAAGTTCGTCAAAATTTATTTTATTTTCTTTTTGCGCAAAAGTGTTCCTTACTAATGGATTTGATAAAAATTGTCCCATCCGATTTACGAGTGGAATAATTGCCTCATTATCAAAACGTTCGCTCCAGCTGTTAAATTCAAGTGCCCAAAAATGACGAACAACGGAATCGGAAATTTTAGGTACTACTTCCTGTCTAAATTTGGGATTAGTAAGCATTTTGGGTATATCTGCGAGAGTTGCATTCCCATATTCCAACAATGCCAAAATCGTGAATCTGCAAACATGCTCTAATCGCGATGTCCACAGATCTCCGAATTGTTTACGGAAAACTTCAATCAATCCATTCGCTACTATTTGTTTGGCATTAGGTGCGACTTTCTGTAAAGGATTGTAGGCTACGGGAAAGTTTGAATCTGTAGGGTCAATTAATACGACATCATTTATTCTATTTTCAGGGATAAAATCAAGTAGAGAATTTATTAGATCACCATGCGGATCTATAACGCATAATCCAAAATAACCATCAATATCTGCCCTGGCTAATAATTCAATTAATTTTGTTTTGCCAACACCAGTTTTACCAACAATATAAATATGTTGGCGACGGTCAAAACGCCAGATACCAAACACATCTTTTCTTTCCCCATAAGCACCTTTAAATGTGGTATTGCCAAAAAATGTTATATCACCATCGCCATCTTTATATGTTGGTAATTCGGCTGGAGGAGAGATGCTTTTAATTTTTAAATATTCAGACATAATTTATATTTTTATTAATTTTAATTATAGTATAGCAGGTATTACAATTTTTTCAAGAATATGTATTTGATTAATACGAGCATTTAACCCCGACGATGGGGGACTTGACAGCCAAAAACAAAAGATGTAAAATAGTAATATCTTAAAAATAACTTTAAAAAGTTCACTTTACAATAAATACAATTTATTTTTCAATGATATTACGCCCTCGCTGATGGTTCGACTAAGCTCACCATGACAGCTCGGCGTGGAGGAGAAAAAACAGGTGAATTCGATCTGTTAAAAATGCCATAAGGTATAATTTAGCAGACAATGGAATTTTCCTGTTTTTTCTTCTTTAAAAAAGAAGAAATAGTTCCCTCGCCCCGCGTAGCGGGACTCGGGACTTCGCTCGAGATTTACAAAAATCAAGAATTAGAAATTACAGGCGAAGCCTTGACAACTAAAGAGTGATAGAATCGTCAAAAATCTTTGAAGTTTTACTTCTACAATAAAGTCCGTGATGCACTTTAGCATCATATTTATGAGAGTTTGATCCTGGCTCAGGATGAACGCTGGCGGCGTGTTTAAGGCATGCAAGTCGTACGGTCAGCTTTTCGCAAGATAGGCTGACAGTGGCAAACGGGTGAGTAACACATTGGTAACCTACCCCGAAGTCGTGAATAACCCACCGAAAGGTGAGCTAATACACGATAAAAATGGGGGGACATACGTCATTCCCATTTAAAGTTCCGACGCTTCGGGAGGGGCCTATGGCCTATCAGCTAGTTGGCAGGGTAATGGCCTACCAAGGCAATGACGGGTAGCGGGTGTGAGAGCACGACCCGCCTCACTGGGACTGAGACACTGCCCAGACTCCTACGGGAGGCTGCAGTCAAGAATCTTTCGCAATGCCCTTAGTGGGTGACGGAGCGACGCCGCGTGACTGATGAAGCTCTTCGGAGTGTAAAGGTCTTTTCTTAGGGAAGAACAAATGACGGTACCTAAGGAATAAGAGGTTGCTAACTCTGTGCCAGCAGCAGCGGTAATACAGAGACCTCGAGCGTTATCCGGATTTATTGGGCGTAAAGCGTGCGCAGGCGGTTTGTTAAGTTAGTGGTTAAAGCCCAGAGCTTAACTTTGGGAAAGCTACTAAAACTAATAAACTAGAGGTTGGGAGAG
>Ga0315289_10006905_pt1 | contig 16634 bp, 5 predicted proteins | sample YL17G11_40_MG_FD_203452 | JGI IMG/M metagenome (GOLD analysis project Ga0315289, IMG submission 203452) | Sediment microbial communities from Yellowstone Lake, YNP, Wyoming, USA - YL17G11_40 | ecosystem: Environmental > Aquatic > Freshwater > Lake > Sediment | place: USA: Wyoming | collected... | reverse complement strand
CTCCGGATTACTCACGCCCCAACCCATGATGTGCTGATTCTGGCAGCGAATTCCGGCCTCCTCCAGCCCCTTCTTCACCCGGGCCACCGCGTCCGGATGGCCGCCCTCCCACCTGGCGTGGGTATGGGTGACGCCGATTTCGAAACGACTCGTCAGCACCTCCTTGCTCGGGTCAAGCCGCACGACGATCTCGGACGCGGACTCGGCGCTGCCGGCAGGTGGCTGGGCCGACACGTCCATCGCTCCCACAGAACAGACGCCAACAATCAGCACCTCGAGCAGAATCGATCTTGCGAGCGGATGTCTCTGTGTCATGTGCATTCCCCTTCGTATGTCCTGGTTCGGCGGGAACAGGAATTACTCGGTATTGGCCTGCAAACGCCCTTGGCCGCCGGAACTCGCCGGAGAGGCTTCGAGGGTGGCCACAAGATTCTGGAGGTAGAAGAGATCACCCGCAGGGACCACGGGCGTGTCGAGGACCTTGGCCAACTGGTCGCGGGACACCTGCAAAATCTGGGCCTGGGCTTGGAACAGGGCGTGGGTCTGGTGGAGCGGAGTGATCCCATTCTCGTGTTGCACTTCTTCATTATGCCCGGCCATCCAATAGGGCGCCATGCGGGTGTATCGCTCGACGGCTTCCTGGACTCTCTCAAGGGCGTTCTGACGCAGATAATCCGCCAGTTCCGGGACCAGAAACATGAAATTCCAGGCCGTAATCAAGGCATAGAAATATTGATCGCTCTGCGCGGCGCCGGTGTCCGCCTGCACATCCCACCGGAATGTCTGGGCCCGGAGCCGAAGCAGCCGATTCAACTCCTGCTCTTGCGTGACATAGGGCCGGCCGGCCATCTTGGCCAGTTCCACGTAGCCGACATAGCCGGCAATGTAGGCGTTGTGGACGTGCGGAAACGCCTGGAGAAAACTGTCGGATGGCGTGGAACCGATCACGCCGGAGGCTTGCTCGAAAACCCTGCCGGGGTCGGCCAAGCCCGCCTGCGCGTATTTCCACATGGCATAGACGTTGTGAGGCGGTTTGCTCCAGCCGGGGAACGGACTGGCCACGAGAGGTCCGAAATCATGCTCAAAAATCCTGGGCGTGGAGGGCGGATACGCGAAGGGCTCGCGCGGCGCTCCGTCCGTGAATCCGAGGTGCACGTACTTGTAGGGAGGAAAGGCGGCGTATTCGTCCCGGAGATATTGACGCACCTGGTCCCGCATTTCCGGCGGCAGGTGAGGCAGGGCGCGCAATAGCGTGATCAGCATATCCGCGGGATTGTGCCAGTAGTGGAGCAGGTGCTGGCCCAACCGATTCACCGCCAGGAAGTCGATGAGCCCGATCTTGGCAAAGCCTGCCGTCAAATGTCCCCGGTCCAGAATATTCCTGACCTCCGCCGCCAGCCGCTCCCGGAGCGCCGTCTCGGACAATGGCTCGGGCACTGTTCCTCCGGAACGGGTGCGCGCTACCGGCAACACGGGGGCGCCGCCGCCCGGACCATTGGGACCGAAAGCGATGATCGCATTGCCCCGGTGCACGTACATCCTGCCGTCGTAGATCGTAGGCCCGACGTTATCCCCGTGGGCCCAATACATGGGCTTGACCTTCGCAGGACCCACGCTCCAAAGGTACGGGCGGACCTGGCTGTTGTAGCCGGCAGGCAGGGTGCTCGTCCTGAACCCGTCGCCGCTGACGTGCCGCCACTGCCGTCGGCCGTCGGTTCCGGGAAAGGCAGCATTGGCGACGGACAGATCCGCGCTGCCCACGAAACGATCGTTGCACAAGTTCCAATAGACGTAGCTCCCACCCGCCGAGACACCTACCGGCTCATCCCCGGGCCAGAAGCCGCTCTGGCCCGACATGTTCGAAACCGGCAGGCTCAGGAAACCAGTGCCATACTTCCAGCCGACCAGCACTGCTCCGGGGATGCTGCTCCCCACGGCGTGACTGACACTGCGAAAGTAGATCACACCATCGTGACCGCTGACCAACGGGGGATAACACGTTCCGGCATGAGTCCATGCCCACAGCATCGGCGCGGCATCCGGAGTCCCATCGTTATCCAAATCGAAGGCGATTTCCTTGCCGGTCCTGCGATTCAGAACGATCAGGCTCCGCCGCCAGGGATACCGTTCGAACCAGTCCGGGATCGTGCCACCGTTGGGGTTGGTGCGAATATCGACGGTAGGCGTGCCCGCCGCCCAGTCGCCCGGCTCTGTCCCCCGGATCCCCGGCAGGTTGTTCGCGGTCCGGTTACCCGAGAAGAGCCAATCGTTTTGGAATCCCACCAAGCCTTTTTCGACCTCGGTCCGGGTGAACAGGACGACGTCTTTGTAGATCACGGGCCACCAGGAGTGCCAGCCCAGGCCGGGGAGCTTGTCCGAGCGCCAGACCTGCGTTCCCGTCCGGGCGTCCAAGGCATACGCGCACGCGTCTTGAGAACCAAAGAAGATCAAACCGTCCTGGTAAGCAGCCGACTGCAGAATCTGCCCCCCCGTTTGGTGCTTCCACACCAGCTTTCCAGTGCCCGCCTCCACCGCGTACATGCACCCATCGCGGCTGCCGGCATAGACGAGTCCCCCGACTACAAGCGGACTCGTGTGGAATCCTCCCGTCGCGCTGAACGTCCAGAGCCCTTGGCCGGTATCGGCGTCGAGGGCATGGATCTTCCGATCCAATCCGCCCACGTAGACTCGACCGCCGGCGTAGGTCGGGGAGTGCCCCAGGGGGAGTTCGGTGGGATACACCCACAGCTCGGTACCCGTCTGCGCATCGAAGGCGTACAGCCCCCGCGCGGTCGAAAGGAAGAGTCTTCCTGACGTCGCGACGATCTGCACCTTCTGCGAGATATAAGGCTCGACAGGCTTGACCCAGATGGGCTTCAGCACGCCGGGGGCGGCATCAGGCACCCACGACATCCGCTGCGGATTGGCCCCCGCCGTGAGCCACCCTTCAGAAGCGGCCGCCGGCGCCGCACCCAGCCAAGTCCATGACGTCAGCAATGTGACACAAACAATCGCCGAGGCTTCCGTCCGTAGATTCGACCGCATGGTTTCACCTCTCTGTTCGTCATCGAGTCCGGCCGTAAATGATGCTGGTATCATAGCTGCGGGATGCCTGCCCCCCGTACTCAGCATGAAAGAATGGCGTCGCGCCGGTGAAGGCTGGGACCGAGTCCGGCTTTCCCAGGAGTGCCGCCGCCAAGTGCAAGAGGGCTTGGGCTTCATTGTTGCCCAATCGGCAGAACAGGTGCCGTTGGCTGGGCACAAACCAGCCTTGTTGCACGCGCTGTTTCAGAATACTCTGCCCGATGACCTGGGCCTGCTCCAGAAAGGCCACGTTCCCGCCGGCCCGGTGCAACTCCAGTAGTGCCATGACCAGGAACGGATCGGCCATACTGTTCGGGAATCGCAGGACGGGGCTGACCTGTGGCGTTACGCCGATATCGCCCCAACCGTTGCCTTGGGCGATATTACGCGCCATTTCCCACAGGAACGCATCCCGCGACTGGCGAAACGCCCAAGCGTAGAGCCATAAATGCGCCGGCCCGGGATGCCCCGCGCGGAGCACCCGGCCTTTCGGCCCGAAATAGCCGTCTTTCTTGCACACGTACCCTTCCATGCTGGTGCCGTCGGTGAGCATGGGAATGAATGCATTATCCTTCTTGCGATAAGCCGATTTGCCCCAGACGGTTAGCTCCTCGACCACCCACTGAGTGAAGTCCCGGCCAGCATCGCCCAACTGGTCCCCCAACAGCAGGCCTCCCACTTGGGGCTCGACCTCCGGCGTATTGCCATAGCAGGGAAACAGCGTGCCTTCGACCACGCGGTGGCCCGGGAAGTCGTCGCCGTACTGGTACTGCGCGCGGTCGCCGCGGATTTTGCCCACGTCGTCACACCACGCCGACCGGCACTGGCTGAACTGGTATCCACCCAGTCCGGTTTTGGGGTCGCGCGTCTCGACATAACGATGCGCCAGGCGTTTGGCCCAAACCAAAGGCTCCGGCGTGCCGGCGAGCTTCGAGAGCGCGCCAGCCGCGAAGTAGAAGTCGCTGCCGGCATTGTGGAAGGTCAACCCTTGCCCATCGAAGAAGACCTCACCGCCGCGATACTCATTTTGCCAAAGAGCCCCAAGCTTCTTGGGGGTGGCATGACGATTGAAGTCCAGGTTGGCCCAATTCAGGACGTGCCCATTCCACATATTCTCGATGAGCTGCCGGGTCGCCTGAGGATCGGCCTCCCACATCAGTTCGTAGTGCGGGAAGAAACACTTCAACTCATGGACGCGGCCGCTGCCGTCGGGGTTGCCGACGATGATGTCATCCGTGGCATTGTAGATCAAGTGCCCGCCCCAGGCCAGCAGGCCCCCGTTGTTCTGTGTGCCGTAGCGCAGATGATCGAACGCATAGCGCAGAGCTTCGAGAGCAGCGTCTTTGTAGCGGGATTCGCCGGTCAGCCGGCTCAAGCCATCGAGCGTGCGAAACAGGCCCTGCTGGCCGGCCAGGTTGCACAGGACCCATTCCTTGCCATCGGCCCATTTCCACTTCGCCGGCTCGAGCGTCTCCACGTTGCTGCCGTCGACAAACAGCGGCGTCGGCTTGCCGTAAGTGTCGCGGCCGTGCGCAAGGACCTGGTCCGCAAATTGCCGCACCGCGGACAGATAGGGCGAGGCCTCGTCCAAAGAGGAGTGCCGTGTGTCGCCTTTGCGTTCGGGCGTATTCGTTGCTGCGACGATCATGGCGGCTATCTCAGCTCTGGCCTTTTCGCAGGCGGCCGGGTCTTTATCCCACTGGAACCACGACTCCGTCAACCGGCGCACGATCTTGTCCGCCTCGGCGGATTTGCCCAGGCGGCTGAGCAGCGCCAAGTACTCGTAGTCCTCGATCGCGTCACGCAGGGCCTTGAGACGGATGGTTGGCACGATGCCCTCGTAGCCCACGGCCCGCGCGGGGTACACCAGCGACCCCTCGCCGTTGAACCGAATGCCCTTGTCGCCCTGCTGAAAGACGCCTCGGCCGGTGTAGACGGGCGCGTGCAGCCAGGGATCGTCCGTCTCCCGCCAATAGGACATACCACCCCAGTAGAGCAGGCCCTTCATGCGGTCGCGCCACGCCATCCAGGCCGGCACACGGTAGTTGAGCAGCGGGTAATCGATATGCCACCACGGCGTGGGCGGACCCTGGCACAGGGCGGTATAGGCCCAAACCGTCTCTCCCAACGCCTGTCGCTTGGCGGCGCTGTCCTGGTGGTGCAGCGAGAAAAGCGGACACCAAATGTCCACCGCCCCGTAGAGGTCACCCCAGGCGCTGTCCGCCCCACCCTGGCCTGGCTCGGTCCAGGTCTGCTCGACGACCATGACTTGCACAACGGACTTGGCCGCGCGGATCGCCCGGCCCCACTTCTGCACGTATTCGTAGTCTTCCCGCGTGTTCGGCTCATCCCTCAGGTAGATGTAGAAGACGATGTTGGGCCGATTGAGTTCCTTGGCGGCACGGTCGAACGCCGCCAGCCACGCCCGCAGCTTGTCGCGCTCGGCCTCAGGGTCCTTGATGACACTGGATGGATGCGGAATGTCCAGCGCATTGACGTGATAGCGGTCCACGAATTCCCGCAGGGCCTGCACCTGCTCGGCAGGGATCAGAAACGACCCATCGCCCTGCGCCACCGGACGAAGCATATCGCTTGGCGGCACCGCATTGAAGCGGTGCTCGCTGAGCAACTGGGCACACTGCGTCTGGACCGCCTGCCAATCCAACGGCTCCGGTTCCTTGCTTGTCTTGGCTGGCGACTGATAGGAATCCCGTATCCGCTGGGCCGGTGAGCCAAACGCCGTCACCAGGGTGGGCGTTCGCGGCAACGTGAAGTTCCAGACGGTCAGTACGACGGGGACATCCAGGCTCTTTCCGCCATCCGCGATAATACGATAGGTGCCGCGATACTCTCCCGGTGCAGTCTGGGGCGGCACGTAAAGGTCCACCCAGAAGCCATGAGTCTCGTTGGCCGGCAGATCGAAGGGGACGGCGCAAAAACGCGCGTCCTCCAACTTCTTTCCAGTCACCGGGCCTTCAAAGGGAATCAACGGATCGGGATACCAATCCGGCTTGAAGGCATCGTTGCGATAGGTGCCTACCTCAAGCTGAAGCTGATGCTGACGATACAACAGGGGCCAATGATCACTCGCCCGTACGCTCTCCGACGTGCGCAATGCCGCTCCGTTGGCCCCACGCAGTTCACCGGCCTCCACGCGTACCCCCTTGACCGGCTCGTCCGAGCGCAGAAGGATTTGGAAGCTCACCCACTCGTTGCGAGCCGCAGCCACCTTGCCCTCCAACTCGTTCCCAGGCGGTTCACTGCGCAGCACGTGCCTGGTGTCCGTGACGGTCCACACGTGCCAATCGGCCGCTGCCGCAGTTGCTCCAAGACGTTGTAGAATCGTGCCGACACTCCAGAGGGACTCTGAGATCTCCACAGCCGAGGCACGGCCGGCGGCTCGGTAAGCCGTGCGGAGGGGAGCCCAGTCAAAAGGCACACCGGTATTGTGCAGGACGAGCGGGCCCGGCGCCGCGAGTATCGCCGCGGTTCTCAGGCCGCCGAGACGCAAAATCCCCGGCTGCATGCGTGAGCCAGTCCAGGTCTTCTCGTCCTGACCATCGACACCCGCGAGGTCGGCGATCGTCAGGCTCACCTTGCCGGTCGGTTCCAGGGCGCGGGCCAGAAGAGCCGCAATCCCCGCCTCACCGAGACCCGCGAGTTCTACCTCGCCAAATCCTGCCCGTTCCGTAAGATAGGCGAGCGCGGTGAGGACATCCTGAACCTGCCAGGCCAAGGCGGTGCGATAGTAGGTATGAACATACTGGCGTCTCTGTTCTTCGGTGCCCCCGGAAGCCGTCTCGCGGTCGTGCGGTTGAAGCCGAAGAACAAAGACAGCCTGCCGGTCTGACCGCATGTGTTGGAGCGCCGATTCGACCTCGTGGGCCGTGGAGGCAACGAGGAGCGAGGCCCGGCGTTTTCCGTCGGCCGGCGCGGCCGCCAGAAGCTCAATTCTCCCCGGCAAACCACGATGGCGGATGGCTGTATTGAAAGGCGATCCGGCGTTGGCAGCCCCCTCCGTTGTCGTGGCTTCGATCTGGTCCGGACCAGGCCAATTCGCGGAGAACGTGTCACACAGCGCCGGGACCATGATCTGGCGGAATCGCTCCAGGGACGCCGTATCCTCCGGCCAGAGGGCGTCAAGTTGCCGGCTGATCTTCTCTTTGAGCAAAGCCGTCAAGCCGGCCGCGTCCACCGCATCCGGCGGCCGAGGATGGGCCGGGGTGAACACCTCCAGGTTCTCGTGCGGCTCCGCTTCGAGTGTCGTCTCCGCCAGGTGTTCGGACTTGGGCGCACGCCCAAGCCAGTGAGCCAGCCAGGGGTAGACCGCCTCGCGCGAGTCCTGGTTGTAGTTGTGCGGCGCGACGAATTGCACGCAGCGGAAGCGGTCCGCAACGCCCAGGGCTCCGTAGACCTTGTGAATGGCGGGGCCTTCGAGCCTGGGAGTGTACTTCGTCCAGTCGCCGGTGGCGGAGATGAGCAGCAGCGGTCGCGGGGCGGCAGCCGCAGCAATTTCTACGTTGTTCAAACCGATCCGAAGCCCCGGGGCGTTTTCGCACGAGCAGCCCCCCTGGAACTCGGCCGCCACCATGCAGACCGGTACCGCGCAGGCGATCCGGTCATCCACGGCGGTCAGCAGGAAGGTCTGCGTGCCGCCGCCGGAGGACCCCGTGACACCGATCCGTTTCAGGTCCACCTCCGGCAAAGAACTCACGAAATCCACGACGCGAAGACTGTTCCACAACTGCAGTCCCAGGAGATTGATACCCCAGAGCGGATCGGCGAATTCGTGCGGGAGCTGTGTGCATTCGCCGTAGCCGATCATGTCGTAGGCGAACACGACGAAGCCGAGCCGCGCCAGGGTGATCGCCCTGGGTTGCTCCTCGATGGGGCCGAACCGCCCGTTCTTCCCGTGCCCATGTGTGCACAGGACGGCCGGCAGAGGTCCGGACTTCTTGGGTAGGTAGAGAAGACCGGTCAGATAGAAACCCGGCCAGGTCTCAAGGTAGACCTTCTTGAGTGTGTAACCGTCCCGCTCCATTTGGCCTGTGACGACCGGTTTGACGGGCGGCCGCTCGAATTCCGGCCAGAGACCCGCCGCGACCAGGATCTGCCGGCGAATCTCCTCACGCCGCCCACGCCACGACTCGGGCGAGCGAGCCGCGCGCTCGAGCCGCTCTTGCCAATCCGCGCGGGAGCGATCGTCCACCTTCTTCAGGTGCAGGACCCAATCATTTGTGTCGGGCGAAGAGAAGGTCTGTTTGGCACCGGCGGAGACCCAAGCCCGTCCCTCGTACGCGCCCGTGCGCGGATGCAGCCATCCGACCGAGAAACTCCCGGATGCCCCGGTGAGGTCCAGGCTCAGTTCGCCGCCGGTCGGCGCGTAGACGACGTATTCCGTCCCGGGATTGGCCAGACAGAGATTGCGAGCATTGACCAGCGTCTGCGCCGGATTCATGTCGCGAAAGCCGGTGCGCACCGTGACGAACTCGTACAGATGCGGCAATTGTCGCGCATGGCCGGACTCTGCAACGCGGAATGGGGCGAAGCGCTGCTGCTTGTCGTAATAGATCTCCGCATTGTCCACGCTCAGCATCGTGCCGCGAAAGCCTGCCGCCAGGCCCGCGCCGCCCGCCGTGAAGATCCGCCAGGCCGCCCGCCGCCACGTGTCGACTCCATGCGTCTGCTGATCGAAGTTGATGTCACCGCCCTGGAGCCCCTGGTAGCCATACTCGGTGTTGATGACCGGCTTGCCGGTCCAGGCGTTGAATGTCAGGCTCGCAAACACGCGCAAGAAGTTGAACGGCCGGCGGGCGCGGGCGTCGAGATAGCTCTTGCGGCTGGCGTCGCTGAGAGCCTTGGACGTGACGGTGCAGGTATCGCTCAGGGCGAAAAACGGCGTCCCCTCGCTGTAGGAGAAGCTGTACTTGCGTCTCGGATCGACCCGAATGAAGCCTTTGTTCGAAGAACGCACGCAGCGGAATGTGCCCGAACGGTTGTGAAGACCGTTGTCCGTGTCATCGCCAGCCTGCGTGACGTACCGCCACTCGCCCAGCTCGTCCGGCGCGATGCGCACCCGCCAGGTGGTCCCGCCATCGTAGAACCCGTAGGCCGTGAGCGTGCGTCCCGAGGGAGCCGTGAACGTCGCGTTGACCGTCACATCCAGAAACGGGTTCACATAGGTCTTGGAACTCGTCAGCGCGGCCTCGAAGACGTCATAACGGGCAACAGTCCTTCCCGCCGGCGACCCGGATGCATCCTCCGCGGCCGGAGCGGCGTGGACGACGATGACAGACAGGAGAATCGCCCCGAGACGACTGAGATTGCTCCTCATGCTTCTTTCTCCTCAGGAATCCAGTTGTAGCACCCCGCCCCTGGGGGTGATCCGCTCTCCCCAGCCGAGAGCGGCTAGGCTACAGGGCCTCACGGGGCCTTTTTCAGCGTGCCGTCCATGTAGATGAACTGGCCCGGTTTCATGGGCACCGTCACCACCTGATCGCCGTAGCGGAGCTTGCAGGTTTGCCCCTTGATGCTCCGCAGCGTGGCGCGGGTTAGCTGGCCGTCCTTCCAGGCGATGTCCACCTCGAAGCCGCCGCGCGCACGCAATCCTTTGACCGAACCACTGGCCCAGGCCGACGGCAGCGCGGGCAGAAGCTGAATCTCGCCGGTGTGGCTTTGCAGCAGCATTTCGCAGATCGCCGCGGTGGCGCCGAAATTGCCGTCGATCTGGAATGGCGGATGCGTGTCGAACAGATTGGGCAACGTCCCGCCCTGGTTGTTGCGTTCGGTGCCTGCCTTTCCCTGCTCTTTGGCACGGGTGCCCGGGACGCTGAGCTGGCCGCGCAGCATCTTGTAGGCGTGGTCGCCATCCTGGAGGCGGGCCCAGAAGGCGATCTTCCAGGCCATCGACCAGCCGGTGCCGGCGTCGCCGCGAGCTGTAAGCGATTTGCGGGCGGCCGCCGCGAGTTCCGGCGTCGTGGTGGGAGACAGTTGCCGGCCGGGATGCAGACCGAACAGGTGCGACACGTGCCTGTGCGTATCATTGGGGTCGTCCAGATCGGCCATCCACTCCTGAAGCTGGCCCCAGCGCCCGATCTTCGGGCCGACCAGCTTGTCCCGCAGGGACGCGACCTTATCGCGGAAGGCCTGGTCCGTGCCGAGCACATCGGCCGCCTCAATAGTGTTGGCGAACAGGTCCCACACCATCATTTGATCGTACGTCACGCCATCCACGCCGCGTGGCCCATGCTCCGGCGACCAGCCATTCGGCACGGCCAGGCGACCGTCCAGCAGAGTCTTGAGATGATCTTCCCAGAACTCACAAGCCTCTTTCATCATGGGATATGCCTTCGTCTGGAGGAATTCGCGGTCGAGCGTGAAAGCGTAATGCTCCCAGAAGTGCTGCGCGTACCAGGCATTGCCTCCCATGTTCCAGATATAGCTCATGTTGCCGAAGGGATTGTGCGAGGTCCGCACGGTCCAGCCGCGTACGGGCTTGCCCTCCAGCGGGAAGTCCTCGGCTGTGAACCGGCGGAACGGCTCGCGTAACGCCAGCACCAGATTGAACAGCGGCACGTGGCATTCGCTGAGATTGGCAGGCTCGGCCAGCCAGTAGTTCATCTGAATGTTGATGTTCGTGTGATAATCCGCGTTCCACGGCGGCTGATTCGTGCGGTTCCATAGACCCTGCAAATTGGCGGGCAGCGAGTCGCGCGAGGAGGACATCAAGAGGTACCGTCCAAACTGGAAGAACATGGCCTCCAGGCCGGGATCGTCGCCCCGCTCCGTGTAGACTTCGAGGCGTTTGTCCGTGGTCAACGCGGTGCGCTCGGCGGACGAGGAGCCCAGGTCAAGCTGCACTCTGCCGAACAGGGACTGGTAATCGGCTCTGTGGTCCTGCCGCAACTGTGCATGCGGCTTCGCCGCCGCGGCCTGCATTTGGGCGGTCAGGCGCTCGTGCGGAGGCTCCCCCTGGAACTTCGTGCTGCGGTCCATGACATAGCTGGTTCCCATCCCCAGCAAGATTGTCACGGCGTCGCAATTCTCAAACGCAATCTTGCCGCCGTCCGCGCGCACCGAGCCGCCCTCATGCACCACTCGGACCTGGCTTTCATAAGTCATGGTGTTCGTCGGATTCTGATTGGCCGCCGGCTTGGATTGGGCTTGATTGCCGCGTCGGGGTTGCGGGCGGGCCATTTCCAGCGTCAAGGCCCCCGAACAAATCAGCGAACGGTCCTGGGCCACGGTCGGAGCCCCGTGCATATCGTCCAACGCGACCTGCCCTGCAATCATCCCCTTCTTGTCCGCGCTGAGCCGAATGACGATCATCTGGTCCGGATGGCTGGCGAAATACTCGCGGGAGTAAGTGACGCCGTCTTTCCGGTAGCCGACCCGCCCGACACCTTCGGACAGATCCAGTTCGCGCCGGTACTGCGTCACGCCGGCATCGTGGGCGGGCATCGTGATGGTCAGATTGCCGAACGCCTGATAGGCGCCCATCACATCTTCGTTGCCGGTCCACAGGCTGATCTCGTTGAACTGAACGCGATCTGCCGCCGGGTCGCCGAACAGCATCGCTCCCATACGCCCGTTGCCGATGGGCAGAGCATTCCGTTCCCACCCTGCATCGGTGTTGGGAGCGGGTCGATCGTAGCGAAGTGTCAGATCGGCCCCAATAAGCGGTCCCGACCAAACCATCACGGTCATGATCGCAGATGCGATGGACACGAACATTCGGCGGACTGTCATGAGAGTCTCCTTCTGCTAATTGCCCAGAGGACGCTGACTCGGCCGTGGCGGACCGGCCGGCAAAGTGAACGTCTCAAGCGGATCGGGATGGGCCGGACTGAAGCCTTTGAAATCGTCGACGACGTCCCTGGCAATGACGAGTCCATTGTCTCGGATGCCTTGGACGATGCACTTGGCCAATTCGTACGCACCGTAGTTGTTGTGATGGGTGAGATCCTGCTTGCCCTCGGGAGCAGCAAACGCCAGGGCGGACTTCTGGGGCCCGAGCGCCGCGTAGAACTGCCTGCTCATGGCGTTGAGGTCAATGAATGCGGTCCCCTCCTCCAAGGCCGCCTGCCGCGAGGCCTCGGCGTAGTCGGTCAGTGACGGCTTGAGTTTGCCGTCCGCGTCGAAGGCCCGGCGTTCCATCGGCGACACGACCACCGGGATACCACCGCGTGCTCGCACCATAGCGATGTGTCTCTTGATGTTGGCCTTGTAGCTGGTGAACGGGCCCACGCCCTCGCCCTTCTCTTTCTGATCGTTGTGGCCGAACTGCATGAGCAGGTAATCGCCCGACTTCATCAGGCTCGCGACCTTGTCGATCCGCCGGCGGCCGAGCGAGGCGCTGTAGCTCTCGCCCGATTCACCATGATTGGCGACGGCGACTGTGGGTTTGAAGAAACGCGTGAGCATCTGGCCCCAACTCACGTAGGGCTCCTGCGGCTGATCGCAGACGGTCGAATCGCCCAGTAAGAAGATCGTGGGCATATCCGCCTTCGTGACCTCGACCGCACAGACCGCGGGCCGGGAGTTGCCGAACTCCAGCGTCAGCCGGTTGTCCCACGCCCATGCTTCCTGCATCGTCTCGCGCGGGGCCTTGAGCCGGACCTCGCCCGTGCGTATGTCGCCGGTCGCTGTGATCTTCGGGGTGCGGGTGTTGACAATGAAGCTCACCGTCTGGAACTTGCCGGGCGCGATGCGAACCTCCTCGACCATCAGCCGGCGCAGCTCGGCCTTGATGGTCGTAACCGACTCGGCCTCGCGGTCGCCGAGCGTCACCGTCACTCGGTAGTTGCCCTCCTCCGGCACGGCTGCCGAAAAGAAAAACGGCCCATCCGCCGTACAGAAGTCGCGGGTCACCGGATCGCCGCCGGCGCGATCCACCGCCTTGACCGAGGTCCCCTGCTCAAAGCCAAAGCCCGCTGACTCATTGTAGATCGTCTCCGGCAAGACCTGCGTCATACCCTCGGCCACCGGCCCCGGGCCGAAATCGAACCTAAGCGTCTTCGGCCGCGCGGAGATCGACGCACTCAACACCGCCTCCACGAGCATCAGTACAGCCACCCAGGCACCACGATTCAACATAGGCACCTCCAATGGGAGGCATATTACCCGGCCCATGTTTGCATTTCACCACCAATTCCGGGAACCCGAGCCATGAACGCATCCAACCGCTGCTGATGCCCCCAATCAGGGAAAACGGGACGACCAGCACACAGGCAATCATCCCGAATTCACCTTTCCGCGAAGCGGTTCTGGACCCGGCTCAAGGCCTGGATCAATTCGGGCCAAGGCTCGCCGTCAGACCGATACAGCCCCCGGTTGGCTTGACGCTTGTCGTTGTTGATGTCGCGGAGTGTGAACCAGTGCGAACCGACGATGAAGGGCAGATTGTAGTGGTCCGCCGCCACGTGCGCGGCCTGAGCCGCGCGCTCAGTCTGGTCGAGCACCACCTGTTCCCAAGACCAATCGAGCTTGTCTGGGTTCTGGTACAGGCCGGAATCCAGCGCCGGGACGGACCATTCCGTGAGCAGAATGGGTTTGCCGGTTTTCTCGTGGACCATGCGCAGCACCGCCTTCTCCACATCGGAAAGCCCGGGATGCTGATTGCAGGGATACATGTTGACGGCGATGCCGTCGTAGGCCGCGAAAAGGTCCAGGTAGCCCATCGCCTCGCAGAGGCCGGACAGCATGAACCGTTGCGAAAACGCCAGGCGGCCCTGGTCCTCTTCTCGGATGACGCGCAGCGTCACTTCAACGTGCTTCTTCACGACTTCCCGGCTGAACTCGCAGTAGTCTTCGTAGACTTGGCCCTGTCGCAGAATGGGATCGGGCCGATGGGCGGCGAGGTCCTCAAATGAGGCGAAATGAGCGCCCCAGACAGCATTCAGACGCTCTATGTCACCGCCGTACTTGTGACTCAAGAAAGCCAGCAAGGCCCCGGCACAATGCGGCGAAGCGACCCGGCGGCAGAGATCCTCGAACCTGATTTCGTTGTCGGCGAACCAGGCGGCAAACCAGGGCTTGTCCTTGACGTAGCGGGCATAGTCTCGCACGCGATTCCGTAATGCCTGCTCGTAGCGGGGGTCAAAGGGATCGGCGAATCCGTGTTCGGCAGGAGCAGGTTTGCCCCCCGGCGCCGCGAGGCAGTCGAACTCGGCTTTCATCGTCCCCGACTGAAGTGAGTGAAACAACACCGGCGGGGTCTGCCCCTGCGTCATCATGTCATCCAACACCGGGGCCCAACTGGATATACTGGACCAACCGGCCAGAGAGTTGAACCCAGCCCGGCGCAGATCGGCAACAATCCGAAGAGTCCGCTCGCGCCCCGCACCTTCCTTGGGCACGGAAAAGACGTCGGTCCCCGTGGAGTAGAGGGGCCGGCCATCCGGGCTGACGAGCCACCACGTGCCCTCAGATTGCTCCAAGCGAAAGTACTTCCCCCGTGCGAAAGAGGTTGGCGGCGTCGGGCGAGTCAACGCAGGTTCCCGGCTGGAGAACTCCAACGGCGCCACTGTGTCCGCATAAGTCACGGCGGCAAACCACGCCTTGCCTTCGCACTTCTCGGTCATACCGAGACTGAGAGCGAGGCTGTCCGCGGCCGGGTGTTTCACGCGCAGCAAGAACTCGAACGGCGTCCATTTCTCCGCGGGCGGCAGGAAGACTCGCCGTCCGTTCAGCTTCTGTTTCTGTCGGTAAAACAGCACCGCCACCGTGGCCTGGAACGTGGCGGGCGCTTCCGTGCGATAGTAGCCGCGCACGGTGCAGGCCGCGTTGCCGAAACGCCGGCGGCTCTCGCAACGAATCCCCCATTGCCCCGCGCGCCAGGGACCGATCCCAAGACAGGGACCAAGCTTCTCGTCCGGCGCAAAGGAGAACGTGGCGGCCTGACCCTCCGATATGGAAGAGCCAGGCTCCGGGAACACCTTCTGTTCCCACGCCGACGGCGTCATGGGAAGAGCCGTCTGGCCGGCCCAAACCGGCAGACCAATCAGTAGAGCCAGACAGCCGCTACCGACGTGACCAGCAAAACACGGCCTGCCGCTCACTTCTTCAACACCCTTTCGGTTCTCTCGATCGTGAATCTTCAGCGGATACCCTTGAGCAGGTCCTCGGCCCTTTTCCTAGTGGCGTCGTTTTTCGACTTCTCGACCACCATCTGAAGGGCTTTCTGGCGTTGCTCTCTGGTGGCGCCTTGCATGTTCCGGCCACTGATGTTGACGATGGTGGAGCAGGCGTCCTCGGTGACCGCCGGGTCGGACGCGAGTGTCGTCAGCAATTCCAGCGAGCCGGCGGTTCGGATGGCGCCGATGACACTGATGGCCTGCCGCTTCTCCTCGGGCCGCTGGATCAAGGGCAGCAATTCGTTGACTTTGGCCACTTTCCCGCTGTTATTAAGCTGCTTGTCGCCTCGGACGTACTCCAGGTAGCCGCGCAGCCCGAGTACCTGGTGCAGCATCTTCTTGCCGGACTTGGCCAAGCTCAGAAGGACTTCCGCCGCAACGGTATCGCCGGGCCAATTGTTCGGCCAGGTCGAGAGCGTGCGTGCCGCTTCATCCTGGACAGTCTCATCCTTGTCCTCCAGAGCGGACTTCACGGCAGCCAAGGCACCCGGTCCCCCCGCGATCGCCAGCACACGCAATCCTATCGTACGCAGCGCGGTATCGTTGTTCTGCATGAGCGGCAGCAGGCATGGCACGCAGCTCGCTCCTGCGCGGCCACTGATCGCCACGAGGGCCTTCTCGATGTCCGCACGGTCTTTCGGGTTCTGAGCCTTCTGGAGGAGTTGCACGAGGTCCGCTGCCTGCTTGTCCCCGCCGAGGGCACCGACAGCTTGCACCGCGGCGCTACGAACGCCCGCGTCCGCGTCTTCGAGGCTCGACATGATTGCGGGAAGAGCCCCATCCATCTGTCGCTCCCCGGCCAACTGCATAAGAACTTGGCGTGTCTTTCCCGTCGCTTGCGGCAGACGGGCCAGAAGATCGGCATCGACGTCTTTGCCCGGCAGGTGTGCCAAGGTAAGCATTGCCGCCTGCGCCAACTGGGCGTCACTCTCGGCCGCCGCTTCCAGCAGCGCCGGCACGCAAGAAACATTGCCCAGACGCATCAGAACACCAAGGGCCGCAACCCGCACTTCTTTCGGGCCCTTCCGGGCGGCCATGACGACCACGGGCAGCACTGCCGCGTCGCTGCGATCGGCCAGCGCCAGCAGTAACAAAGGCCGCCTGTCGAGACTCAATCGGTTCAATTCGACCGCCAATGTCTCGGTCACGTCGCGGCCGGGAAGCTCGCGAGCCGTGCGCAGTCCGATACCAACCTGAGCTTTGTCCGCCGACTCCAACTGCTCGACCAGCAGCGGTATCCCGGCTGAGCCTCGGGCCAGAATCGCTCCACGGGTCGCTTCGAGGAGTTTCTGTTTGGGCAAGTTCGCCTGGCGAATGGTATCATACAGCTTCACGGCATCGGCGGCTTTCCCTTCCGCGAGGGACCTCTCCGCGCACAGAATGCAGCCCTCGGCCACCGCCGGACGAACGACCGCC
>Ga0315289_10006904_pt1 | contig 16639 bp, 11 predicted proteins | sample YL17G11_40_MG_FD_203452 | JGI IMG/M metagenome (GOLD analysis project Ga0315289, IMG submission 203452) | Sediment microbial communities from Yellowstone Lake, YNP, Wyoming, USA - YL17G11_40 | ecosystem: Environmental > Aquatic > Freshwater > Lake > Sediment | place: USA: Wyoming | collected... | reverse complement strand
ACCGTTTGATCATCTGAACTAAGGTTTGCTGAATGGGGAACGCTAACATAACCATCTATAATTCCATCAGCAAGACCAAATGCCTTTCCGTCACGTCCCGGTCCAAATCCCGCGCCGTTCATCAACGTGCCATTATTTTTGCCCAAGAAATCATTTGCAGTTCCGTCGCCAGTCCACCAGCTTACAAGATTGGAAGGTGGCGAGACGCATGTAATTAGCCATCCGTCCTTAGAACTATAAGGATAACTATCAACAACATTTGCTGCATTGCTGTCAGTTCCTGCAATGAAATAAGGTGCAGTTGTTCGTCCCCACCAATTGCCTTGCTGATTATTGGAAAGCTCGATTGCTTGGTTTGAATAAACATTCTTGACAGAGTTTCCATAAATATTATTGTGATAGACTATTGAACTGCCTGCATTAGAAAGAAATAAACCATATTGGCTTCCCGTCATAATGTTTTTGGTGATTGTGTTATTGGCGCCGCCAAACGCAATTCCATACGTCCCCGCATAGCTGAAATCGTTGCCAGAAATAATATTGTTGTCATGATTCAAGAACCAGCCCTCATCGAGAAGACCTGTCGTAGTAGCACGGGAGAAGTTATTGCCAATAATATTATTGTAATCATTGTCCCTGTTGAAAACAATTCCATACTGCCTGTTCCTGCCAACAACATTTGTTATATTATTATACTTCGCCATATACCCTAAGTAAATGCCATATCCAGTTCCGCTGCCAGAGACATCAACATTGCTGATTCTGCTGTTAGAACCACCGATGAGCAATACCTTACCTGGAATGTTATATAGTTTAAAGTCCCAGTTCTCAACCGTTGTATTAGACCCAATAGCAAGTCCATTCGCAGAATTGGTAAAGTCATTGTCATGCGCAACGCTAGCATTATAGCCTCTAAGGTAAATACCAAAATTTGCAGAATAACTTACATTATTACCCTGGAAAATGTTATTGAGGCCATCAACAAGTATTCCATACCTTCCTGCATGGCTGAAATCATTGCCTGAAATCAAGTTATTATCGTGGTCTGAAAAACCAGTCTCATCGACGATGCCATCAAGTACCGCATAGGAGAAATCATTACCAACTATCCTGTTGTAATCATTTTCCCTACTGAAAACAATTCCATACTGTCTATTCCTGCCAACAACATTGGTTATGTTGTTATATCTCGCAGAATAGTATAATTGAACGCCAGTTCCAGTTTCGCTGCCAGAGACATTAACATTACGAACAATATTATTAAGGCCGTTAATGCCTAAAACAACGCCTGAAATATTATATGGTTTAAGGTCCCAGTTCTCAACAACATTGTTAGAAGCAATCATTAGCCCGTTCTTAGAGTTGGTAAAGTCATTGTCGTGCGCAACATTGGCATTTGAACCATAGGCAATAATCCCCCAATTTACAGAACGACTCACATTATTTCCCTGGAAAGTGTTATTATTGCCGCCAAAGAATAAGCCATACCTGCCAGCATAACTTACATCATTGTTTAGGATAAGATTGTTATCGTTGTAATAATAGCCGCTATCGCTAATGCCATCCAGCACAGCATGGGAGAAGTCATTGCCGACAAACCTATTGTAATCATTATCGTAAGCCAACCAAACCCCATACTGCAAGTTCCTGCCAACAACGCCAGTTATGTTATTGTACTTTGCGCCATACAAATAAATGCCAGTGCCGTTGCCGCTGCCAGAGACATCAACATTGCTGATTGTGTTATAAGAACCACCCGAATAAATACTATAGGCAAAATTTCTCACGATGCAGTTCTTAATTGTTACATATGATCTTCCATATGAATAAATACCGTTACCTGTTCCAGAGCCAGTTATGCTGTGCCCTGCGCAGTCAAGCGTAATATTATTCGCTCCAATCGTGAAGCATGTTCCAGTCGAACTAACATTCTGCGTCAATACATAAGTTGCTCCGGCTTCTGAAAGCGTGCCGCAGGCATTCATTGGAACGCCCATAACTTCACAGCCATCTGCCCAATTTCCATTGCTATTGAGCCAGCCTGCATCGCAAGTACAACTTCCATCAACCATTAAGGCATGCAAACCGCAATCAGGCTTGCACTTCCCTTCACTGCCTGCGGTATAAATTGCCTGAATTTCTTCGGCAGAAAGTGCGCGGTTGTAAATCTCAACTTCATCAAGGAGGCCATTGAAAGCATACCCCCCGCCTGGATAAGCACCGATCATAAGAGGTGCTGTATTTGTTGCTAAAGTTGTTGTATAGTCGCCTGTAGTCGGGTCTTGAACGCCATTAATATAAATCTTCATATTTGCACTTGCTAAATTTTTATCATAAGTTGCAACTATATGATTCCAAGCATTCATTGTAAGTGAATTCGTGCTTATTTTTTGTATAGCCCAATTATTCACTCTCCACGCAAGTTTCATATCAGTATATTGGAAGAAATCATAATTCGCACCAGTATTGGTTACTCCTTTTATAAACAGCTCTGATACTTTGTTTTGTTTTGGATAAATCCAAGCCTCGATAGTAATCGCATTAGTTAAATCTAAATTCGCTGAATCGGGCACACTCACATAATCATCCACACCGTCAAAACTAAATGCCTGTCCAACCTTCCCAGTTGCAAAGGTCGCACCGTTCATCAACGTGCCTGGATTCGAATCCCAGATGTCGACCGCGCTGCCATCGCCAGCCCACCAGCTTATAAGCCCAGAAGGTGGAGTGACACAAACAATAGGAGTGCAAACACTCGGCTGGCCAGTGCACGTATATCCAGACTCAATTGCACATGCCGCACTGCAGCCATCGCCATTTGCAACATCACCATCATCACACTGCTCGCCGCCCTCGATAATGCCATTGCCGCACTCAATCACCAGCTTGCACATACCCTTTACATAAATGTCGCTGATTTCCTGCGCAGAAAGTGCGCGGTTGTAAATCTCAACTTCATCGATGAGGCCATCGAAAGCATATCCTCCGCCTGGATAAGCACCAATCATAAGAGGTGCTGTATTTGTTGCTAAAGTTGTTGTATAGTCGCCTGTAGTTGGATCTTGAACGCCATTAATATAGATTTTCATATTCGCACTTGCTAAATTTTTGTCATAAGTTGCAACTATATGATTCCAAGCGTTCATTGTAAGTGAATTCGTGCTTATTTTTTCTATGGCCCAGTTATTCACTCTCCACGCAAGTTTCATACCAGCGTGTTGGAAGAACTCAAAATTCGCACCAGCATTGGTTACTCCTTTTATAAATAGCTCCGATACTTTGTTTTGTTTTGGATAAATCCAAGCCCCGATAGTAATCGCATTAGTTAAATCTAAATTCAATGAATCAGGCACATTCACATAATCATTCACACCGTCAAAACTAAATGCCTGTCCAACCTTCCCAGTTGCAAAGGTCGCACCGTTCATCAATGTGCCCGGGTTGGCATCCCAGATGTCATTTGCATTTCCATCGCCAGGCCACCACGATACAAGGTTTGAAGGCGGAGTTATACAAGCAAGAGCACAAACACTTGGCTCTCCAGTGCATTCATATCCAGACTCAATAGCACAACTATCAGAACATCCATCACCAGCATCAACATTATTATCGTCGCATTCTTCTCCAGTTTCAATAACCCCATTGCCGCAAACTTCTGCTGGCCCAGACTCTTCCTCAATTATAGACCACTCTGAAAAATGAGTCAGCCAGACTGTGCAGATATTTGCTCCGCTATCACACGTTGCGTTTTGTGAATCCCATTTTTGAGTTGTAGGGTTGTATAGATAAACATCAATCTTATTTTCATTTGTTATGGAACTTTCAACGCTGGAATAATCAAATGTTACCTCAACAGGCTGACTAAAAACAGCCCCTGCTGGACTAATATCAAAACTCATCAATGATTTCCCGTTTCCTTTGTTTGTGCTGACAACAATTGTTGAACGCTTTTCTGATACCGTGATAGTTAGATCTTCGCTTAACACCCCGGCAGGAATATCAACAGTCATTCCTCCGCCAGCAGATTGTACTATCCCGCCAGCCGCAGCAACAACGGGCTCCTCAACAATCGGCAAGATGCCTTGCGTCCAAGCACTCTCAACATTATATGGCCAAGAATCAACTGCATCAATTCTATTTGTATCTGTCCCCGCTACAAAATAAGGCGAGCTTGTTCTTCCCCAATAGTTTCCTTTTTGCTCAGCAGATAACTCTAAAGGACTATCAGAATCAATTTGATAATCACCATTGCCATAAATATTATTGTTTGTTATATCTGTGCTAGGAGCAGACCTAAGAAGTATCCCTGCCTGATTATTTGAATTGATTGTGTTACTTCTGACTACATTGCTAGAACCATCGTCTATAAACACCCCAAAGTCATTTAAATTAACTGTATTGTTTACGACTGTATTGGAATTGGAGCCGGAATAGAGATGAATTCCTACATTAGTATTTGAGTTTACATTATTGCTCTCAATTGTATTGCTTGAGCTAGAATAAACAAATACACCAGTATCTGTATTTGAACTGATGATGTTGTCTCTGATTGTATTGCCTGAAGCAAAACGTAGATAGAAGCCATAGGCAAAATTTTCTATTACACAGTTCTTAACAGTCACACCAGTTCTATATACACCAAAGTTAACGCCTGTATCATCTATCCCCGTTCCCTGCAATGTATGCCCGGCGCAGTCCAGTGTGATGCCATCTGCCTCTATCTTAAAGCACGAAGATCCAGTTGCACTGACATCTTGCGTCAAAACATAAGTTTCTCCAGGCGTCGAAAGTGTCCCGCAACTACTAGTTTCAACAACATGCCCAGTGAATGCAAACCCAATTAATGCAATCGCAAGAACAAGCAATCCAACAAGCAAGGCAACAGCAACATTTTTTCTCTCCCTCTTCTCATGCATCTTCCTAAAAGAAACCGAAAGAACATTATCACCCCTCTTGCTCATAAATATCTCACATTAAACCTAATATTTAAATCTTACCCACTTTCATTCCCGAGCACAGTCCTATAATAATATGTTAAACTGCCCTTATAGCAACAAAAACTTTAATTCTTATTGGATTAAGATAATAAATTCGTTCCACCTTTCAAAGAATTTGTTAATATATCTAAAATTATTCAATCCGATTAATTTTTATGTGAGATAGACCTAATTTACTTAAAATTTAAGCAAATCCGCTTGAAGAATCAGATTCCGGCGAAGGCGTCTCAATCGTTTCTGAGTCAACTGTTGGCAATGATGCCTTTGTGACAACAAAAACATCTCCTATTGCCTTGACAAACTGGTGAGGAATTATTACCCCTCTTGCTCCGCCGATAGAACTCATTATTCCAGAACTAAGCCTTATTTTCCAACCATCAATCTTATTATCAACAAGGTTTACTTCCTCAACTTGACCGAAGTAATCTCCCTCAGAAGTATATACGTGCTTCCCAAGAACCTCGCTTACTTTTTTTATTCTCAACATAATAAAATTCTATCCCAGAGAGTATTTATACTTTATGTTTATCTAAAATATATTAAGCTCTTTATATTATTACCATCATAATCTTTATTAACCGAAGCTTTGCTAAGCGAGGATTAAAGATTGTGATAACAATCTTTATTAAATCCCTAAACAATGTTAAAATATGGAACCCAGAGAATTTTTTCACATTTTAGCAGCAATAATAATATTCACAGCTATAGGAAGCTTCTCCTTTTTGATAGACTCCCAATGGTTTATGCTTCCAAAAGTTCTTCTCTTTGCAACAATCATAATTTCGGTTTCCATTTTCGCCAAAAAAATTATAGCGGGAATCCTTGATTCGGATGTCGAGCACGAAATTTGGAATGTTTCCAGATATGGAATTATAAAACACCAAAGATTAAACAAAGAAATCCCTGGAGGAATAATTTTCCCGCTGCTCTTTTCGCTCTTTTCTCTAGGATTTATTAAGTTTGCAGCCTTCATAACATACGAAGCTAGGGCGTTGAAAAGAAGGGCAGCAAAAAGATTTGGATTTTACAGTTTTACCGAGCTAACCGAATGGCACAATGGATTAATCGGTGCAGCAGGGATAATTTCATTATTCATTATCGCGATAATTGCATATTTCCTCCCCTATGGCCTAGAATATTTCTCAAAACTTGCAGTTTATTACGCAATTTCTAATCTTATTCCAATTTCAAAGTTAGATGGAACCCAGATATTTTTTGGTTCTAAAGTTCTCTGGACTGCACTTGCCCTTATTGCGCTAATCTTCGGCGCTTACGCATTTGCTATTTAAACATTAAAATAGAGCACAGATAACTTTAAACTCTCGTTCATTACAATTATTTCTATGACAATTATTGGCATAGAACCAAGAGAATACCAGAAAGCAATTTTTGAAACTGCAAGAAACAACAATACATTAGTCGTTTTACCAACAGGAATTGGAAAAACTCTAATTGCTCTCATGCTTTCAATAGAAAGATTAAAAAAATATCCAGCGACAAAAATTCTCTTCCTTGCCCCCACAAGACCTCTTGTTGAGCAACACTTTGAATATTTCAAAAAGTATCTCCCAGAATTATTTGCAGAGCTTCATCTTTTTACCGGTTCTGTCCCCGCGGAAAAAAGAAGAGGGCTCTGGCAGACTGCAGAAATAATTTTTTCAACTCCTCAATGTATTGCAAATGATCTTGAAAATTATCTTTACGATTTGAACGATGTCTCCTTGTTAATAATCGACGAAGCCCATCGATGCCTAAAAAATTATGATTACACAAAAGTTGTAAGCAATTATAAAAATAAAGCAAAAAACCAAAGAATTCTCGGCCTCACAGCTTCTCCAGGACACGATGCAGAGATAGTAAAGCAAATTAGCAAGCACCTTTCTCTCGATGAAATAGAAGTCAGAACCCGAGAATCAGAAGATGTCAAACCGTATATGAAAGAAAGAGAATTCACAAAGATAGAAGTTCCTTTTCCGCATTATTTAATGGAAATCCGAGCGCTCCTAAAAAAAGTCTATGATGAAAAAGTCAACAAGTTGAAAGAAAAAGGATTCATTTTCGGCCCTGCAAACAAAATAACCCTTCTCAAGCTCCAACAAAGGTTATTTTCTCAAATCTCCTCAAAAAATTTTGCGGCAATGACTGGAGTTTCCTGGACCGCTCAAGCAATTAAAATTTCTCATGCCTTAGAACTCTTGGAAACACAAACCTTGAGCGGACTAAATGCTTACATGAAGTCTATGATAGAACAATCAATTCAGAAAAAAAGCCGAGCAGTACAAACAATTGTAAAATCCCCTGAATTCAATGCCGCGAACATTCTCCTGCAGGAATTGATAGCAAAAAAAGTTGAACACCCAAAGATAAATGAGATAATAAACCAAGTTAATTCGGAATTCAAACATAATCCAAACTCAAGAATAATTATTTTTTCCCAGTTTAGAGAAACTGCACACTCAATTTCCAAGAAACTAAATGAAATTCCAAATATCAAGTCAACAATTTTCATCGGACAGGCAAAGAAAAAATCTGGTTTAGGACAATCAGGATTGTCCCAAAAAGAGCAAAAGCAAGTTATTGAAGATTTCAAGGAAGGAAAACTAAATGTTATCTGCGCAACCTCAATCGGCGAGGAAGGTTTAGATATCCCAGACGTCTCAGCAGTTATTTTCTACGAACCAATCCCGAGTGCAATTAGGAAAATTCAAAGAGCTGGAAGAACCGCACGTTTGCAGCCAGGCAAATTAATAATTCTAGTAACAATGAACACAAGGGATGAAATTCATCACTATGCATCGAATGCAAGAGAACGAAAGATGTATAAAACAATCGATTTAGTTAAGAAAGAACTCAAGGAAAAGGCAAGAAATAAAACCCTTTCTGACTTTAAACAAGAGAGATAAAATGTTCAATGATATATTTTCAAGAAAAAAAGAGAAACCCGAATCAGAAAACCAAAAGCCAGCAAAAATTCTCATAGACAACAGAGAAAAAAACTCATTAGTTCCTTCGATTCTCTCAAAACTAAACATTGACTTTGAATTTACTCATCTCCCAACCGGAGATTACATAGTAAATGATGTTGTAATAGAAAGAAAAACTATCCCAGACTTAAAATCATCAATAATAAACAAAAGAATTCTTTTTCAATTCAAGGAATTGAAACAATACCCAAAGTCTCTTCTTATTATTGAAGGATTTTCGACATTCGAACTTTATGAAGGAATAATTCACGAGAATGCGTTAAGAGGTTTTATTCTTTCAACAGCCCTTGAACACAAAATTCCAATCATTTTCACAGAAAATGAAGAAGACAGCGCAAAATATCTCGCAGTTCTTGCAAAAAAGACAAAAAAAACATCACTTTCATTAAGACAGAAACTGCAATTAGATAAAGACGAACAAAAACAATTCGTTCTCGAAGGTTTTCCAGGAATAGGCCCTCAAACAGCAAAAAAATTACTTCATAAATTCAAAAACATTAAAAATATAATCAATGCAAAAGAAAAAAAACTAAGAGAGATTCTAGGCAAAAAAACAGACAATTTCAAAAAGGTGCTCGACTAAACTTTTAAATATTATATTTTCCTACTTTTGCCATGAAGAAATGGCTTTGGTTCCTTATAGGATTTTTTGCTATTCTAATTATATTAGGCGTTCTATTCTTTATTTCACTAACTTCTGGAAAAATTATTGGTGCAATGCTCTATATCGACGAAGGGACAGTCCAAGTTGATTCTGGAAGTGGATGGAAAACCGCCATTGACGGCATGGAACTTTCAGTAGATGATAAAGTTCAAACCCTGGAAGGTAAAGCGACAATTGCGCTTTACGAAGGAGAGATTATTAGATTAGAACCAAACACACAAATTAGCATCAAAGAATTGAGCCAGCAAAAGATAACTATAAGCCAGGAGGCAGGAAGCACTTGGAGCAGATTGACAAAACTCGGAGGAGTTGCGGAATATAATGTTGAAACCCCCACAACCGTTGCAACAGTTCGAGGAACCGGTTTTGGTATGATAATTTCAGAAAACAAAAATGACTTGCTTGTCGGAGAAGGAACAGTAACTTTCGGAGCCAAGGGAGAAGTAGGTGAGCAAGTTGCAGAGGGATGGAAAGGAACAATAGCAAGTCCGCTCGTGAAAGCTCAATTAACCAACGAAGAAAAAAACTGGATTAATGAGCAAGAAATAAACGACATTGAATCTCTAAAAAAAATAAGAATGGAAATAATCAGCAGACACGGATTTATTCTTGGAATAGTAAAGAAAACCTTCAAGCTAACTGACGAAGATATTGAAAAAGGATTGAGAAGCCTTGACACTGGAGAAGGAGATATAGACGAAATAGCAAGCAAAGCCCCAATGAAAATCCCTGACCTAGACAGAATCGTGCAAATAACAAGGAAGATTAGAGACATGCAAACAGCAGCATAAGAAGATTATAATGCAAATTCAAAAAAACAAGTTAGTTCTCTGCCTTTTGATTTCGGTAATTGTTGCAATTTTATTATCGAGTCTTTTTCTCTTAGGGCTATTTTCAGGCTGGCAGATGAAGCTCGGAGATGCGCTCTACAAGCAAAAAGAGCCTCTAAAAAATCTTATTATTGTCGCAATTGATGATACGAGTCTCCAAGAAGTTGGAAGATGGCCCTGGCCAAGAGAGAGATTTATTGAACTCTTGCCAAAACTCTCCGATAGCGAAGTTATTGGAATCGACATTGCTTTTTTTGAAAACTATAATACAAAAATTGACACCCAACTTGGAGACGAAATAGCAAAACTCGGAAATGTTATACTCCCTGTTGAATACGCTAAGTTCGAGCAAGGCAAAGGAACCGAAATTCTAGAAACAATCGAACCAATAAAAAAGAACGCCGCAGGAATCGGGTTTGTTAATATTTTCAGCGACTCAGACGGAATTGCGAGAGCGCTTCCTCTTCAAATATCTGGAGATGAATCGAAAGAAATCAAAAGTTATGATGGGTTTACCCTAGCAATTTACAAGCAATTACTTTCTAGAAATCTAAGCTATGAAGAAAAATCAAACAGATTCCTAATAAACTTTGTAGGCAAGCCGGGAAGCTTCAAAACAATTTCATTCGTCGATGTTTTAAATAATAACTATGAAGAAAGTTTGTTTGAAAATGCAATTGTTCTAATTGGGGCAACCTCTCCAGATTTGCATGACGATTATTTTGTTCCAACTTCATCTGGAAAATCAATGTCTGGAATTGAATTACATGCAAATGCATTGCAGACAATGATTACAAAACAATTCTTGCAAAACGAAAGCAATTTTGCAATTATCATCACAATTTTAGCAGTTAGCTTTATCATAGGACTGCTACTCTGGAAGCTCAGGCTCTCAATCGCAGCAATCGGCGCGCTAATACTAATCTTAGCATACGCACTGATTGCAATAATTATGTTTAACAAGGGAATTATTGCCAATCTCTTTTATCCTCCCCTATCAATTATAATAACATATGTCAGCACAATCGGAATTTACTATGTTCTCGCAGAAAAAGGAAGAAAACAAGTGCTCCATCTATTCGGCAAATATGTCTCAAAAGAAGTTGTTAATGAGATAATGAAAAACGCAAAGGAAGGAATCACACAATTGAAAGGAACTGAACGCGAAGTCACTATTCTTTTTGCGGACATAAGAGGATTCACCCCAGTTTCAGAGAGATTAAAGCCAAAAGAAGTTGTAACAATGCTAAATACATATCTTGGCGAGATGACAAATGTTGTATTCAAGTACCGAGGCACCTTGGACAAATTCATCGGAGATTGTGTAATGGCAATATTCAACGCCCCAGTCGAACAACAAAACTCTGCATTGCTTGCTGTTAAGGCTGCCCTCGAAATGCAAGACAAAATAAAGAGAGTTCACTCTGTTCACGGCAAAAAAATCCCAATAATGCATGCAGGAATCGGAATAAACACCGGGCAAGCCATCATTGGGAACATTGGAACAAAAGACAGAATGGAATACACTGCAATTGGTGATAACGTAAATCTCGCTTCGAGACTCTGCTCATTTGCAAAAGGCGGGCAGATTGTTATCAGCCAACAAACTTATAACCTCGTAAAAGACAAAATAGTTTCGAAAAAACTTGGAGAAATTAAAGTTAAAGGAAAATCCAAGCCTCTTGCAGTTTACGAAGTAGTTAGGTTAAAGTAAAAGTGCCTCTAAGAGACTTGTATACCCAGACTTTGAAGAGAGGGTATTTTCCGATTAATTGGTCTGAAATTAGACTTCTTTAAAACGTTTTCAACGGAATTTTTGTAAAAAACAATCAGGTCGGCAGGGTTTATAGGTAAGTGCGTACGACTAACCTTATCTGCTTTTGCAGCATATTTCGAATGTGCAAGGTATTCACATGCAAGTGTTGTAGATATCGCATAAATTCTATAATTGTGCGAGTTTTTCCAAGTCTTGAGAGAAACTTGCCATGGGTGCATTATGAATTGTTTATCACTTTTACTCAAACAACTTCCAGTTGCGAATGTGCTCTTTTCTGGAGTGACGTGAAGATACAAATCTGGTTGAGCATCTGACAATTTGTATAGCCCTCTCAACTTATCATATTCTGGGCTAAGATTTCTGATGTTGTTGTCTATAGGATTATGTAAGAATGCAGTAAAGTAAACCGCATCAATCTCAGGGCATAGCTTTTTCGCATACTTAAAAATAATCCCGTGTGTTTCTCTGTCAGCAAGCACTTTTTCCAAAGAGGGGCGATACTTCTCAGCATCGAAAAACTTTTTTGCTTCTTTATCTATCCCGCCGTCAATTATGCGATTGCCTTCATCTTCTGCAAGTTTTTGTAGTTTACTATTTTCATCAGGTGTGAAAATAGGACTTGTGGGAATTTCCATGAATAAGCTTAAGCTTAGGACTTTATAAATGTTTCCACTATCAAGTGACATCAATTTATGAAATCATAATGGATGAGAACTATCTCCCAGCAGAATAGACTTCTAATTCTGCATAAACTGGTCCAATTGGTTTTAACTCTGATTTTTTTAATTTAAATTCAGAAACATCAAATTCAACAGGCATAATATGGATAGAATCAATATGTTCTAAAAATCCTTTCTTGTCCTTTACATATTTTATCCGAGCAATTGTCAAATGCGACATAAACCTCTCTTCAATCTTGAACATCCCAGATAACACTTCGTCAATTTTCTTCTGCAGGTCGTGAATTTGCTTCCCTTCTATCTTAATCCAGACAATATTTGGCTTTCCTCTAATAGAAAAAATTCCAATTTTTCCTAATTTTAATTTCATCTCCAAAAATTTAATCTCTTTCAACTTTTTCTTTACCTCTTCAATTTTTTCATCATCAATCTCTCCTAAAAATTTCAAAGTAAGATGCAAATTTTCAAGCTCAGTAAGCTTTCCAGTAAATTTTGTCTTAACAAGAAGCTCCTGAACACGCGCAATTTCCTTTACAACTTCATCAGAAAATTCAATCGCAATAAAACACCTTTTTAACTCGTTTTTTTCTTCAACCATTTTATTTTGGCACAATCGCCGCACTGCTAAACTCTTTTATCTTGGCTAGTTTCTTAACATCTTCCAGTTTGACTTTTTTTATCTCTTCCTCATGCTTATAATAATCTTCGGCGTTTCCAACAAGCTCATAAAAAATAAGCTCATTCATTACATTGGCACTTTCCTCGGAGGAAACCTTCTTCAAGCCAATCAATCTCTCTTTGGACTCTTTCAAATCCCTTTCTGTCATGTTTTTGACATTTTCAAACTCCTCAAGAATTATTTTCTTAACCTCCGAAAGAGCTTCCTTCGTTGTTCCAACATAAATGCTATAAACAGAATAATTTTTCTCCCCTGCTATCGAGCTTTTAATTACATAGGCGAGTCCCTTCTCCTCGCGAATTTTCAAAAATAGCTTGGATGACATTCCACTTGCCAGATACGCATCAAGAACCTCGAGAATTGCATAATCTTTCGTTCCCATTAAAGGTGCATGAATAGCAAAAACAAGATGCGCCTGATCAATTCCAGAACGTTTTTCCAAACTTTCTTTGTTTTTCTTTTTTATCTCCAAAATCCTCGGTTTTTTGCCCTCACGAGCAAAATTTTTCTCTAAATATACACAAACTTTCTCAAAATCTGCATTTCCAACGATTGTAACAATATAATTTTCAGGAGAATAAACTTTTTTGAAATATTCTGCGACAAAATCCCTACTCAATTTAGAAACACTCTCCTTGTTTCCAATAATAAGCTCTCCAAATGGCTTCTCAAACAGATTTTTTTCAATCTGCTCACCCACCGCATATTGGGGATTATCATGATACATTTTTATTTCCTCAAGAATAACCTTTTTCTCCTTCTCAAACTTCTCCTTGTCAAATTTTGGATTTTTTAACATGTCAATTATTATATCCATCCCCGCAAACAAGTGCTCCGAAGGAAGTTTAAACCAAAAACTAGTTACTTCGTGAGAGGTAAATGCATTCAAAATTCCCCCCTTCTTCTCAATCTCCCTAGAAATATCCTCGTGCGTCCTAGTTTTTGTCCCAGTAAACACCAAATGCTCTATGAAATGAGCAATCCCCTTTATCTTTGACTCCTCATACGCTGCTCCAAACCGATTAGTTATCGAAAATGAGACAACAGGCAAATCTCTTTTCTCCAATACAACAATCATCCCATTTTTCAGCTTCTTTCTCAAGAGTTTCATATAGGAGGTAAAAGCAAATTCTTAATAAACCTTATGAAAGCAGTTATTACTCAATAATGCACCGAAACATATTAATATCAAATAGTATCTTTTCTTTAATGGGAATATATGATTTAATGGGAAAAGATTGGAAGACCTACTGCTTAATGTCTGCAATTATTTTTATTGAAGAAATGAACAAACCCCATGAGGATTGGCAAATAAAAAGGTATAAGGATAAACAGTATCGTTGTTTATGCTTTAGCTCCCTAGAAATTAGAATGATAGACAAAGACTTTCTAGAAAATTTTTTTAAAATAACTAAAAACTGGCAAGAAAAATTAAATAAACATTTCATAGGAGATTCCTTTGATAAAGTAAAAATTGACAAGTTTAGTGGACAGTATAAATTTATTCTTAGTCCTACTTGGTTAGCATATATTATAAGGGAATGCGGTAAAATTCCCAACAGATACTCCTTTAAAAAAGCAATTAAGAGAATTGCATTCATTAGACAAATTCGTAATGAAAAAGTAAAAATAAATTTAAAAAAGAATTTATTTAAAGAATTATTCAAAAATAAAATTTTGGCTGCGGGAGCATTTATAGTAAGTTTTGATACAGAATTTAGAGGCATTCAAACAGGCCTCCCTTCTTTGTGTATGAGCGATACTTACAAAGATTTTCTAGGATTTATGTTGTCTGTTGCAAGAAAATGGAACTGGACTAAAAATAAATCTCTTTCTCCAGTCAAAGTAGATTATAGCAGAAATTTAGGAATTGATGCATCACCACAATTTGAATTTAGACTGAACATGAATGGATTAAAAGAAATCTATCATCTTGCAGGACCTTTAGCAATAGAAAGAAAAGAGAAATGCATTAAATTTCATGTAAATCGCTCAGAAAATTATAAGAATTTAGGAGGCAAGTTTAAAGAATCAAAAACAAAAGAAAGAATTTACGAAGAAGTTAGAAAGGGTAAAGATTTAACAACGACGAATCTTCAATTTGTAGCAGGTGTAAGAGTTGATGTTGTATTAGATCATTTGCATAAACTAGAAGATGAGGGAAAAATTAAAAAGGAGAGAAACGGAAAAGGATATATCTGGAATATAAAATGACAACAAATGTAAGTTACGAATATACTGCAGCAGAAAAAAAATACTCTATAGCAAAAACCCCGGATGAAAAAATAGCAGCCATAGAAGAGATGATTCGTTATGCTCCTGCCCACAAAGGAGGAGAAAACCTAAGAAAAGAATTGAGGAATAGATTGAAAAGATTCCAAGAAAAACAGGAAAAAGCAAAATCAACAGGAAAAACCACAAGAAAAAGTGTAAAGAAAGAAGGTTATCAATGTGTTCTTGTTGGCTTGCCAAACTCTGGTAAATCAATGCTCTTATCGAAACTAACGAATGCAAAACCGCAAATTAGTCCAAATCCATTCACAACAAAAGAGCCAGAAATAGGAACAATGTTTTATCAGGGAGCAAAGGCCCAAATTGTGGACATTCCATCAATAGGCTCCGAATTCTTTGATATTGGAATCATAAACACCGCCGATTGTATAATCGGAGTTGCAGAATCTATAGATGATTTGCAAAAAATCTCTCAAACTCTAGCAAAAGCCTCAGGAAAGAGAATTATTGTAATAAACAAAACAGATCTTCTCTCAGAAAATGAATTAAGAAAGCTAAATGAAAAAATAAAAAGCAAACGACTAAACGCATTAACAATTTCAGCAGAAACAAACCAAGGAATAGAACAATTAAAAGAAAAAATTTTCGTGATGATGGATTCAATTAGAATCTACACAAAAGAACCAGGAAAACAAGCATCAGAAGATCCGATAGTCCTTCCTAAGAATTCAACAGTTAAAGATGTTGCTGAGTCCATCCTAAAAGGTTTCTCGCAAAAAGTCAAAGAGTCCCGAGTTACCGGTCCTAGCAGCAAGTTTCCCAATCAAAGAGTTGGCTTGGACCATCAATTAAAAGACAAAGATATCGTTGAATTTAAGACAAAATAAATTATTTGGTTACCACAAACTTTTTTACTTCTTCATAAAGTGCTTTCGCCTTTTTATTTTTCTCAAAATATTCTCGCACAGGCTTAATTAATTTATCAAGCTCCACGGCGCAAGAATTCTTTAAATCCATTGGATGTAACTTTCCATCGACAAAATCTTTCTCTAACTCAACATAAGAAAGATACGCAACGCTCCCGCCAAACTTCGCAGGCCTCTCAATTTTTACTCTGTCAACATTCTTGAAAATAATATGTTTGAAATATTCTAGCACGGGATTTCCTTCAACTTTTTTTTCAGGGCAATAAGCCCCGCTTAATTTTTTCTTTAAATCGTCAAGAGAGTCATGCATATAGATGCAACTTTTAGGATCCGATTTTGACATCTTAGATGCCATTATAGTTTCTTCCTCAGTTTCTTTCTTTTGCAAACCTTGCAGACCTAAAAGAATGTGATGGTGAATTGCAACTGGTTTCTTCCATTTTAACTTATCTGCGACATCCCTTGCTAACATATTTGCTCTTCTCTGATCCATTCCCAATTGGCAAATATCAATATCCATATGGAATATATCTGCGACTTGCATGCTTGGATAAAATAATTGCGCAGTGCTTAATACATCGGTTTCTTTTCTTCCGGCAATAGTCAAAGATTTTTTAGTTCTATTAAAGCTGGTCTCTCTAGCAACTCTCAAGGCCTTATCCCAATAGCTTATATCATCCATTATTTTACTCGCCCAAACAATTTCTACTTTCCTCAAATCTATCTTGCACGCCTTCCATACTTCAATAAAATATTCCCCGGCTCTTTGTATTCTTTTCAAATCCCCGCCAAGTTTGTTATTTATAAAAGCAAAATAATCTGCGAGATATAGTTTGAACTTAATCCCTGCTTTGAGCATATTTCTTAAAT
>Ga0315289_10006903_pt1 | contig 16640 bp, 11 predicted proteins | sample YL17G11_40_MG_FD_203452 | JGI IMG/M metagenome (GOLD analysis project Ga0315289, IMG submission 203452) | Sediment microbial communities from Yellowstone Lake, YNP, Wyoming, USA - YL17G11_40 | ecosystem: Environmental > Aquatic > Freshwater > Lake > Sediment | place: USA: Wyoming | collected... | reverse complement strand
GCTGGTGAGCGTGTTTTCTCTTCGTCCTCCTTACCCTTATCTGTCTCTCTCTAGAATTCCTCTCGCATTCTCACCTCGATATCCTCGAGCATGATCGTGGATTCGCCCTTGGCGAAGCCGAATGAGTCGATCCAGACGCGCAGCGGGGGAGGAGGAGCTGCTGGATGCAGTTGGGGTTGAAAAGAAAAGGAGGAGAGTTTCTTCGGCCAGCAGGTCTTGCCATCATTGCTTCCTCCCCGGAGCCAATTGCAGAGCTTCGAGCTCAAACTAGGGAGGCTAGAGCATGAGAGATCACGCAGAGATGCCAGCGCGATGCAGATCACGAGCCACAGCGGGCCCCTGAGTCGGCGCATCGCAGCGATGCGAAATCTCGCCTTCTTCCGTCGAAGAGATGTGTCGCTCAGTAACACAACCCGCGACGGAAAACAACCACGACGTCTCGTTTTCATCGATCCCTTTCGTAGCTTCGCCGCGCGATTGCTTCTTATTTTCCCTTCTCTTTACCCCGAGGAAGCAGAAGATTCGCGGCGAGGGAAGACTCTCTCGTATCATACATAGCGCAAAAAGAGCCATGGCAGTTCAGGCGAGACCTCGATCGACGGAGAAAAGCGGCGTGTGCCGCGGCCGCGCCGCCGCCGCCGCTCCCTCTCCTCCGGCGTCGACCCTTTCCTTCCTCGCCCTCTCCGGCGCCGCCCTCGCCCTCCTCCTCTGCGCCTCGACCGCCCTCGCGGCCCGCACCCACGGTGAGGTCTCCAGGCTCGACGCGCCCTGCGTCACCAAGCTCGACGAGCTCTGGGCCAGGCACTACCCGGACGTCAACTCGACCACTCCCGGAGGGAACTCCCTGCCGTCGCTCTGCCGCTCGATCGTCGAGCAAGCACTGGCGGGCAAGGCCAACGACCGCTGCCCCGACGAGAAGGCCGTGCTCGAGTGCCTCAACGAGGCGCCCGAGGCGTGGAGCGGGTTTGTTTCCCAGTGCGCTCTCTTCCTGGGCACCGCGACCGACCCCGCTGCCGACGGGACCGTGACGACCGGAGGAGCGGGAGGGGGCGCGGCGAGGCGGCGGCTGCTCGCGGGCGAGGGCGAGGGCGAGGGCGAGGGCGAGGGCGAGGGCGGCGGCTCGCTCGTCGGCCAGGGCTGCTTCCCCAACTTCAAGACGCCGAGGGACTTTGACGCGTGGCTCAAGGGGGACTTCAAGGAGACGCACGACTACGGGAGGGGGTCTCCCGTGGCCTTGACGAGCGTGGCGGTGTTCACGGTGCTGCTGTTTTCGATGGCCGCGTTTTGATTTGATGATGGGGGGGGAGACATCTTGACTTGAGTGGCCTGGCTTTTTCTTTCTTCTCCTCGCTTGTTTTCCCTTTTTGGATGTTTTCATTTTTTTTTGAAAATCAGGGCTCGCGCGCGCCAGCCCCGTGGTGAAGTTTGTTTTTATTTCCCCCACCGTGCCGCACGTTGTAAACGAAATAGAGTGCTTGCTTTTGGAAGGGGAGGAGAGTCATTTTTTTCTCAGAACGAGGAGAGCAAAAATTCGTCGCGAGATTTCACGCCTTGGATCGATTCAAAGCGACTCCCATGCTTCGCGCCTCCTTCCCGGGCCTCGCGGCCTCGGCAGCGGCCCCCTTCGCCGCTTTCACGGCAGGGTCTCTCGGCAAGAAGAAGACGAGCGGTGCCCTCTCGTTGAAGCCTCTCCATCGATCGCTCACCTCGGCCTCCTCGACCTCGACCTCGACCTCTCCGGCGACCAAACTCGCCGCCCTCTCCAGCAGAGACCCGCCTCCAGCTCCCCGTCTCGATTTCCAGCCCGACTCCCTGACTGGTCGATGGCACAAGCTGAAGTCGGAGAGCGACGATATGAGGGCCGCATGCGACGCTGTCGAGCTGAACAAAATCCTGCGGATGGGAGTGGGATTGGTCAACACCCTCGACATCGTCGACGAGCGGCAGCAGGGAGGAGGAAGAGGAGGCAAAAGCGGTAACGGCACCGAAGCGCACTTCGCGACCACGCTCAAGGCCGGGGGGATCCTCGACGTGAGGGAGCGGTACCCCTGGAGCGGGGCGCAGGTGCAGCACTCGCGGAGGGACAAGAGGCGCGGGAGGCATTCGGGGCGGGTCTCGCTGGTCGAGGCCCCAGAGGTCGGAGGCGTCGGCGTCGGCGTCAGAGGAGGGGCAGAGGGGGAAGGAGCGCCGGGGGAGCCGAAAAGGCTCCACCCGAGGATCACCGTCACGTGGGACGACCCTCTCGGCGGGGAGTGTACTGACACGTTCGTCCTGTCTCGATGCGGAAGGATCTTGACGCAACTGTCGGTGCTGCGCGTGCGGGGGAGGGAGGCCGTCGTCTACAAAACGGTCTATACTCGCTAGGGTGTTTTCCGTCCGTCTCCCTTTTCCCTTTTCCCCTTTCTTTTCTTTCTCCCTCTCTCTCTCCCTCTCTGTAAAAAAAAGGAAACAAAAACCCATCATACAGCCAGTTTCCTGGTGTGTGTGTGGGGGGGGGGGGGGTAGGGGGGATTACAGAAAGAAAGGAAAGGAACAGCCACTGCCACTCACTGCCAGGGCGAGTAGGGGAGCGGCCTCAGCAGCTGCCGCGAGACGCCCGCGGCCGGCGCGTCGGCCGCGGACCGGCCCGCGACCGCCGCGGCCGCGTCCGCGAAGCGCCACACCTCCACGTGCGAGCCCACCGTCACGTGGGGCCCTCCCGTCCCGACCGAGACGCTGCCGCGAAGGGCCAGCGCGCCGCCGTGGCGCTCCGAGGCGAGGGCGCGGGCGGCGTCGCCGCCGCCGCCGCCGCCGCCGCCGAGCGAGCGCGGCGCGACCGTGAAGTCGAAGACGCCTCCGGGCCGCTTCCCCGTCGCCCCCGCCGCGGCCAGCTCCTCCGCGTCGGCGGCGATCTCGGCCTCTACCTGCACGAGCATCGACGTCTGGGAGGCGACGCAGGCCCTGGAGACCGGGAGGTACTCCGCGGTCCATTCGCTCTTGGACGCGAGCGACGCGCGGAGCTCGTCCCTCGACGCGAGGTCGTCGTAGAGGTAGACGTGCGTTATCTTGTTGAGGTCGCCGACCTCGCACTGGAGCATGGCCAGGAAGGGAAGCTGCTTCCTGAGGTGGACGGTCTTGGCAGTTGCGGCGATGAAGTCTCCCGTCTTGGAGGGGTGGAGCGTGTACTGGCGGATCTCGGCAAAGCACGGCTGCGAAGGGAGGTGTGTCGAAGAGGAGGTTGAAAAGGAGGAGGAGGAGGAGGAGGGCGTTGATGGCGACGCAGAGCAAGACGACGGCATCGAAGAAGCTCTCGCCGCTCTCTCGCTCGCCGCTCCGCCGTTCCTGCCGCGAGTGAGCTCCGATGCGAGCCGCGACAGCGCTCGAGAAGAGCGCATCTTGAAAAGGAGCGAAGACGAGGAAAGGCTCTGTCGGAGTTGTTTGGAATCGAAAGAAAAGGGAGGGGCGGCGCTGACTGAAAAAAAACTCAAAAGTCAAAGGCCAACTAGCCACTTCGCTCTCGCTTCCCCAACTTCGAATCCTCTCACTTGAATCGTCGCGGACGCCAACTCCTCGCGCGCCGTCCCGCCGTTTGAACGAGAAAGAGAGACGCATCAGCGAGAGAGTGTTCTCGACACCACAAGGCTGCGCAATTGAGCGGCCCAGAGAGAGCCACGATGCACGCTCGCGCGATGAAGACGATGACGACGACGGCGGCAGCGGCGGCGACGACGCTCCGAGCGACCCAGTCACCCGCCGCCGTCGCGGCGCCCTCTCCCCTCGCTCCCCCTCCTCGCTCCGCCAAGGCCCTGCCTTTCCGCGCCGGCGCGCGTCTATCGAGGGCGAAGACGACGAAAAATAACTCAGACCTCCGTTCCCTCGTCGCCGCCGCCGCCGACGCCGACGCCCCGTCCCCCTCCTCCTCCGAGGCCCCGCCCCCCTTGTCATCTCCGGCCTCTCCCTCTCCCAGCCGCGGCGGGCCGCCTCCGCCGCGCCCCGGCGCCCTCCCCTTCGACACCCCGCTCGCGATCGCCCTCGCCGGGGCCGCCTTCGAGGCCTACAACTCCCCCGCGGGATTCGAGATGGCCGACCCGAGCGGGAGGGACTTTGCTGCGTTCGTCGACGCCGACGGGACGACGACGCGCTACTTCGACCCGCAGGTCCTCGCGGCCGCGACCTGCGGCGGCGCCGTCGCCTCGCTGAGGGTCAGCCGCGCCGAGGGGCTCCCGGCCTCGGACGCGTGGGGCACCTCGGACCCTTACTTTGTGGCCGAGCTGCGGGGCAGGGCGGCCGCGCACCGCAGCGCCGTCGTGCCCCGGACTTGCAACCCGACGTTCGACGACGACTTCGAGCTTTTTGTCGGCCGCGGCAGGTTGAACGAAAAAGGCAAAGAGGAGGAGGAGGACCCTCTCGACGCAATTTTGAAAATTTCGCTCTTCGACTCGGACGCGCTGACCGCGGACGACGCGCTGGGCTGGGCGGAGATCAGCCTGCGGGAGCTGGAAAAGCAGGGAGCCGCCGGAGAAGTTGAGCTCGCCCTCGTCGCCGCCGGCGGGGAGACGAGGAGCGCGGGATCGGTGTTCCTCTCCGGCGGCGTCCGCACTCTCTCGGAGACGGAGCTCGCGGCCAGGGCCTCGGGCAGCATCGCCCCGGACGGCACCGACGAGGTCGCAAGGATGAGCCGCGCGTGGCGCTCGCTCGCCAGGGCCGCCGCAGGCGGAGGGGGAGGAGGAGAGGGCAAGGAAGGCGAAGACGCATCCTCCATCTTCGAGCCCGCGGCCTTCATAGAGAACCCCGCGACCGACACGCAGCTTTGGGTCGGCATTGACGGCCCCACCCGGAGGCTGATGATCGCCTTTAGGGGGACGGAGACGACAAAGATGTGAGTTTTGTTTCGTCAGTGGGTGTTTTTTTCTTTTTTGTCTGCTTCTTTTCGGGGGGTCGAGGACGCTTTCTCGAAGAAGAAGAAAAGAAGAAGAAGAAGAAGGAACGAGAAAACAGAACTCGAAAAAAAGCATTGGTTCTCGCCTTCTCTCTCTCACCCATGCGCCCTCGGCATTTCGCCCTCTTCCTCTCTCTCTCCCTCTGTGCCCAATTCATGGTCGGCAAAACCCCGAAAACAGACTCGACGTCCTGACCGACCTCAACGCGACCAAGGCACCGCTCGACGCCAGAGCCGCGCCCGGGGAGCCAGGCGCCCTCGCCCTGCCCCCCTACGCACGCGTCTCCCCCAGGTCGGCCGCCAGGGGAGGCCCTCCGCTGGCGCCCATGGACAGGGACGCGCTGTGGTGCCACCAGGGATTCCTGGCCGCATACCGCAGCGTGCGCTGCTCGGTGCTGCGCGTCGTCGGCGAGCGCCTCGCCTCCGCGGGACAGGGCGCCGACGCCTCAGACTCGTCCTCGACCCCTTGGACGATCCTGCTGACCGGCCACAGTCTGGGGGGAGCCCTCGCGACCCTCTGCGCCTACGAGCTCGCCCACCTCGAGCTTGCGGACGCGGGGGAGGCCGGCGTCGAGAGGCTCGTCGTCTACAACTTCGGCTCGCCCCGAGTCGGCTCCGGCGCGTTCGCGTCCCACTTTGACGCGTCCTTGCCCGACGCCTGGCGCGTCGTCAACGCCGCCGACCTCGTTCCCCGCGTTCCGAGGCTCATGGGGTACGCCCACGTCGGGCATGCGGTGCCTCTGAGGTCGGACGGGACGTTTGACGACGAGGCCATCGCCGAGAATTATGCCGCCGGGCTTTATGGCGACGGCGACTACGTCCCTGTGCCGCCGTCGGCAATATCTCCCTCCTCCTCCTCTCCTGCCAAACACTCGTTCGCGTCCCCGGCCGCGGCCTCCTCGGAGGAGATCGAGCCGGTCTTCGACGAGGAGGGCGCCAACGTGATAACGGCGGCGACGGCGCTCGCGCAGGCCGCGGCCTCGGCGCTCTTCGGCGGCGTGACGAGGAAGAGGAGCGCGGAGGAGGCCGGTGCCGCTGCCGCCGGCGGGGGAGGCGAGGGCGGGGGAAGCGAGGGCGGGGGCGAGGGCGGCGGGTACCTGACCGAGAAGCAGGCCGCGGCCGACGCGGTCTCCAAGCTCCTCGCCTCGGAGATGCGGACCATGGGCGACTTTTTGTCCGGGGACGCCGTAGTCCACCACACCGAGGCCGTGTACCTCGAGGTGCTCCGGAAGGCCGTGGGGGCCGCGGGAGAGCTGGCGCGCGAGCTCGCCGAGGAGGCACGCGGGGAGAACGCGGAGGGGGAGGTCGAGGCCGCGGCGAAGAAAGCCGCGGAGGCCGCGCAGGAGCTGATCAAGGAGGCGCAGAGGTAAAAAAATATTTAAACGATAGTACTTCTACTAGGGGAGAAAGGTCGCGGGGGGAGAGAGAAGCGAGAGAGAGAGAACCCGAAAATTGACCGAGGGAGGGAGGGAGAGGGGGAGAGAGAGGGAGACATGCAGATTTTGAAGTCAAGTGCTTTGAGTGAGTTTTTATTGCAGTCATGTTTATCTCTCCGTTCTCTCTCTCTCTCTCTTTGTACTTTCTCTCTCTCCTTTATCGCCTTCGGCGAGAGGGAGCAGCCGCGAGGACGACCAGCTGGTCCCCTTCGGAGCAGCCCGAAGCCGCAGCCGCAGCCGCAGCCGCGGCCTCGGCCTCGGCCTCGGCCGCCGCGAGCCGCGCCGCCTTTGCCGCGGCGGCCCTCATCGCGGCTGCGGAGGACGCCGCGGCGGCAAGGGCGGCGGCCACGGCGGTCGCCGAGGAGGCTCTCCGACCTCCTTGCTGCTGGCTGCTGCGGCTGTTGTCCTTGCCGCTGCTCGGGGGCCAGCAGATCTTGGTGGCGGTGGTGGTCGCCGTGGCGAGGTCGTCGAGGTCGAGGTCGTCGGCTTCGTCGGCGCCGGCTTTGGCGTCGTTCGAAATCGCCCCGACGAAAGCCTTGTCCGAGATTTTCCTCCGGAGCGGGGCTGACCCTGCCACGCTCCGCCCTCCTCCCCCTCCTCCGCGCCCGTCTCCGCCTTTCGATGCTGTCGTCAACGCCTTGCGCTTTGCAGAGGCCGATTTCTGGCGCGGCCTGGTCGCGGACTGGGCGACGACAGCAGCAGCTCGAGTCTCGTCATCCATTGGCATCAATCGCCGGGCAGCTCGGCGCGAATTCGCTCGCCGCTCCTCCGCCTCCGCCTCTTCGTCTTCTTCGCCCCCGCCTTCCAGGGCCGCCGCCTGATCAAACGCCGCACTGAGGTTGCGCGGCCTCAGCGGAGACAGCTCGGCGTCTTCGTTGGCCCGCAAAGGCTGATTCTGGAGGTGATTGAAGCATCGCTTCACCCCGCCGCATTCGTCGGCCTTTCGCGCCGGCGACGACGACCTCCCCGACGACAACGTCGAGGGCGAAGAAGTCTTCCGAACGACGACGTTGGCCTTGACGGGGCTCCCCTCGACCGCGAGCAGCAGCTCCTCGTCGCAGACCAGGGCGGCCCCGAGCCCCGCGGCGTGAGGGCCGGCCTGATGAGGGCCTGGCCTGCCCGGCGCCGGGGGCGGCATAGAGGAGCGTCGCGCCAGGGGTGGCATTTTTTTTGAGTTTTTTGTGCAGCGAGGAGGTCGAGTTTCTTTTTTTGAAAAGAAAGAAACAAACTCTCTCTCTCTCACTCTTTTCCCTTTCTTCCACCTGTCGCGCATCTCTCGCTCCTTCTCTCTTTCTTTTCCCGGACCCAATGTCCTAAGAGGGAGAGAGAGAGAGAGACAGCAGGAGCCCGCTCGCGTCCTCCTCCCCCCACATGGGAATCCAGGGCCTCCTCCCGGCGCTGCGGGACGTCACACGCCAGCAGCATGTGTCGGCTTATTCGGGGCACGCCGTCGCAGTCGACGCCTACTGCTGGCTGCACCGCGGGGCGTACAGCTGCTCGAGGGAGATGTGCGAGGACCTGCCGACGGACGGGTGCGTGGGTTGTTGGAGGGGGGCCTCTCGGCGCGGAGGGAAGAAGGAGACGGAGACAACGATCGCATTTTGCTCACTGGTTTTTTTTCTTGGGCTCTGTCGCCGATTCCTTTCCGAGCTCGAATGCGCCGTGTTCGAGAACGCGCTTTACACGTGTTTTGCGCTCAGACTAAAGCATGCCTAGTATACTTGCCGCGAATATCGAAATTGAGACGATAGAGCGGCAGAAAGCGGCCGCATTGGCCGCGGCAAAGGGGCGAACGAATTTCGACGACAACGACTCTTTCTCTCTCCCTCTCCCCCCTTTCTCTCAACCTCCTCCGCTCCTCCTCAAAAAAACCGCAACCCAAAAAAACCGACACCAGCTACATCAACTTCTGCCTCGACCGCATCGACACCCTGCTCCGCGCCGGAGTGACCCCGCTGCTCGTCTTCGACGGCGCCCGCCTCCCGGCCAAGGCCGGCGAGGAGCGCTCGCGCGGCGGCAACCGCGCCGCAGCGCTCGCGCGGGCGCGGGCGCACGCGGCGGCCGGCAACAGCGCCGCCGCCGGGGAGATGTACCGCCGCGCCGTGGACATCAAGCCGGTCCACGCCGCGAGGCTCATCAGGGCGTGCGGGGCCCAGTGCGCCGCCGGAAGGCTGCCCCTCGCGCCGGGGAAGACCATCGACGGCGGCGGCGGCGCCGGGCATCGGCCCGGCCGCGGGCCCGTGCTCTTCCTCGTCGCGCCCTACGAGGCCGACGCGCAGATGGCCTACCTCGCCCGGCGCGGCGACGTCGCCTGCGTGATCACGGAGGACTCGGACCTGCTCGCCTACGGGGCCCCCCGCGTCCTCCTCAAGATGGCGCGGGACGGGAGCGGCGAGGAGGTGCGGGCCGAGGACGTGCCCGCGGCGAGGCTGCTGCCGTGGGCCGGCGGCGGCGGGGGGGGCCCGGACCCGCCGCCGCCGCCGGGCGGCGCCTCCTCCTCCCGGGTCGTTCCTTCCTCCTGCTCGGCGCCGGCTTCGTCGCTGTCCGCGGGGGGCTCTGCTGGGGAGCAGCAGCAGCAGCAGCAGCAGCGGGGCGACGGAGGCACCGCGCCGCCCTGCTCGTCGCCGCTCCCTCCCCCCTCCTCCGGCCCTTCGCAGCCTCCTCCCCCTCCCGGCGACGCAGCCGCCGCCGCCGCCCCCGCCCCAGCGGCCTCCGACCTCTTTCTCCAGCTCTGCGTCCTCGCGGGCTGCGATTTCCTGCCCTCCCTGCCCTCCGTGGGGCTCAGGACCGCCGCGAGGCACCTCTCCAGGCTGCGCTGCGCGCACCGCGTCGTGCGCTCCCTGCGGCTCGCCGGCAAGCGCGTGCCCGCGGGCTACGAGGAGGGCCTCTGCCGCGCGCTGTGGACCTTCAAGCACCAGACGGTCTTCTGCCCGCACTCGCTCGAGTGCGTCCCGCTGGGTCCGCTGCCCGAGGTCGCTGCCGCCGACGACGACGACGGTGACGAGGCGGCGGCGGGAGGGAGGAGCGGCGACCGCGCCGCTCGCCGGCGCGTCCTCGTCCCGCCGGCGGCCGCCGTCGGCGTCCCGACCGTCCGCGACCTCGACTTCCTCGGGCCCTTGGTCCCGGCAGAGATCGCCGCGGCAGTGGCGGCGTGCGTCGTCGACCCGATGACGAGGCTGCCGTTCACGAGGGAGCAGCTGATGCCGACAGCGGCGGCGGCGAGAGGAGGCGGAGGAGGGTGGCAGCAGCAGCAGCAGAGGCGCCCTCATCACTCTCACCACTCCCATCATCAAAGCCACCACCGCCAGCAGCAGCAGCAGCAGCAGCCGCAGCAGCTGCAGCAGCAGCGCCCACAGGCCACCAGCAGCATCGCAGCGCTCTTCGCCAGGGCCGCGTCGGCGGGGGCGACGGCGCCTCAGCTGCAGCACCCCGCCTCGCGCCCTCCCCCCCCGGGAGCTCCGCCGCTCCTCCGCTCGGCCCCGGCCGCGCGCTCGGCGTTCGCGCCGCCCCGGCCCGCGACCGCTGGCCCCCCTCCTCCCTGGTCGTCGCAGCCCGAGGGGAGCGGTCCGGGTTTCGCCGCGGCCCTCGGCGCCGGGAGGAGGGCCGTCGGGGTGAGGGAGAGGGGGTTTGCGCAGCTGCCCGGAGGCGGGGGCGGCGGCGGCTGGCAACAGCGGGAGCAGCGGCAGCAGAGGCCGCTTCCGCCGCCGCGCTTCCCCTCGGCCCCTCCCGCCCCTCCCGCTGCGCCCCTTCCTCCTCGCGCCTCCGACGCCGGATCCGACGCGCTCCCTCCCCCTGCTCTCAAGGCGTCCCTGCACTCCGGGGGCGTCCTCTCCCAGCCCCCGGAGCGCGCCGTCGTCGTGGAGATCTCGCCCGCGAGGAGGCCGCCGCTGCCGGGGAGAGGAGCGACGGGAGAAAGAGAAGACCGAGGAGGCGGCGGAGAGGACGAGCTCGAAAGGGCCATGGCGGAGGAGCGCCGCCCCTTTGCGAGCTTCTACCGCGCCTCTCAGTCCGAGAACGAGGACAGCCAGCAAAATCAGCAGCAGCATCTGCAGCAGCAGAGTCGCTGGGGCGGCGGGGGGAGCACGCCAGTCGGGTGGAGGGACTTTTATGGCGCGGCGGTGACGCCGCTCTCGTCGGAAGAGCAGAAGCAGCCGCAGGAGCCTGTTCCTTCGTCGAAGAAGAAGGAGGCGAAGGCGCAAAAGGGGGCAAAGGACACCGTTGCTGCTGCCGCTCCTTCCACGGGGAGGCCGCGCCGCTCGAGGCATTTCGCTGCCGAGGAGGAAGAGGAGGAGCAAAAGGAAGAGAGGGAGCCGAACTCGACCTCGGGAGCGAGGAAGCGCCTCTCCCTTGACGACGGCGACGAAGAGGAAGCAGCAGCTCGTCCCCCTCCTCCTCTCTCCTCTTCCAAGCGCGCCCGCGTGCCCTTTGGCGGGTTGCAGCACGTCGTCGCCGCGGCCAAGGCGGCAGAGAACGCGCTCTCGGGATTCGGCGGGAGCAGCGGAAGTGGTGGAGGAGGAGGAGGAGGAACGAGGGCAGCGAAGAAGACTAAGCGAGCGGCGTCGTCGAAACAGGGCTCGGCAACAACGGCGACTGCCGACGCAACCACTGCCGCTGCGGCCGCGGCTGCTTCTCCCCCCTCCTCCTCTGCTGCAGCCTTCGCCCGCTTCGCCTTTGGGAAAAAGAACAACAATTGAAACCTTGAAAGGCACTGTAAAAATAACATTGATTTTTTTTAACCAAAAGAAAAACTCGACGTCAACGACATCAAGCGTCCGGGAAAACCCGCTCCTTCTTCTTGCTCACGACCGAATACACAGCACTCCTCGCCAGCAGCGGGAAACCCGCAACCCCCTTCCCCTCCTTCCCGTACTGCTCCACCAGCAGCTCCGCGGCCCGGGCCACGACGTCCCCCTGCACCTCGACCTGCTCCTTCCCGGCCTCGGCGGTCTTGGTCACAGAGGCGCCGCAGGCGAACTTCTTTCCGAGCATCTTCGAGGCCTCGGGGAGCTTGACGCCGAAGAGGTCGAGGCCCGAGATGGTCGTGACGGACTTCTTCTTCCCGCGGGAGGAGAGCTCGAGGACGAGGGTCGGGTCGCCCTTGGACGGCTTCTTCTTTTTGGGAGGGGCGGCGTCGGCTGCTGCTGCTGCCCTGGTTGTCGACGGCGCTCCTGCAGCTGCTGGTGTTCCTGCAGCTGCTGCTGCTGCTGCTGCTGCTTCGTCTTCGCCGCCTGGTGTGCTCGCAGCAGCACCGTCGCCGATGCTCAGGGAAGCGACGGCCTCTGCCGCGGCGTCTCCGCCGGACTGGGCGGCCTTCCACCTAGAAAGAGAGAGTTTGAGGAGGTCGAAAGAAAGGTTGAGAGTCTATCAATCTCTCTTCGCTTCTTCTTCTTTCGCCCGCCTCTCTCTCTCTCTCTCTCTTCTTCCTCTCTCTTCGCGCCGTCACTTTTACCTCTTGTACTCGTCGCAGTTGCTGGGGAGGTACTCGTTGAATTCCGCAGGGATGCCTGTGACCGCATCGTACTCGACGGCGAGCGGCGGAGGGGGCGGGGGCCTCTCGGCGAGCGCCTCTGCCTCGGCGGGATCGGCGACGACAGCGGCCATCGTTTGCTCTCTGACGTCCTTTCGAGAGCGCACGCAGCAGCGATTCCGTGTTTGGATCGTTCGAGAGCGTTCAAGATTTTGCAGAGGAGAGACCGAGAGTGAAAGACAGCGAGAAAAACGAGCGCACAGGGAGCCAATCGAGCAGTGCGACTTGTGATTCGCGAGGAAAGAATCTCGTTTCATCGTCCGCGAAGTTCTCGTCGTTGTTTCATTTTTCATCTTCGCACACTCTCTCGACTCCCTCTCCGCTTCATCCCCTCGCGGCCGTTACGGCCCGCGCGCGCGCGAGAGAGAGAGAGAGAGAGACAGAGAGACAGAGAGAAATGATGCCCCGCCCGCCGCGCCCCTCCTCGCAGCTCCTCCGCGAAGAGGGCGACCTCAAGCGCCGGCAGCTCTGGAGGGAACGCCAGCTCCGGAGAGCGCTCGCCGCGCTCGCGGCCGCGGCTGCGGTGCTGCTCTCGCGCGAGAGAGAGAGGCCGGTCTCTTCTCCTGCTCCTCCTCCTCCTCCCTCGGCCTCCTCCGCTCCCCTTTCTTCTTCGCTTGCTGCTGCCTCAGCCGCCGAGCACCGCCGGTCGAGCCCTCTCCCTCCGAGCTTCGGAGAGGGCGCCGAGGGGTATTTCCCCAGGGGCTGCGTGTGGCGAACCTCACGACGAGAAAGGGCTGGGAAGGGGAGCAGCAGCGGCAGCTCCGACGGCAAAGGGAGCGTCTTCTCTCCTTCTACCCCCTCCCTGGAGTTTTACCTCGAGGAGACAAGGAGCTGGACGCTCTCGATGCCCGCGGCTTGCACCATAGCTGGAGACCCAAAGGCCCGAGGCGGAGGCGAAGAGCAGGGGCCGAAGAAGGTGAAGAGCAGGAGGAGGAAGCGAACAAGGACGAAAGCGGCGACGGCGGCAGAAACCGCGCCCTTCCCATTCCCGCTCTCTTCGACCTCCCAGTCCTGCGACGCGCTCGCCTGCACCTATCGCGGTGGTCTCTGGCTCTCCGGAAGAGGGCGATGGCACTCCGTCATCGAAGGGGGGGCAGGAAGCGGAAGCGGCGCGGCTGTGGCGGGAAAGATCTCGAGGAACCTGCGCTTGGCGCCGCTGCGCGTCTCGGGCCCGGCCGGCGCCTTTGCGTCGGCGGTTGCTGCTGAAAGGAGCTCCTCCCTCCGCCTCGCCGCGGGCCGCACCCTCGTGGTCGACTTCGGGTTCTACCGCCACCCGTCGGCGATCGGGCACTGGGCCGAGGTGGCCGGGCAGCTGGCGTCGCACGTCTTTTCGGAAACGAGGGGAAGCGAGAATGAGAATGAGAACGAGAACGAGAACGAGATCGACGTCGACGACGAAAACGGCGACGAAAACGGCGGCAAGCGGGAAAGAAAGCCCCTCCGCCACCGCTTCGACCGCGTCGTGCTCCTCCACGTCTCTCGCGCCCACTTCGGCGAGTGGGCCCGAGCCGCCCTGGCCGCGGCCCTGGGGGTCGAGCCGGGAGGGTCCCTCCCGCCCGTCTTTTTCCAAGAGGGGGTCGAGGCGCTCTCCGACCTGAGGCCTCCGCCGCCGCCGCCGCCGGCCGCTGAGGCCTCCTCGCCCTCGCCTCCGCCTCCCGCTCCCTCTCGCCCGCCTCCGACGATCGAGCAGCGGGAGGCCCCCATGCGGGCGAGGCTCGAGTCGCTGTCCCCAGGAGACTGGGTCGTCTTCGAGGAGGCGGTGATAGTGAGGGACGCCTCGACGGGCGGGCCGCGGTTCGCAGCGCCGGCCGCGGCGGCGCGCGCGTGGAGGCGGCAGTTCTTCGCGCTCCACGGCCTGCCCGTCCCCGAGGAAGAGCAGCAGCAGCAGCAGCAGCCGCATGCTTCTCCGCAGAGGAGCGCCCCGAAGACGATCCTGTACCTCCGCAAGAGCGAGGACAGGCGCGTGCTGAACGAGGCGGCGCTCCTCGAGGCGCTGCGGTCCGGGCCGCCCGGCGCCCGCGTCGTCGCGGCCGACTTTTCGCGCGCGGCCGGCCCTCGCTCCTCCCCCGCCCCCCGCTCCCCCCCCCCCCCTCCCTCCCCGGTCCCCGTGCGCGAGCAGCTGCTCCTGCTGTCGACGGCAGACGTGCTGCTGTCGGCGCACACCTCGGCCCTCGCCGGGGCGCTGTTCCTCAGGCAGAGGCGGCGGCACGGGACGGGTCCAGGCGGCGGGGGCGGGAGAGGCGGCGGGGGCGGGGGCCGGGAGGGTGCCGCGGCCGCCGTCGTCGAGCTGATCCAGTCGAACTGGGGGGCGTGGGGCTCGCTCGACGAGAGCTTCCGGGCGCTGACCTCCGCCTTCGACGGCGACGGCGACGGCGACGGCGACGGCGGCGACGGCGGAGGGGGCGGGGGCGGGGGCGGCGCCAAGGCCCTGCGGCACGGCTCCTGGAGGGCGACCCGGCGGCGGCACGGGGCCTACCCGAACCGCAGGGACGGGACCCGCTTCGGCGGCTGGGGGGGGGGCAGGAGCGGCGGGCGCGGGCGCGGGAGCGGGGGCGGCGAAGGGCCCCCGTGCGCGAGCGAGGCGTGCGTCGAGGCCCACACCCGCGTCGACCTCGTCGTCGACGTCCCCGGCGTGGCCAAGCTCGTGGGGAGGGCTCTGGAAGGGGGGGGGGAGGTGGGGTGGGGGGTCGAGAGCAGCGGCAGCGGCAGCAGCGGCAGCGGCAGCAGCGGCAGCGGCAGCAGCAGCGGCGGTGGAGACGAGTGAAGAAGATTTTTCAAGAAGGGGAAAAAATTCGTTTGCAAACACCGAAATTTGAATGGAAAGAAAATAATTGAGCGGAAAAGTTTTTTTTTGGGGGGGGGGGACGAAAAAAACACTTTCAGCCGTAGCTGATGTCGATGCCCTTGTCGGCCGCGGCCCCGGGATCCTCGCGGGGGTTGGCTTCTGTCCTCTTGCGGAGCACGCCCTCGGGGACCGGGACGGCCGAGGGTGCAGCGGCGGCGGCGGCTGAACGGCGCGAGGAAGAAGGAGAGGAAGAGGTTCCGCCGCCGCCGCGGCGGCCCCCTCCCCTCCCTCCGCCGCCGCCGTCGTCGTCCGAGCTCCTCGTGGAGCTGCTGCCGCGCCCCCTGCCCCCGCCGCTCCGCCCCCCTCCTCTCGAGCCTCCTCTCCCCCCCCTGCCCCCTCTCCCACCCCTGCTTTCCTCCCGGTCCTGCCTCTCGTCGTACCCGTCCCCGCTGTCCGGCCCGCGCGACCTCGCGACGGCGGCCGCGGCGCGGGGGTCGAACTCGTGGGCGACGACCACCACCTCTGGGACCTTGCCGTTGTGCGCCCGCGCCTCGCGGCGGAGCGAGGCGGCCACGGCGCGCTCGACCCCCAGGAGCGTCGCGTCGGGCGGGAGGCGCGCCACGGCGCGCTCCGCAGAGACGACGAGGCGCTCGAGCAGGCGGCCGTTGTCGACCCACATGGCCCTCGTCGTCACGCGCACGCGCGCGCGCATGCGCGCCGGGAGAGCGCCGCCCTTCGCAGGGGAGCCGCCGCCGCCGCTGCCGTCGCCCGAGGACGAGGGCGAAGGCGAAGCTTCGCCGTCGGAAGCGGCGGAGGCAGCGGCAGCAGCAGCAGCGGGCCCGTCGCCGCCGCCGCCGCCGCCGCTTCCAAAGCTCCTCAGCACGTCGACGGCCGCGACGACGACGCCGTCGGCCGCGAGCCTCGCGCGCTCGTCGAGCGCCATCTCGGCGGCCGTGCCCGTCCCGCGCCCGCCGTCGTTGTAGAACATCGTCAGCTGGGCCTCGCCGATAAGGCCGGCGTCGAAGCGGGGCTCGCCGTTGGGGCCCGGGGGCCCGATGAAGATGACGTCGCCGCTCCCTCCCGTCGCCGCTCCGGCGGCTCCTCCCATCACCTCGCCAACGAGGCCCGACCCGGCGAACGACGCCGCCTTGCCGCGCGGCGCCAGGCCCAGCATCTGCCCGTTGCGCATCACCGTCGTGTTCCTGACCCCGGCGCTATCCCTGGCCAGCTGCGCGTGCTCGCAGAGGAAGGCGAACTCGCCGTGCACCGGCAGGAAGTGGTGCGGCTTGACGAGCCGCAGCACCTCCTCGAGCTCCTGCCGGCAGGCATGCCCCGACGAGTGCAGGGGGCCCGTCTCGTTGGTGCGCGCGGTCGCGATCTCGGCGCCCCTCCCCGCGATTGCGTTCATCATCTCGGTGACGCGCGTCTCGTTGCCCGGGATGACCTTGGCGGAGTAGATGACGAGGTCCGAGGGGCCGAGCTTCAGGTTGGGCGACGCGCCGTGCGCGGCCAGGCTCAGCGCGGCGCGCGGCTCCGCCTGCGAGCCCGTCGTCACCACGAGCAGCCGCGAGGGGTCCATCCCCTCCGCCTCGGCCGGGGAGATGAGGTCCGCCGGGTCGAACGGCGCGAGTCCCACGCGGTCCGCGGCGTTGAGGTACGAGTTCAGGCTCATGCCCATGAAGCACATCTTGCGCCCCGCGGCGTCGGCCGCGCGCTTGAGCGCGCCCAGCCTGTGCACGTTGGACGCGAACTGCGTCGCGACGATCCGCCCCTTCCCGTCGTGCGACGCGATCTTGGCGGCCAGTGCGAGCTCGACCGACGCCTCGGAGACGGTGCGGCCGGGGCTAAGCACGTTGGTCGAGTCGCTCATGAACAGCGCGACGCCCTCCCTGGCCAGCTGCTCGAACGCATTCCGGTCGAAGGTCTGGCCGTCCAGCGGGTGCTCGTCGATCTTCCAGTCGCCCGTGTGCACGA
>Ga0315289_10006902_pt1 | contig 16642 bp, 13 predicted proteins | sample YL17G11_40_MG_FD_203452 | JGI IMG/M metagenome (GOLD analysis project Ga0315289, IMG submission 203452) | Sediment microbial communities from Yellowstone Lake, YNP, Wyoming, USA - YL17G11_40 | ecosystem: Environmental > Aquatic > Freshwater > Lake > Sediment | place: USA: Wyoming | collected... | reverse complement strand
CGTTGTTTCCCTCCGCCAGTATTATCTGGTTCAGGTTCTGTGGGTCGACGGTGTTCAACCGTCCTCTCAGCCGGGTCACTTTCCCAGCTCCCCTAAACCTTGGGAGGGTAATTGTTATTTATTGGTAAATAAGGCTTCTGGATGATACTCTATATTCTCAGGGGTTGTCATTGCTGTTGAGCAGTTCTTTCCTCATCATGTCCTTCAACGCTTGACTCAGGCTTTTCACCTGTTCTTCTTCATAAGATGCTGGCTGCACATAGGTTGCGTATGGACGACTCAAAGTTTCCCTGGTCAGAACTTCTTCGGGATTCATTCCCCAGGCTCGCACGATCTCTTTGAGTGCTTCGATTTTGCTGAGCTGGGTCTTAGGCCTTATGGACAAGCCGCTTGCCGCGTAGATGTTTCTGAGAAACTCGATGCCTTTCATTTCAATGTCGTGATAGGTGCCTATCGTGTGACCCATCATATACTCGACGTAGTCTCTGTCCACGCCTAAGGCTGAGAGCTGTGTTCTGAAGAATTTTCTTATGCTGTGAACTCTAATGTTGAAGCGTCTATGAGTCTTCTCCGTCAGGAGACCTGCTCTGTAGTACAAGCCGTGAACGCACTTGTAAATGTGTCTTGGAACGATGGGCTTAACATACCTTATGTGCTTGTTGCGTATGAGTGGGCTTTCGTCAGTGATGGTTTCGGGCGGTATTTTTCCGTCAGGGCTTCCTCGACGTCTCAGGTCCAAATATGCCTTCAAGTATTCGACGGCTTCTCGACCTATGAAAGTGTCGTAGTCATGGTATTTTCCTTTCGTGATTTCAGCTTCCACATGGATGTGGAGGGGAACGATCCCATTCTCCAAGTCGGCTTTAGCGTGTTTGTACTTGAGGGCTGCCAGTGTGCCTTCTCTGAAGCCGCCTAACGCGAGCATGCTAACTATCACCTTCTCGCGTAGGTCCGCAGCGATGTCTATTACACGTTGCAGTTCTTCAGGTTTGGGTGCTCTATCTCTTGAGACTGTTCTTCCTTGAAGCTTCCTGGCGAACGGTATGTCAACGTTGTTTGTTTTGTAGAAGCTTTTGATTTGGGCGATCCATTCTGCGACGCTGTGCGGAGCGTAGTCTCCAACCATCAATTCTTTGTAGTACCTGTCCAGGCGTTGTGCGGCTTTTGGCAAGGCTTTAAGATTCATTAGGCCTTCTGGATCCTTACATTCTGCTATAAGATCGTCTGGCTGCATGTTAGCCCACACGCAATACCGGTTAATGGTGTAGATGTACTGGCTTGGAGAGTTTCGGCTTGCGCTTCTCTCGTACTTGAAGTATTCCGCGAGTCGCTGAATTGACTGATTGTTCAATGCGAGCGGTATCAGCTTAGGACAACGTGAAGAAAGGCTTTCTATGAGGTAGCGCTGGATGTCAAGGGCGACTTTATCGTTTGTCTTGAGGACTTGCATGACTATTGGCTCCTTTAAGCGTTTGTTCAAGCTGCTCTTTTCTATTGTGAGGGTTTCTGTTTCGACTGTCACTTTCTTTTCCTCCATTTTTGTATTCTTGTATGCAAGTATATATGTAAGGACAAACAAATATATAAGCGTTGATGTATTAGTATATCCAGAAGGAAGTAATTCAGTATGGGCAAAATGAGCTTGGTGATAGACGACAACTTACAAAAGCGCTTCCGAATAAAAGTCATAGAAAAGTTGGGAAACAAGAAGGGAGCACTCAGCGAAGCCGTATCTCTTGCTATGGAAAAGTGGCTGCAAGACCCCTGAACACAGAACAGCTTACGCAACCGTCTTCAACTCCAAAATGTCTGAACGTAGCAGAACCAGGCCAGATGCTTTAGGGTCTCCTCCCTTTAAAGTGGGGGGTTCAGCGTCGCGGTCCCAGCATATTGTAACGTAATCTTCGTTTGAATAGACAAGCCAGCCTATGCACTCTCGAATTTGGGGCTTGACGACGGCTGGTTCTCCTCGATGATAGAGAACGTGATCCCGATACCGGACAACGACGGCTTCAACCATGTTCAAGCTTCCTCTCAAGTTCTTCCGTAGAATTGGCCAGAAGCGCACTCATGGCTTTGCTTAAGTATCGTCGTCTGACCTTGCCGTTTGAGTAGTAGTGGAGATAAGGATAGGGTCCATGAAGAGCTCCGCTTTGGCAATGGCAGCCAAGTTTTCCACAGCAGATTTTTTCCATGACCACGCTGCCTCTTAACCCTTTGATTTTCAAGGCTGTTTGAATGAGCCTCTTGTCCGAATGCTGAGTCTTGGGACAAGCAGCGGAAGAGAATTTCGAGATCTGTGTGGGAGGGATGAGGGGCTCAGCGTTCTCTTTTTGAGGGCTCTTAGGACAAGTGTTTTGGGATGCGAAGCCTTCGCAATCGGGGTCATCATCCAGACCTGGCTGAAGAAACGCTCCGAGCCACTTGCAGAAGCGGTCTGGTGTGCGGTTTCCGCAGTCCTTGCATCTGCGCGTGTTTTCACTCATCGGCGTGCCTCCAAGTTTTCCAAGCGTCCAGAAGGCAACCGGAAATCGAGGGCTCGCCCGGAGCCGCTTCTCTTGACTCACGTCTAGACTGTGAAAAGGCTGTAGGAGAAAGACTTTCCCCAGCCAGTGTGCGCAGCACTGCCCGTTTTCCGGTTTTAGGACTGAGAGCATTGTGGCAGACAAAACCTTTCTCGTCTGGTTGCCTCCCAACCTCCAGGCTGCGGCTGCGGATTTCTGCCTCGGGATCTGAGAGACCTTCGCCGTTGAGGCTCCCGCAACATACGGAGATAATCAACGGCCCTCGCCTCCCCTCAGCTCTTCGTTAAGAATATCTAAGATGCTTTTCCGCGCTCTTTCCCTGATCCGTGTTTCGCGTTCCCTTAACGTAGCAGGAACAGGACGCAAGTACCTGGCCACGCCTTCATCCACAATCAGCTTCTTAGCATCTTTGTCCTCTAATGCTTCCCACTGAAAGCTGCCTGGTTTGTCAGGGTTTTCAGGCAGACCGAATTGTCGGGCCTGTTGCTCTGTCAACCCAACACGTTCAAAGTCAAACGGTACGCTGCACCACGCCCTAATATCCTTCAACGCAGCCTCGGGAATCAAGTGGCCCTTGCGGTCACAATCACCGTAATACAGGATTTTGATGGGCTTCTCATATTTTGCATACATAGCTTCCAGTTTCTTCCCAATTTTCCACTTCATCGGAATGCTGTAGTCGCCACGAAAAGGCACAAGACTAACTCGATAGCCCCGGGTGAAATACTCAAACTGTTGATGCATAGCCTCAGCCTCAAACCAGAGCTGCACATAGTAGTCCTGGTAAGGTATACTGTCAAGTGCGACCCAGAAACCAATGTAATGTTCACCCTTGAAATCCGTCGCGCGTATGGAATCGATCAGGGTATCGGGTCGCCATTCTCCATAGAAGTTTTTTCTGGCTCGCGATGTCAAGTAGTCAAAACTTGAAATGTGCTTCTTGTCTCGAATAAGACCTGCCTGAAGGACACGGTACAAAGCCCAGCGACTCCCCTACTCAAAAATCATATTCTGGGCGAGTATTGGGCTGTTTTAGCGCGCATGTGTGTTCCTAAATTCCTTTTTTCAAGTGCGATGGAGTTGGGTCGTGCCTTCCGAACGTAGCTTCTCGTATCCCAAGGCACATCGTCATCCATATACGAAGCAAAACCAGAAGCACAAGCCACCTCGCAAACGAATTTAGGAACAGGCATACGCGCCTCCATTGTAATCTGATGCTCAATGCTCTCAGCTGTCGACAATTGATATCCACATCCACAGGTCTACATCTGTTCAAACCCTCCCCCTTGACCTTTAGTATAGTTTCAGATGGATCCGCCTGCGTGGTTTAACGAGAACGTGCAGTCTCTGAATGGGATTTTCCTCTGCAAGTTTGCATCACAAAACTAATAATTACAGGACACAGTATGGTGTAATCGAAGGTGAAGGCAACATGAAAAGACTGTTTGCTGCAATACTTTTGATGATCCTTGCGTTCGGTATGTTTGCTTCGTTCAGAGTTCTGCCTGCAAAATCTTCACCCGGAACAATAACAGTCCCAGATGACTACCCAACAATACAAGCGGCCATAAACGCCGCGAGCCCAGGAGACACAATCTTTGTAAGAGCAGGTTTCTATCATGAAAACCTGATTCTGCAAAATCGGCCCGATTTGAGACTCATTGGCGAACTGGGCGCTGACCTTCTCACGAGTACGGTGATCTACTCAGCGAACATAAATGAAGATGTAATATTCATTGAAAGCTCGTCACCGAACGTCACTGTAAGCAAGTTCTATGTAGAAGGGGCGCCATATTCACATTCCGGAATCTTGGTTCTTTCTTCTGGCTGCGTCATAAGCGATAACGTCATCACTCAGAACTCTTTCGGTCTGCTCATTGGCGGAAACGACAGCAAAATCACCGGGAACATTGTCGCGCACAATAACAACGGAGGAATCTACATTTCGTTCAGCTCTCGCAATACTCTGAGGAACAACACAATCTACAGAAACGGCTACAACTTTGGAATAGGCCATATTCAGCAGGTTGACGAATGGGGGCCGCAGGATCTTTGGTGTTGCCTACAAGATATCGACACTTCAAATACTGTTGACGGGAAACCCATCATATTCTTGGTCAATGTCACTAATGCCGAAGTTACTGGAAATGCTGGATATGTCGGAATTGTTAACAGTTCGTCTGTTACCGTGTCTGGACTAGATCTCTCGGGCAATGCAGAAGGTTTGTTCCTTGCCTACACGAATGATTCCGTAGTATCCCACACCTTTTTTTCAAACAACATGGTTGGCGCGAATCTGATGTACAACAGAAACTGTAGTATAGAGCAAAGTAGTTTTGGAAGCAACGGTGCGGGCATTCACGTTCATCACTCAAACTACACCGACATACACGGCAACAATCTCTCAAGCCAGTCTTGGGGGAATGTCAACTTGATCTATTCGGACTACACTAAGATTGAAAACAATAATATTGATGGATCTCTTAGCAGGACCGTTTATGGGTGGGGCACAACAGGGATATACATGCATAAATCGAATAGTAGCACAATAGCGGGTAACAATGTTTCTAAACTGAGCTGCGGTATTTCACTTTCATTCGCAAACGACAATCAGATATATCACAACAACTTCCAAAACAATACGCACCAAGTGTTTGTGAATTCATCGAATTGTGTATGGGATGATGGCTATCCTTATGGCGGGAATTTCTGGAGCGACTATTGGGGCGTAGACCATAAAATGGGTCCAAACCAAGACCAAGCAGGAAGTGATGGTTTGGGCGACACGCCATACATGATTGATTCCAATAATGTTGACCGCTATCCGCTTATGGTCTCATTGCCGCCTGAATTGAAGACTAGCGATATCTGGGCATCGATCACCTCTATCAGTGGGTCATCGCTGGCTGACGTTCCACTTAACACCTATTACCTTTCTCCCTACTCGGGCAGAGACTTTTCTAGCCTAGTCTGCATCCCTGAAAACACGCAGATCAATCTCTGGTGCAAAGGCCATCTTTACGACGATCAACAAAATCCTATCGTGGGCAAAGAGGTCAGACTGCTAGTTGATGGCGCAGCTATCTCATCTATCTCGACTAATGATCAAACCTACAACGCCAATTGGACTATTAAGCTGAGCCTGGCTAGTGGCTTTCACAATGGAGAACTGAAGTTTGTTGGTGACACCCAATTCTCATCATCAAGCTACAAGTTCACAATACTTGTGTACAGAAACTTGCAGTTCAACATGACAAAAGACGCATTTTCCTTTATCAACTTGCAGTTCTCTTTCGATGAGTTCGTGAAGCTGGTCCAGAAACTCCTGCAGGAAAACGTCATCGACCAAACACTGGAACTTCCGTTTCTCATACTTTTCCCACTAACGTCTGCTGGTGGCCACTGCTTCGGAATGGCCGCATGCTCTTCTGAATATTTCCTGAATCCTTCTTTCAAGCCTAAAGCGGTTGATACGTACGAGTTGTCGACAGATGACGCATTAATGGATATAGACTGGTATCAGCTGTGCGGCTTAGGATGGAAGGACAGCGAAACTAGCGTTACTTCATCAATCAGTGAGATGAAATCGCTCATAGATTCTGGGACACCCGTAATTTTGGGTATCAAGGAGGCAAAACATGCGATCACGATAATCGGATACTATGACGATTCTGATGAAACTTTTCTCATAGCCTACGATAGCGAACGACCAAATTCCATGCTTGTTTATAGCGTGAAAGATGGAAAACTGATCTACGGCTCCACTAACGTCACTTCAGCAGTTTTGATCGATGCTCATGCTCTTCCACAACCCTACCATCCGACGGAGTTGCTGAAGAGCATATTCAAGAAGTATTTTGGTGTACAGGTTCATTCGCCTGTCGACATCAAAATAGTATCAGCAAGCGGCAAGGTGCTCCTAATCGAGAATAACACGGTTGTAAGAAACGAAATCGATGACAGCTACGTCTACTTGGCAGAAAGCAAGATAATTCTGCTCCCGTCAAAAGAGAACTACACGATGGAAGCGACCGGAAAAAGCGATGGACAAGTGAGCTTGGACTGCGTTTTCACATCAGGTGATCAAATTGTGGTTCATCAATCTCAGAACATTACAATAAGCAATGGATCAAGACTCTATCTGCTCTCGCCGCAATCTGGCGTCATTTACTTAGATTCCAACGGTGACGGAACAATCGACCAAACAATAGCCATACCGGAGTTCTCATCATCCTTTGTTATGCTACTGCTGATGCACGCAACACTTCTTACTGTCGGATTATTCAAAAGACGGAGACGAAAACTGGTATCGAAGGCAGAACATACTTGAGCGCACGAGATCTCATCCACTGATGCTTTTTAGCGCGCGCATGCCTGTTCCGAAAATGGCTAAAAATGGTTTTAATTCTGTTTCCCAAGTTCGGGTCAGTCTTAAGGGCTTGGATTTGACATGGAAATCAGGAATGGGTATGAAGACCAAAAGGGGAATAAAGACCATTTTTGACCGCGCGCGCGCACGTTTTCTCCTCATCCTCAGAAGAACAATGACCAAGATTGCTGAAACTGCGGACGCCACGGCAACATAAGCTAACCAAACTTGAGGAAACGCAGGCCCAGATGACAATGGAACTACTATGAGAGATGCGACAATGCTCTGTGAACCGAGATGTTGATTGTCTCCCTGCCAGCTTGCCCGAAAGGTCCATGTGCCGGTCCTGTCGGGTGAGAATGTGGCAGAATAGCTACCTGTGCTCTGCGTGAGGGCATCAATTGTTGTAACGAACCCATTTGGTCCTACGATGGATATGGTTATATTGGCAGAAGTACGGGTTGGAGTTATAGCCCCAGATATCGTGACTTGTTTTCCAAGGGCGATAGAAACTGGGTCTAAGGTGCATGTGATATATGTTGTCAGCTTGATTACATCTGTGCCTTGGATTATGATGTGCATGCTATCTGGGCGAGAGGCGGACCAACCCGTTATAAGAGGTAAGTATATGGAGGTATGAGTACCATTGTCTGATATTGTGGGTGCGTAAAGTGGAAGTCCCCCGTTAAGAGTCGCTGTCCAAGGATTCCCTTTCATAAGGGTTTTCGGAATAGTTAAGTTACAGTAACCATTTATCCCTTCAAGCCCACTTACCCCCAGGTTAATTTGTATGTGTGACCAATTGAATGAAAACTCAGTCTCTATGGCGTTGGTGATTACATAAACGTTGAACGATTCATTTTCAATCGCAACGGCATGACGATAAAGACCGACAGCCGTCCACGAAGTGACCCACCATCCGCGTGAATCCGTTACGTTCAATGTCACCTTGTATGTCCCAGAACTGGAATATTCATGATATGTTAGTGTGGACGTGGTTGTGATGTTACTTCCATCCCCAAAATCCCACTGATAATTCAATATCGGTGAACAGCGAGTGCCGTTCCATCCAGGTCTTGAGCCTGAAGCGTTGAAATTCACCTCTAAGCCTACGAGTAGCGGTGCGAATTTGAATGCAGCTGTTGGACCCAGAGGAACATTCAGAGGACCCATATGTGGATAGCGATCTATGTTATACTCGTTTATCTTGTAGCAAGTGTCACCGATTCCGTCGCTTCCAGTCTCATTCTGATATGGACCACTATACAAATCAAAGCCGGTGTAGTCACTCCAGTAATTGCCGCCAGAAGGATAACCAGCGTCCCAATCGGCGGATTGAAAGAAGGGCATGGCGGCTCGGCTGTTCACGAAACTATTGTTATAGACAGAATTGCCGGAACATTCGGAAAACATTGAGCTGCAATAGAGCCCCTCAGAGTTGTCTGTCAAATTGTTTCCTATTATGCTGTTGTTTGAAGCTTTGTAGAGTAGAATGCCCCATCTGTTTTTCATTATGCGGTTTCCGACTATTCTATTGTTTGACGATTTGAAGAGCTCAATTCCTTGGACGTTGCTTGTGATGTTGTTGTTAACTATCAGGCAATTATCGGTGCCGTACAATAGCATTGCGCTAAAAGCGAAGGGCAAGTCGAGACCAGTTACAGTTATGTTGTTGCAGTTCACCATCACTACTTGACCTGCATCGCCCACGACTTGATTTGCTAAACCTTCGATGTATAGTAGGGGTTTGTTGTTTACGGTATTCCCAATTACTATGTTTTGTGGACCAGGTTCATAAATATGCAAGCCTGTTTTCATCAGTCTGTTTTCGATTACGTTGTTGTGATGTGCCCCATCATTCAGACTTATTCCTACATCGGATTCAGTTATATTGTTCCGGTAAATATCGTTATACGAACCATACACAACGATACTGTGATACACACCTGTGAAACTATTATTCGAAACGGAATTGTATGAGGCGGCGGGGTTAAGCGTTATGCCTTCGGCGTTAGACCCGGCATTTTCAAAGTGACATCTCACGACACTGCATCCACTATTGCCTATGTCTATCGCACGTGAAACGAAGCTTCTGAATCTCATATTTTGGATTGCCACATTGTTAACAAAGATTACTATTCCATGGTAATCAAAATCCCAACCGCTGCAATCCATCGTGTAACCGGCTCCTTCAAGGATTATGCCCTCTTTTTCAATTTCCATTGGAAAATAGATGTTGCCCGTCAGAGTATAGAGGTTCCCTTGGCTTCGGATCAAAGATGTTGGCGGGTCAACGCTTCCGTCAGCTCTGATATATGTGACTGAAACTGCTCCTGCTACATGTACCTGCTGCGATAGACCAATCGAACCAAGCAAAAGAGCAACAAAGAACGTTATGAACAATCTGCGCATTTATCATCATTCAATAATTCTGCGCTTTTTCTATATATTTGCCTTGTGGGAGGTTCCAAGAGAAATTCGGCGCGCGTGTGTTGTCAAATGTGATAATCATTTATGCCTTGTGGAACAATCTTCTGCCAGTTTCTGTAACAGTAAAAGAAAAAAAGGGGGATGTTGCGGGAGACATTTCACGCGCTCTCCATTCGTCATAGGTTCAAGTCCTATCGGCGGCGCCAGAAAACTATCTGCGACACTTTTATCATTTCGGCTTTCTGCGCGAGCGCTATTTTTATAGTCTGATTCAGCATAGTTATCGACTCTGGAGACAAGTTCTGTGGTGCATCTTTCCAATCTTTTAGAGCACGGGTGGCTCACTGCGATAGGAATCTGCATTTTGGCGATGGCGGTTCTGCATCTGACAGTTGGGGGAAGCGCGATTTTTGTTCAAATCGGGCTTTTCGTTGTCATTATCGCGGTCGTAGTGCGGAAGTATCGTCCTCAATCGATGGGGCAGTTAGGTTTTTTTCAAGTTCGAGAGTGGGTAGGGTTGTTGATTTCTGGGATAATGTTCATGGCTATTGGGATATTTTTCATGATTTTTCTGGGATAATGACGCTGATTCTCGAATAGAAGAAAAAAAGGGGATTGTGCGGGTGATGTCGCCAACAGTAATTGATTAAGGCTTTTGGTTGATATGCACAGCTGTAAGTGCATACTTCTCTCATGTTCAGAACCGTTTGGGTCGTCTGAAGAGCATGATGCGCGGGCTACGAGTTCGCAACCAAAGATATTGCTTCCAGCAGCATTAACAAGAGTAGTTCAGTGTTTTCCTATACATTGTTCATTTATTACTAAGTGTTGTCCGGGTATAATGTTAAAGAAGTCAGCAAGTTGATTAGACGGATTTTGCAGATAAGCGCTCGCGGGTGGCGGGATTACTTCCAAGTTCGCGTGTCCTCTTTTCACAATTGCCAGAATAGACAATATTATGCCGACAGACAGCAAGGTCACCCCTGTAATCAAGGAGGGCTGGTTCAAAGCCGCTTTTTGGGCTTCGATTTTTGTCGTCATCTGTCTCGTGAGGGTACTATTGTAAGGTTCGACACTCCAAGCACTCCAAGTATGGCCCGAGTACTGCCGTTTCTCTTCGAATGCGGTAAACGCTACATAAATCCTATATGTGTCATATCTTTCTATCTGAACAAACGTCGAATCATATACGTCTGGACAAGAGCTCACTGCACCATCGCTGGGAAAAGAATCATATTCCATATGCCTTAGAGACTGGTTGGTCTCGTCTGTGAAGTCCAAGGTTAGAGTGAAGGCCGTACAGCCTTCGCTCCCAGAAAAGGCGTTATATCCCCCATCACCATATGCATGGACTGTGATCTTGAGTTTGTCTCCCGATTCGAATACTCCTTCGAAGAGAAGATACTCTTTGGTCTGCCTATTAGTTGTTACAAGCACTGGGTTACTGGGATCCATCCAGTCCACGGTGTAGTTTTGCACATTTGGTATCACCCTACCCCATGTCAACAGTGTAATGCTTGTTCCAAGAACCAGCAATATAAGCCCGACAACCAGAATCAGAGTTTTGTTCAATTGAATTGCCCCTTAAGGATTGATCCGAATTGGTTTTTATTGTTTGCGGCATCAGCAAGGATTATTCGCGGGTGGCACTAATTTCCTTCAGAAATGCCGCCATTCCTGGAGATCCTCGAAGAGATTCAACGTTTCATGATGTTTCATACAAAATGGCGAGTTATCCATCCCTCAAAGGTTGAGTAATCAGAGTTCTCTGTTTTCCATGGGTATGTAAGAATCATAGTTAAACGAGGCTGTGACATTTGCCATGCGTACGTATCTTTTAGGAGTTAAGCGAATACGTGGAAAAAAGAGGGGATTGATACAAAGTCGCGTCCAGAAGGCTTTTTTATTGGTATATTATTCTTTCCTAATGTTCCTGTCTTTATGCCGATAATTTAGGCTGAGAATTTCTTGGGCTTGCGGAAGACATGGATGCCGTTGAGCTCATCGAATTTCTGGAACCCTGCTTGGGCTAGCTGCTTGATCTCATCTACGGTTGTCGCCGTGGCAACTTCATAATCCTCGTCTTTGAATTGGAGCGGTCCGATGTACTTCATGGTGCCTAGAACTGATCGATGTCGCAGAGCCTTTTTGACTGTCATCACATTACCATTGGTGTAGTGCGCTAGCATTGTTCCGCCCCAGTGCCTGAAGCTTTTGAATGTTATCGCTCGCAACCTCGGGGTCTGTAGCCTTACGGCTGCCTTGTTTCGGACAGGATTGAAGCACATGCGCGCGCGAAAAAAGGCAGGGGGTAGGGGTAGGTGAAAGCTAGGGTCAGACAAGTTTTTTCGCGTTCCAGACCAAACTCAATGGTCCGGGACCTATAGAGAGTATGAGGGATGGGCATAGGTGTTCGAGTTCGCAGAGCGTGATGGTTGAGGTTTCCTCGTTCTTTTGGAGTGCCATCGAACGTTTGCGCCAGAATCGTTTTCCAGAAAGAGCGATTGCGGAAGCCAGTTTCAACCCCTACGGAATCATCGGCTTGACTCTGCATTACGGAAGACGGAAGGCTCAGGCAATAGTAGAAGATAAGGCATTTGCAGTGTATAGGAAGCGAGTATACGCTTTAAGAACTGACTTAGCACGTTGGCTCGCCCAACGAATTCTGACAAATGCGAAGACTGATTAGACATCAAATACGATAGATAGGATGGGTGCTAGCATGACAGAGAAAGCTTTGTACTATCCTGCGTTGAGTGGCAAAGGCGCCATCAATGTCCCAAACCTTCATCTTCTTCCCTCTAAGACCCTAGAGGGCTTTGATGGGTTCAGCACGACAGTTATACTTGGTGGAACCGTCGATTTTGTTGCGCTTCAGGAAAAGGAATTCGAATGCGCCAGAATCGAAAGAGAGGCATTTAGTTCTCTTCAGAAAGGGAATGTTGTATGTCTTACTGCAAATGTGGACAACCTGATGGGAGGCATTCTTGGAAGGATAGGTGCAGGATTTCTTTCTTATTCACATGGGCATCTACGGGTTGACCATGCAGTGAAAAGGTCAGAGTTCCTACCGTTCTACCAAGGATTTGTCTCATTGCACGGTCACTTTGTTGGCGGGCCTTTTGACGACGTAATTTGCGAAAGTGCAGACAAAGAGGTGATCGGTTTTGCCAAGAAAGTGGACAAGGGTGTTCTGATTGCTTTACCCTGTTATATGTCAATCGACAAATTCTCTGATTATTTCTTCTTAGATAAATTTCTGAACTCGCTGTTTGACGCTCTGGACAAATATGGCCCTAAGATCCAGTATAAACGACCGCTCTGGATTGACTCATATACTTTTCCTAAAGAAATCCCTGTATTGTCCACGGTTCAGAGGCTTCATAACGAACTCGGATTCCAGAAAAAAGTGTTGGAAGGGTATCTGAGGCTTAAAGAAATCTTGTGGCTCAGGAACAACGAGTTGGTCGTCTCGGTCATCAAGTTCTTCGAAAGCATGGGATTGAGGACAGAGAGGGAAGAGAAATACGAAGAAGATTTTTGGATTTTGGATGGAAAAGATGAAGACATTATTGTGGAGGTAAAAGGACTCGACAAAAACCTGACAAGACAACACATAAGCCAGTTGGACGAGCACAGAGCGGCAAGGGACAAACCTGACGACTTCCCAGCATTACTAGTCGTCAACAGTTTTAACAGAGCAGTTTCCTTAGAGGAAAAGAACCAGCCTTTTGCTCCAAATGAAATAAAGAAGGCCGTTCAAACAAATGTTCTCTTGATGAGAACGCTTGACCTATGTCAGGTCTTTTCCATGATCGAAGAAAAAAAATCGAATGCTTCGAAACTGATTAGCATCATCAAGACGAGAAAAGGTTGGTTGAAAGCAACAGGTTCCGCCTTGGAAATCAAACATGAATAGAGTATCGACCGATGGAAGAGACAATCCGTAGCGTAGCGTTTGCTATAGACTTGACACGCGCGCAACCAACCCATTCTAAAACTGCTTGAAGCCGTTTCGAGAGGAATGGGTCCTTGCCTTTCTACGAATAATCTTAAATCGTATTCATATGAATAATAGTGAGCTAAGGCGAATTGCTCTCATGGAAAGTCCGAGAGAAAAATTTGAAAAAGAAGTGGCTGCATACAGAAGGCAACTAAAAGAATGTGAGGAAAGAATAAGAGAAAAAGAGGCTGAAAGTGAAAAGGAACGTGCTAAGCCTCCGAGATTGAGGACCCGAAAATTAAGTGAGATTAGAGAAGAAATCAGACAACTACAGACTTACCTTTGGGAATCAAAACCCAAGAGAGGCTGTCCACACTGTGGTATGGAGGTTTATTATGACGATATCCTTTGTCTGAAGTGCGGAGAAGTCTTTTTGGATGTTTGCCCCAAGTGCAGCAGTATCCGCATCGGAATGAGTGAATGGGGAAACATCAAATGCCTCGAATGCGGTTTTGAGTATAGCGAGCATGACTTGTTTAGGGAGTTGCTCATCGGCTGTGTTGATCCAAACAATCCATGTTTGAGGATACTTGGCCGACATCAATTCTCAGGTCAGAGTTACAACATTGGAACGAATAAGAACACCATTTGGGAACTCTGCAAGGAGTACAATTGTCCTTTTGAGGAAAAATGCGAATATTACTGCCCAGCTTTTTTGTCAGTGTTGGGGCTTATAGAAAGAGGAAAAGTGACAACTGGCTTACCTTGGGGGTATGATCGAGGGGGCGATCTGCATGGTTACCAAATTCGGTGGAAAAGACGGAAGAGAGAATGAATTATTTCAAGTGTCAGTGGCGCACATCCAGCTTTTCTAGCAAGCTTCAGTCAGCTGTGTGTGTGGGGGTAAAGTTTTATCCACACCAAAGGAATCCGTGGTGGGCGCAGAAAAGAGTATTTTGTGAATCCAAACAGTAACGCTCTTACTGGTGTAACGCCTATGGTTAAATAGCAACGAAAGGGCAATCTTAGTCACAGTAATAAGATTCTTGACCAGTCTAGATGGAGAAAACGAAATGAAACCGCAAATCGAACTCATGAGAAAGGTTCTGACTGGACTATCAGAAGAAGTAGACACATTGTCAGACCAAGTCAAGACAAAAGGGGTTGTTCCAAAAGAAATCTGCGAGTCATGCAAAGAGACAAACAAAAGGAATGTCGTTGATTTTTCGCCTGAAGAGGCAAAAGGGCTCCTGAGATTTAGAGAATGGCTCACCGAAATGAGAATAATCGCAGTCTCACGGAGTATTATGGGACGAACTTTCTTCAAAACCTCTGGCAAACTAGCAGGAATAAAGTCAGAAGTCGATGATGACAGCGGCTACGTATACGCTCTTCCTGACCTACATGACACTCGTTCCGCGAAATCTAGGGTATTTTCCAAATATCCAAAAATACTAGGTTTTCTTTCTAAGTATGATAGAATTGAAACATGTCCACACTTTGAAAAAGCACAATACAACATTCTGAGAATTGAACGACATACGAAAGAGCGTGTCAGATATAACGAAATTGATTATGTCCCCCGGAATTTAGTCAAACAGACAGCAACCCAAGATGAATTGTTCTTATGTTGTAATGCTTGTAAAGAGACTAGAGAAAATACCATGTGTGATAGAGTCCGTAAACATGGCTTCTTATTTGACTATGATTGCCCATTAGAAGACATTGTCTTGCGAAAGAGACTGTCTCAAAATGGACTGTCGTATGAAGACTTGGAGGAAGAGGTGAAAACAAGCGAATATGTGGTCTCGTTTCCTTCAGATTATTTGGGCGAGCGCCATGGGCTTGATTCCATTTATTATCTCAGAGGGAACTCAATAGTGATTACAAGGTCGCCATACAAAGCAGGAGAAGGAATCCTTGCGAAACGCCTAAGAGACATTGTTAGATATTTGACCCCTAAGTTGATTACTTCATTTGACAACCATTCAAACCTGCCCTCCTACCTAGAACTTCAAACAGATATTCTATTCTGCGATGAAGATGGCGTGTTCTATTACGACATGAACAGAGAACCAGAAAAGGATATGCGAAAAATCTGCGAGAAAATAGCAAGTAGTCTCAATCCCTATATTGAAAAACAGCGAGGAAGGGAACACGGTCGCATCGTTTCCGCAATATATTCGATTGGTCAAGAACTTGGGTTTGTCCCTCAGCAGGAATATGGCAAATCAGGTATCAGGATTGACTGTGTTTGGTTTGACAGAAGTGGAAAAATCCAAGTAGCCGCTGAGGTTGAAACGTCATCTACTTTTAAGAAAGACCTAACCTCAACATGGGAAGTTGAACCCAAACTAGCGGTGATAATTGGAGATCCGAAATCGGACAAGGTTGCAGAGAGCCTGATGAAATTCAGTCTTATGAAGTCCATACCACATTTCGTCTTCTACATCAACAAACACACTGAGCATGCCTTTCTGTTTGACAAACAGGAGATGGCCAAATTCTACGAGCTGAAACAAGACGAGGAGGAGACAAAGAAATCAACTGAAGTCATCTAGAACTGGTGGTTGGTTGGATAAAACTTTACCCCCAGACCCAAAAGTGATTTAAACTTCTGCCAAGAAATGCTGTTCTATGTCAGGCAGTAATATGATTCCTCTAGAGAAGGCTATTGAATTGTGCAGAGAGCACAGAGACAAGCACAAGGTTCGCTTGTTTAGCCAATGTTGGGGCTGCCTGAAATACTCGAAGGAAGAGCCCACCAAAATGTGTTTTTACAATCTTCACAATCCTTCCGAAAACCGAGGATGCAAGTTTGTCAACAAACTGTTCGACGAGTCAAATTCGACATAACCAGAAAAATGGAGCTTAATCAATCACCGTCGTTTTCGTTGGTTTGGTTGGTTGGATAAAACTTCGCGCGCTAATTCTTCGATTCAAAATCCCTTAAATACTGGAATCAACAAAAACATTCACATGACCCAACTCTTTGCGAAATGCCCAAAGTGTGGAACTGAAACAAAAGCGAAAAGAAGTACCAGATGGAGAATGTGCGCAGAAGGGGACTGCGATTCCTGCGGCGTTCACTTCACCACAGCAGCTTTCTGGCAATCAAAGTAGTCCTTTGTTGACCTTGGCCGCGCGGAAATCCACGCTTAGCGACCATATGGCTTACGTGTGTGCGCCTTTTTCAGCTATTCACCCATAACTTTTCCCAAAACCAAGATTGCTTGTCAACCGTAATCTGGTTGGTTGGGGTAAAGTTTTATGAAAAACCCCCGACTACTCAAGAAAGGGTGGTCAAGCCAAAAACGCAACGCTCCACGGTCTTGAATTATTCTGGTATGTTATGGATGTTAGAAAAACCATTTG
>Ga0315289_10006899_pt1 | contig 16643 bp, 15 predicted proteins | sample YL17G11_40_MG_FD_203452 | JGI IMG/M metagenome (GOLD analysis project Ga0315289, IMG submission 203452) | Sediment microbial communities from Yellowstone Lake, YNP, Wyoming, USA - YL17G11_40 | ecosystem: Environmental > Aquatic > Freshwater > Lake > Sediment | place: USA: Wyoming | collected... | reverse complement strand
TCAAAGTGTAAATTCCAAGCCAAAAACCATAGTTAAAATTTGTGAAAACATGCCTTACAGCTGGATTTACAATCCTTTATTAGGGATTAAAAAAACAATGCATAAAAAGATATCAGAGATTGTAGTAAAAAAAGCAGACCATTTTATAACAATAACTAACAAAGCTAAATTTGCCTTGGGAATACATGGAGTTCCAGAAGAAAAGATAACTACAATATACTCTTCTTTAGACACTAATCATTTCATTCCTTTAAAAGACAAGCATTTATTGCACAGAAAATATAATATTCCAGAAAATTCTAGAATAATATTTAATATCGGAAGGCTAGCGGAAGAAAAGGGAGTACAATATTTAATTTACGCATTTAAAAAATTAGTAAAAGAATATAAGGACGTTTATTTAGTTATTGGGGGAGAAGGCCCTCTTAAAAAAGAATTAACTAATTTAGTAAAATTATTAAATTTAACTTCAAGAGTTAAGTTTACTGGAAGAATAAGTGATGAAGAATTACCAGGAGCTTATAATTCAGCATCCATATTTATTGTTCCAAGTGTTCCAACAAGATTTATATCGGAACAGTTTGGACTTACGATTACAGAAGCTCTGTCATGTAATATTCCCACAATTTCTACTTTATGTGGTAGTATAGACGAAGTTTTGATAAACAATAAAACAGGTCTTCTAGTCCCTCCTGCAGATTCAATGAGACTTTATGAAGCAATTAAACTATATTTAGACAATCCTGATTTAGCAAAAAAACATGCTAAAGAAGCTCGTAAAAGATGTTTAACTACTTTTGATAAAGAGATAATAGCCAAACAATATGCAAAAACCATAAAAAAAGTTTTTAATAATCCTTAATCTTAAAAATAAAACTTTCAGTAAATAACTTAAGCAATTCTTTATCTCTAATCTTTCTATTCTTTTGAATCAACTTTCTTTTCTCTAAAGTTTTTCTAAAATCTATTAACACACAAAAAATTGCTTTTAGTCTAGCGAAGATATTATAAAAATTTAATGTTAATAAATCTTTTATCATCCCCACAAACCTCATCCCAACCACATAGGGTGATAAACAAATTATATTTTTCCATTCTAATATTTTAAAGAATGTTGCTAACAGGTTTCTTTCCCTAAAATAAGTAATTCTGGCTGAACTAAAGCTCTTCTTTGTAGTAACAGATTCCATATGGTACACAACTGCTTTAGGTACGTACACTACTTTCTTGCCGCTTAACCATATCCTTAACCCTAAATCAACATCTTCGCCATAAAGAAAAAAATCAGGATCAAAAATATACTTCAATGACTTAATCTCATCCGATCTTAACAATAAAATTCCTTCAAATGGAACTTCCAGATTTCCAAGAAATTTTAATTTGGATAAATTATCAGCTCCTTTAATCTTAAGTTTTCCATTATAAAATGAACGGCTCATCAAATTCCCTGTAGACTCTATTATACTCCTATCAAAGTAATTTACATAAGTTGGACCAACAGCTCCGATAGAAGAATCAGAATCTAAAGTCTTTATTAAATTAGGAAGGCATTCTTTGTCTAATTCTATATCATTATCAGTGATAAACAAATAATCTCCTTTAAAATTACCAATAACTGAGTTTATTCCAGGACTCCCTAAGTTTTCTTTGTTTGCAACAAGTTTAACGCCTTTAATCAGATTATTCTTTAATTTTTTATTGCTCAATAACTTTACATATTCTTGGCTTCCATCTTTTGAGTCATTATCTACAACAATTATTTCTTTTTTCACCCCATCTTTAAGATTAATCAGAGAAGGCAGCGTTTTTTTTAATATTTTCAAGCCATTATAATTAAGAAAAGCTACTGATACTAATTTATTCTTATCCATTCATATAACCTCTATATTAGATAAATATAAAATAAAAGTTTATTATTAAAACTTATGTTTTTCAGAAAGCATAGATTTATACCACTCAACAGTCTCTTTTATTCCATCTTCAAAAGATGTCTGTGGAACCCACCCCGTAATCTTCTTTAACTTTTCATTGTTTGCAAAATGTCTTCTTACATCAGCTACTCTTTCAGGCTCTTTTATAGTTTCTCCTTTAAAACCCATGACTTTTTTTATTGTTTCAATAAGATATCCTATCTGTATTTCTTTTCCTCTGGCAAGATTTATTATCTCTCCTTCTGCAGCTTTAGCTTTTGCTATCCTCACAGTTCCTTCAGCAGTATCTTTGACAAATATATAGTCTCTTGTTTGCAGTCCATCTCCATAAAGTATAGGTGATTTGCCTTCAAAAATCTTTCTTATAGTGATAGGAATAACTCCTGCATAAGCATCTCTATTTTGTCTAGGTCCAAAATTATTGAAAGGTCGGATTATCTTTGTTTTTAAACCAAATACCCTATTATATGTTTTTATATACAAATCAATCCCTGCTTTTCCAGCACCATAAGGATTCATAGGATCTAAAGGGTGGTTTTCATCCATTGGAACTATTTTTGCGCTTCCGCAGCTTTCTGAAGTAGAATAATGGACAAGCTCTTTGAACAATCCTTCTCTATACATCTCTAATAGATTCAATGCGATGCTATTGTTGTTTTCTATGACCCTCCTAGGTTCTACCAAAGATGTAGGAAGCGGCATAGCTGCCAAATCAAAAACAATATCTATCTTATTATCTACTATCGCTTTTCTTAAGATAGTATTGTTTGCAGCATCTCCAATAATCACTTTAAGCCCATCAAACAACTTTTTAGCATCTGCTAAATTTTCTTCTTTCCCAAGGAAAAGATTATCTATAACTACAATTCTTTCAGGTTTTTCTTTGATTAATCTATCTACCAAATGGCTGCCAATAAACCCGCAGCCGCCAGTAACCAATATTGATTTATTTTTTAATTTCATCTTAACTATAGAAGATTATTTAGTATTTATATTCTTTTGCATTAGCCAATTATCAAATCTTTTTACTCCTTCTTTGATATTTATCTTAGGAGACCACCCTAAGATTTTTTTGGCTTTATTATTATCACAAATAAGGCGCTTTATCTCATTTTTTGGATGAAGGTGCTTTCTAAATTCTATATCTTTTTTAGACCCTGCTATCAAAAAAGCCAAATCTTTTATTGAAATATCCTTCCCATAACCTGCATTAAATATCTGGCCATAAGCTTTCTTATTGCCTATAGATTTTGATATCAAGTAAGCCAGGTCATCTGCAAATAAAAAATCTCTTCTCTGCAGGCCTTTGCCATAAATTATAACCTTTTCTTTATTTTTCTTTCTTGAAAGCATATTTGCTATAGCTCCTTCATCAGCTCTTTGGTGTGGTCCATAAGGATTAAAGATTCTAAATATGGTTACTGGTAAATTATAAGTATAATAAAAAGACAAAGCTATCCCTTCTATAGCCAACTTATAAGCAGCATATGGGCATGTGGGTTTTACATCACTTTTTTCAGTTATTTTGCCAGATTTATCTGGTGTAGCATATACTAAAGCAGTGCTAGGATAAACAAAATGAACCTTATTTCGCCTGCACCAATCTAACAGCAAAAACGTTGTTCTGAGATTATAATCAAATACCTCTTTAGGATTGTCAATGCTATTCTGTACATTTGTATTTTCAGAAATATGAATAACACAGTCAAAATGAAGTAATCTCTCGATGTTTAACGCCAGCTCTCCTGCTATAATTTTGCATTTGGAAATTCCGTTCTTTTTAATAAACAATTGAAAATCTTCTTTACTGCATTTTCTAAAAGAGCCTATAACAGTTACAGAATGCTTATTTTTTAATATCTTAAGCAAAGCTCTTCCAATAAATCCGCAGCCGCCAGTAATAAGAATGTTCATTCTCTGCTTTTCTTTATTGACTCTAAAGCTATGCTTAATGCTAAAAGACCTTCTTCTCCAGACACTAGAGGTTTCTTGTTATTTATTACACAATTTAAAAAATGAGATAACTCTAGTTTCAAAGGCTCCTTTTTTAATATTCCCACTTTTACTTCGCTGACTATATTCTCAACACCATAATCCGCATAAGTCAATGCACCCATCTGAGCATATTTTTCAAATAAATTTTCTTGGTTTTTATACAGCACAAGAGTTTGCTCCATATAATCCAATTCTGCATAACCTTTAGTTCCTGTTACAGACAATCTTCTTATCTTAACTGGCGTTATCCAATTCACTTCTAAAAAAGCATTAATCTTCCCATACTGGACAAAAATATTTGCATAATCTTCTTTTTCATGGCTAGCAACTGCCTTTGCAACATTCGAAGATATTTTAGTAGGTTTTGAATCTAATAGATAATTAAAAATATCAATATCATGAACTCCAGCATCAATCACAACATTCGCATCTTTTATTCTAAGTGGGAATAATCCCACACGTTTTGCGCTAATTGAAGATATCTCTCCAAGCTCACCTGCAGCAATTAACCTTTTAAGCTCCTGTACTGCAGGATTAAACCTCTCTATATGGCCGATCATCAGCTTAATCTCATTTTTCTTTGCTAAATTTATTATGTCTTTAGCTTCATCAACTGTTGCTGCAATAGGTTTTTCAATTAATATGTTAACCTTCGCATTTATTATATCTTTAGCTATTGAATGATGGAACTTTGTTGGAACTACCAAGGAAATAGCATCTAATTGCTCATTTTTTAGCATTTCTTTGTAATCTTTATAATACTTGCAGTGATATTGAGCAGCAATATATTGCCCTGTTTTTTCATCTATATCACAAACTGCAACCAGTTTTGCTTGCTCAATCTCAGAATATACCCTTGCATGCATTTTTCCCATAGACCCTATTCCAATAACAGCTACATTTAGTTTTTTGTCCATTTTTACAACCCTTCAAAAAAGTTTTTTATAATATTCCTGTCTTCTTCAGACAGATGCTGATGAACAGGCAGAGACAATACTTGTTGCGAAATTTTTTCGCTTGCCTTAAAATCGCCCTCTTTATATCCCAATCTCAAGAAAAAAGGGTGAAGATGAAGGGGCTTCGGATAATATATATTTGCTCCAATTCCTGAATTCTTCAGTTTTTCAAGCAAAACATCTCTTGAAATAGTGCTTTCTTCAGCCACTTTGATAGTGTACTGATGAAAAACATGCTTTGCATTTTTTATGCGCATTGGAGTTATTATGCCTTTTTTGCTTTTAAGTATCTTATCAAAAAAATCAGCATTCTCTATTCTTTTAGCATTAATGCTATCAATTCTTTTGAGGTTCACCAAAGCTATTACTGCGGCCAAATCAGTCAGCCTATAATTATATCCTAAATCATAATATTGGTATCTCGTTTGCTCAGATTGGCCATGATGTCTAAATCTTTTTACTAATTCAGCATATTCTTGGTTGTCTGTTGTAACAATTCCTCCTTCCCCACACATAAGATTTTTAGTAGCATAAAAAGAAAAACCCGCAATATCCCCTAAAACCCCTGTTTTTTTTGAGTGATATTCAGCTCCTACAGCTTGGCAAGCATCTTCAACTACCTTAAGGTTATGGTCTTCAGCAATCTCTTTTATAGCCTTGTAGTCTGCACATTGCCCATATAAGTCTACTGGCAGTATTGCTTTTGTTTTTGGTGTTATCTTCTTCTTTATTTCTTCAGGGTCTATATTGAATGTATTTGGATTTATATCAGCAAATACAGGCCTTGCTCCCATCATAATAATGGGATTAGCAGAAGCTACAAAAGTGAAAGGAGTTGTTATCACTTCATCTCCTGGTTTTATCCCTATAGCATATAAAGAACAATGTAATGCTGCTGTTCCTGAATTCGTAGCTACAGCATATTTAGCTCCACAATATCTTGCAAAATTCTCTTCTAGCTCAGCAACTTTTTTTCCTTGTGTTATTTGGCCTGATTCAAGTACTTTCAAAACCTCTTCTTTTTCCTCAGCTCCGACAAAAACTTTAGATATTGGAATCATTTTATTTCTTTTTTATATCCTCCACTTTCATCCAACATACTCTGCAGATATCCTTCAAAGGTTTTCCGCATTTGCAAACAAATCCATATTTCTTAGCAGGGTTGCCAAAAACAACAGTATAATCATCTACATCCTTGGTTACTACAGACCCCGAGCCTATTAAAGCAAATTTGCCTATAGTAACTCCTGGAAGTATAGTAGAATTTGCACCTATTGCTGCTCCCTCTTTTATAAGCGTTTTACTTATTTCCCAATCAGAAGCGCTCTTAATTGTAAGATCAGGATTAATCGCCCTAGGATATTTATCATTAGTAAAACACACATGAGGGCCTATAAAAACTCCGTCCTCTATAGTAACCCCATGAAACACAGACACATTATTCTGTATTTTGCAATTCTTTCCTATAGAAACTCCAGAATCTATATAAACGTTTTTTCCAATGATTGTATTATCACCTATGGTAGCATTTTCTCTAACTTGAGCATGGTTCCAAATTTTAACATTATCCCCTATCTTTGCCTTTGGAGATACTTCTGCTGTTTGATGAATCATATGACAAAGAACTAATATTGCTTATTTAAATATTTGTCTCTTTTTAACTTTACACTAAGTTAACATTTCTTAAAACAAAAAAGGACATATCTGTCTATTTTTTTTATTTTAAAAAGAAGATTTTTATTTCTATAAGAAAAAGAAATATTTCTCTTTATTTGATTATCTAAGGAAACAGGCATTGCAAGAGTGCAAACTCCATTTATAAATTCAATTTTTATACCTTCCTCATTAATATTTACATTAAATTTAATAGAATTCCTTCTTTTATTCCATAAATAAATATTAGATGGTAAATCAACCCACATATTTTTCATCTTAGGGATTTTATTAAGGAATTTTTCATACATCCATAATCTTTTCCCGCCAGACATATAATCTGCTGCATGGAATAAGGAAGTCATAAGACCATTCTTAGAATTGATATACTTTAATTTCTGGAGATACATTTTCATTGATTTTTTATCTGGAAATTTATTACCTGAAACAAAACACCAATCATGAAGTGTTAAAGGAAAAATAGTTACTCCATTTAAGTTATAAGGATAAAAGAAAGTGCAGCCCCTATTCTCATAATTAGGAACACAATTATCAGTATCAGGTATATTTGATTCATACAAGAATCCTGAATCTTTTTCAACTCTTTGTGTTGTCAAAACTTCTCTGACAAGGCAATGATTTCTGACACCCTTTATTTTTTCTCCCATCTTATTCTCAATAAAATGCTTTTGGGCCGTAAGTATTTTTTTATTTTTATATGCATCATTGATCGCATGAAGCCCTATCTCACACCCCTCTTTTATCATTTGTTTTAACATACTTGGATATATTTCATACCTATCTCCAGGCCGAAAAAACCACACAGAGTTATATCTCATTCTCTTTTCAAGTTTTCTGAACTTAGGTATCCCATCATTTAACTCATTAGCTGTATCAACATCATGAGACAAGATAATAGCAGATTCTAAGTCTCTTGGCCAGAACCATTTAAAGAATTGGATTTTATCCAACTTAAATAATGCTCCCTGAAAACTAATTGCAATATCATATAGCAGAGAATCAATAGGAAATCGCCTCTTAAATTTGCCTGAGTTAAATAACCCTTTTTCATCTTTTGATAGAATTTCAAAAATTTCAAAAATATTATACCTAAGTAAATATACCCTATTCCTTTTAATTAAAATATTTTTATGCAAATAATCTCGGTTTTTTATTTTTTTGATAGACCTTGGTATAAGTAATATATTTCCTCCAGATTCTATGAATCTTTTTATATGGGGGGCATTCTCTTTAAACTTATCTTCTTGACAAATAAATATATTTGATTTTTTTAGAGAATTTATTTTCCCTATCCTTTTATAAGAAAGTCCCAAGTAACTAAATATAAGGTCTATTCCATCACCTTCTTCTGGAAAATAAATCTGTATTAATTTATTAGACATAACATATGATTAAAAGTTTTTATTTAAATACTTATTGGCGCTTTTTCTATAAATATAATCTAAAAATAAGGAAAATCTAATCTTCTAATGAATAAGTTTTCCATCTTTTGCTTCTAAGTGACATATCTCTAGGAAGTTTTGGACCTTTATATTCTTTAAGTGTAGTAGGCTCTATCTCAGGAGTTGTTATCTTAGCAAGATCAAACATACTTATTTTTTTATTTCCTGTAAGATGGATTACTCCTTTTGGTTTTTTTTCTATAACATCCATAATACCTTTGGCGACCCCAGTTGTAAATAAATATGTTCCGTATCTATCTATAAAAGCTTTTTTATAAGGCCATTTTTCTCTAGAAACAAAGCTAGTTCTTATAATACACACATTTTTGCTTTTTTTGATAGCATTTTCTCCTTCTAATTTAGTTAAACAATAATAATTTTGAGGATTGGGAATAGAATCTTCATCATAACCTCCCCCCCCACAATCAAAAACTCCAGATGTGCTTATATAGACAAAATATATATTAGGATTATTTGATAAAGAAATATCTAATAGATTTTTAGTTGCATTAACATTTACTTTCCAAGCCACTTCTTTATTATTTTCACAAAATTCAGCATTAGTTATCGCAGCAGCATGTAATATACATTCAGGGTTATACTCCAATATACTTTTTTTTAAGAATTTGCTATCTGTTATATCTCCTTTGTAAACTTTTATCAAAGGAAATTTTTTACTGAAATTTTCAGCTACATTGTCTTCCTTTATTATCACGGCAATTTGATGTTTTTTTATTAACTCAGGTATGAGAGATTTTCCTAAATTACCTGTTGCTCCAGTTACAAGAATTTTCATTTTTGATTTCCTTTATCAGTTAGGGATTATCTCTACCTTAGGCAAAGGGATGATAAATTTTCCGCCATTCTTCAGATAATCTCCCTCCTTTTTTAATATCTCCTCTTTGTATGTGAAAGCAAGCATTAAGGCGTAATCTGGAGGATCTTCTTTAAACTTATCAGGAGGATAGATTGGGATATGCATACCAGGGATATACCGGTTATACCTCTCAGGAGATGCATCAATAACATAATCTAATAAGTCGGGGCCTACCTTGCAAAAATTAAGTAAAGTATTGCCTTTCCCAGGAGCTCCATATCCTGCAATTTTTTTACCTTCTGCTTTAAGTTTTTTTAAAGTGAATACTAAATCTCCCTTCAGCTTAAGGACTTTATCTGCAAATTTTTTAAAACCTTCAATGCTGTCAAGTCCTGCTTTGTTTTCTAAAGATATTAATTCTTCCACTATCGGGATTACTTTATTTGGTCCTCCTTTAAACTGCACAAAAACTCTTATAGAGCCTCCATGCGTGGGCATTCTTGTAACATCAAATACCTCCATTCCATGCCTATTAAAATAATACTTCATAGGAGTTATCGCATAATAATACATATGTTGGTGATAAAATTGATCAAACTGTAAGTCCTTTATTAAATCTAAAAGGTAGTGAACTTCAATTATTAAAATACCATCTTTATCAAGTATAGCCTTTACACCCTTCATTACGTCATCAGTATCATAAATTGATGCAAGAGTATTATTAATTGTGATTACTTTTGCTTTTCCTTCTTTTTTTGCTAACTCTTTTGCGCTAGATTCATTAAAAAATTTATTTATTGTATTCGTTCCTCTAGAAATCGCAATCTTGGATATATTCTCAGCAGGTTCGAATCCTATTGCTCTTACTCCTAATTTCATAAATGGAACAAGAAGAACGCCATCATTAGACCCAATATCTATAACTAAAGAGTTCTTATTCAGATTAAATCTCTTAAAAACAGTATTCGCATATTCTTCAAAATGTTTGCTTAAAGTTTTAGTAGTTGAAGAAGCATATCTATAATCTTTGTACATATGTTCTGGATTTATTATATCTAGCAACTGAACTAATTTACAATTTTTGCAAAAATAGATGTCCAAGGGAAATTTTTTTTCATTAACTAAATCTTCTTTTTTAGGATAGCTTCCTGCTTCTGGCATTACACCCATGCTAAGAAACATTACTAAATCTGAACTTTTACATGACATACAATTAGTTTTATGCTCATACAATTTCTCTGACATCTTAACCACATATCAAATCTTTTTACTTTCTTTTCTTATTATCAAATAAACCATAATACCAATTATTAAAAAACTTGCTATTACTTGTCCAATAAACCCAATCCCCATCCATCCTAAATAGTAGCCTATTATTCCTATAAAAGATATTCCTGCTATAGTTCCGAGAACTAATCTTTCCAAGAAATCAAATTCCTTATGCCAATACAACATTAAAGCATACCCCTGTAAAATAAACAATAAAAAATACAAAAAAACAATTTTTATTATATTTAGTGGGTTATCCTTATAGAATACTAAATAGACAATAACTGTTAGCGCAATAAATACAATTGTTATCGATTTCAATTCTTTAACTATCTTCTCTTTAAAGTTCACATTCTTTTCCAGGGTTTCCATTTTTTAATATCTCCACTCCTTGATTTTGGTGTATTGTACTAATCCATTGGTTTTGTTTTAATTTGCTGGATATATACTTATTTAAGGAATCTATCTGGCTATTTCCCGTATTATAATTTAAGTATAAATATTCTATCTCACATAAGGTTTTATTTTTTATCATGCCTTCGATAAGAAGAGGATATTTACTAATCTCACAAACTCCTCCGTCTTCTTTAACCTTATTATAATAACCAAACCCTTTATCTGATTTGCATAATGCTTGATTAGCATTATAATTTATTACAAACTGGAATTTTTCAGATATATTAAAATTCCTTGAAAACTTCTCTCTAACATCATCCATCTCCCATGAATATGCTATATGTTTGCTGTTTGCAAGATTATCCCTTTGAACCATTGGAGGTCCATAAAGGAAATATATTGGTTTTTCTTTAGGAATATCAGCCCAAGTCCATTTCATTGCTTCCCAATCATAAGAATTCATTATGCCTGGGTTTGTTTCTATCTTAATGCTAAACATCATAAAAATAAAAGCAATTACTCCAACCAAGAAACACAATTTTATATCCTCTTTTTTTATCATCTTTAACAAGAATACTAATGTAATCCCTATAAATATACAAAAATATACTGGCCAAAACCACCTGTGTGCAAATGCTCTTTTTTCAAAATTTAAATAAGTCATAAATCCTATTATTAGTGTTATCACTCCTATTATAGCGCCTTTATTCTTAAGCGCTTCTTTAGAAAATAAGAATAAGATAAACCCTAAAATCAGAGGAATGATATAAAAGCCAAAATTGCTCAAGTCCACGTCTGCAAAACCTCTAGCAGACATCTTAGTATCTATTGTAAAACTGAATAAAGGGCTTTCTTCAAACTCGCTAGTCTTAGCAGGTATTTCTGTTTTAGAACTAATAAATAAAAACCAGCTTGATAGGATAATCCCTATTAAACCGGCAACAATAAGGCATTTTATGAATTTCCAATCTATTTTTTTCTTTTCAAGCGAATTAATAATAAATATAAAAGGAGCAAAAAAAACAACAAAAAATGTTTCAGGAAGATGTATAAATACGCTAGAAGCAAACAATAGGCCTAACAACAAATAATTTTTCTTGAAATCCATCCCTATAATCCAAAGAAGGGCAATAAAATAAATAACCCCCATAATAAAATACCATTGTCCAAATAACAATACTAAGTTGAAAGGAGCTTTGAACATTAAAAGTCCAAAAGGAATGCTTAACATAGCTGCTTTTTTATTGAATCTCCTTATTATACAATAAACTAAAAGAAATATTATTACAAGACTGAATAATATAACTATATATACTGCATCATGAGGATATATATTAAATAATTTTGATATCATCCCTGCAGTTTGTGAAAGCAATATAGGTCTTGACTGAAATACATCCTCATACCCATAAGCAGTATAAAAACTATAATAATTATTATTCTCTACATCAGCTACATGCGCTACTGTTGTCTGATCCATAAAAGAATCAGATGCAAAATAAGCAAAAGGGAATTCATGAGTAAGGCTATGGTCCAGTAATGAGCCTGCTGCTACAAATAAAACTGAAAAAATTAGGACAAACACAAAAATGCTTTCTAATTTTAAATTTTTTATCAATTCCATTATTTTATACAACCTACTTAAAACATTAATTCCAGCATAATGCAAAGTTCCATATAAAACACCGTTTTATTAAAACATATTTATAATGCTTTCTTAATAATCTTTCAAAACCTTTTTTTGTCCAATGGTTTATATGACCTGGCGTATTTCCGAATTGAGGCAGATAAGCCAATCTTATCATATTAACCAATCTCCAAAGGGGTTCATAAGGAACACTAAAAATTGCATACCTTTTCGAAACCCTTTTGACTTCTTCTATTGCTTTTTCAGGTTTATCAATATGCTCAAGCACTTCAAGAGAGGTAACTAAATCAAAGCTATTCTTTTTTCTCTTTAAATTATATATTGATTCTACAGAGAATTTTATTTTTTTATTTCTTTTTTTAGCAAAATCAACAATCTCTTTCTCTACATCAGAACCTTCAATATAAATATCTTTAAAATGTTTTTTTATTTCTTCGCTTGTGTAACCTTCTCCACAGCCAACATCTAGAATCGTTTTTGGTTTTACTCTTTCAATAAGCATAAATAAACAATTGTGATATTTATCCATCAGCCATCTAACAATTATATTTTTAGTAGTATGTTTTGGATAATAATTGCCAGCTATATTTTTCTTATAGTCTACAAATAAAAATTTTTTATAAAAAACAAATTTAATCATAAATAAAAAAGAAGTTGAAATTATTATTGAGAGTAAATAGTATACATGGAATTTATCCGTAATTATGCTTACCAACAAAATATCTACCAAGGAAAAAAGAATTAATGAAACAGTATAAACCAATAATTTATTCTTTCTTGCTTCAATATTTTTAAAAACAAAATAAAAATTATATAAAAAACCAAATAATATGATTAATAAAGTAGAAAAGGTATAAGAAAAAAGATACCACATATTTAATAAATCAGTTAGAATAAAGGTTAAAATTATCCTGATGCCGTAGCTTATTATGCCTCCCCCAGTAAATTTAATGAATTTTTTCATTTGACAAAACTCTTTAAGAAGCTTATCCCATTTTTAAACGCAGCCTCAAAACCTGCCCTTTTAAGATTATAATAAATCTGTTTTGGTCTTAAATAGTACTCCAACAAAGCTCTTCTCTGCCATTTTATTAAATCTTTGGCTTTTAGGCTATTTACATTTATGACCGCATTGCCCCATCTCCTGTATTCTTTCCAATCCTCGGTCAAAAGTTTTAAACCCCCATATCCTGATTTTGCGTTTTCATAAAATTCTGTACCTGGAAAAGGAGTGCCTATATTAACATACGCTTGTTTACATTTTAAAGATTTCATAAACTTAATTGTTTTCTTTATCGTCTTTTCTGTCTCAAAAGGCAATCCAAAAATTATACTCATTCTTGTCTCAATTCCTGCAGCATCTGTTAATTCATATGCTTTTTTTATTTGTTCAAGATTAATCCCCTTCTTTATTGCATTAAGTATTTCCTGATTGCCTGATTCTACACCAAAAGATAGCCTATTTAATCCTGCTGCCTTAAGCTTTTCTAAAAGTTCTTTTGTAATAACATTTACTCGGGTATACCCTTCAAAAGTTATATCTAATTTTTCTTTAATTATAGCATCACATAATTCATATGTTCTCTTCTTATCTAATCCCAAAGTGTCATCCAACATTGAAAGATGAGAGATTTTATACTTTTCTTTTATCTCTTTAATCTCATCTATACAATTTTTTGTAGATCTGTATCTCATCCGTCTTCCAAACATCAAATGTTGGCTACAAAAAGTGCATAAAAAAGGGCAACCTCTGCTGCTCATAAAAGAAGTTAAGGGAACTATTCCTTTTTTAGGAACGCTAAATAAATATTTTTCATTTTCTAATAAATCTCTTGCAGGAAAGTTTAATGTGTCAAGGTTTTTAATTAAAGGCTCTCTTTTTAACACCCCTTTTTTTGGTTTTTTCAAAAATATATTTATTGCCACCTCTCCTTCACCTACAATAACAGTATCTACATTTTTATTTGAAATAACTGATTCCGGAAGTGTAGTTGGATGCGGGCCGCCAGCGATTGTCCAAATATCCGGATTGATGATTTTTATCTTTCCAAAAAGCTCCATCGCCTGGTTGTATAAAGGGGTGGTAAAAGAAACTCCAACAAAGTCTGGCTTAAAGCTCTTGACCATCTCTTCTAGATTAGAATTAATCTCTAAATCTAGTATTTTTATATCATAATCTCCTTTAATATTAGAAGCTAAATAAGCTAGGCCCATTGGAGGCCATAAAACTCCCACTTTTGCAGCAGGAGCAAAATTCCCATATATTCCTGTAAATGAAGGATTAATTAATAATATTCTTTTCATTTTCTGTCTTTATCAGCCAAAAATCCGAATAGTATTATATGTAATCCAGTCAAGACAAAAAGAGAAGCTAAAATAGAAATATTCAAGTAACCTACATGTCCTGTTAGCAACAGATTTAATAGCATATATATTCCCATTATTATCCCTGGAAGCATCATTAATAGACCTATTCTTCCAAAAAATTTCAATGGTTCAAAATCTCTGTATATCCTAAATATATTTATCCAAGCTTTTATCGCATAATCAAAAGAACTTTTAAACAATTTACTCTCTCTCGTTTTATTTGTTTTTATAGGAATTTCAATAATATTCATCTTAGACTTTCCAGCCCTTATCAGCTGTTCTTGAGTATATGTGAAATCATTTATCAAAGGAAGGCCGGCAACTTTAGAATTAAAAGCCCTAAATCCAGTAGTGCTGTCTGTTAATTTAATTTTTAAAATACCGCTAAGAACCCTAGCAAAAGCAATATTACCTAATCTTTTCATAATAGTTCCTTTGTAGCTTCCTTCTCCAAACCTGCTTCCAAGAACTAAATCATAACCCTCTTTTATCTTTTCAATCATGTTAGGTATATAATTTGCAGGATATTGCCCATCAGCATCAGTATGTACTATGATATCTGCTTTCATTTCCAAGCATTTTTTCATTTCACTTCTAAATGTGTCTGCAAGCCCACAATTTACAGGATGAGAATAAACTACTGCTCCTGCTTTTTTCGCAAGTCTAGCAGTATTGTCCTTTGAGCCATCATCAACTACAAGAATTTTATATTTATAATTAGTCTGGTTCATTACCTTTTTTATATCTTCAATTACTTGAACTATATTCTTTTCTTCATTATATGCGGGTATTGTAATTACTATATTCATAACTCTTAATTATTTATTATTTGTTTAAATAAGTTTCTATTATTAAACAAATCAAAAGAAATATAAATAAGCAATCAATTAGTAACTATATGCCAAAAATCGACTTCAGTATTATTTTGCCATGCCACAATGAAGCAGGAATTCTAGAAGATTCAGTTTTAAGAATAGCCGATGTATGCAAAAAAGTAAAATTAAATTTTGAAATCATAATAATGGAAGACGGCAGCACAGATGATACAAAAGAGATAGGAGAGAAATTAGCTAAAAAACACAAGTTTATAAGATTTTATCATCATGATTTCAAGCTTGGCAGAGGCAGAGCAGTAATGGAAGGCATCAAAAAATCACATGGTTTTGCAGCTGGTTTTATTGATGCTGATTTGCAGACACCTCCAGAATTCCTGATTAACTGTTATAACTTAATCAAAGAAGGTAATGGCGCAGTTCAGCCACTAAGATATTACAAAGACTTTTTTAATAAAAGGGCTTTTTTAAGCGTTTGTTATAGAAAACTATTCAAAAGGCTTTTGCGCACAACTATAGAGGATCCAGCTGTAGGATGCAAGTTTTTTAACAAAGAGAAAATACTTAAAATCTCTCCTAAAATAAAAGATACAAAATGGTTTTGGGATTCAGAAGTTATACTTATCTCACAGTATGAAGGTTTGAAAGTTAAGGAATTTCCTTCATATTTCCTAGATACTTATAATAAAGAAAATAGAAAAAGCAAAGCAAGAATATTTAAAGACACTATAGAACTTTTTACAGGAATGTTGAAATTAAGATCAAGAATAAAAAGAGAATATCCTGAAGATTTTAGGAAAGGAAAATGGAAAAATTAGCAATAGAAGGCGGAACACCAGTAAGAAAAGAGAAACTTCCATTGATTAAGCCGTATATCACTGAAGATGAAGTTTCTGCTGTATCAAATTCTGTTAGATCTGGCTGGATTTCCTCAAATGGTCCAAATTGCAAAGCATTGGAAGAAGAAATGGCAAAATATCTTAAAATAAAACATGTCATTCTTGTCAATAGCTGCACATCAGCGTTGCATCTTGCTATGATGATAAATAATATAGAAAATGCAGATGTTATAGTTCCAGATTATACATTTACATCTACAGCATTAGCTCCTATATTGAACAATTCTTATCCTGTTCTTATAGATGTGCAGCCAGATACTGCAAACATAGATACTTCTCTTTTAAATTCAGTAATCACAAGAAAGACAAAAGCAATAATTCCTGTGCATTATGCAGGCCAGCCAGCAGATATGGATGAGATAAATGAATTTGCATCTAAGCACAGTCTTTATGTAGTAGAAGATGCTGCGCAAGCG
>Ga0315289_10006898_pt1 | contig 16643 bp, 16 predicted proteins | sample YL17G11_40_MG_FD_203452 | JGI IMG/M metagenome (GOLD analysis project Ga0315289, IMG submission 203452) | Sediment microbial communities from Yellowstone Lake, YNP, Wyoming, USA - YL17G11_40 | ecosystem: Environmental > Aquatic > Freshwater > Lake > Sediment | place: USA: Wyoming | collected... | reverse complement strand
GGTGTACGACGTTGAATCCGTGATTACGTGCACGACACTCACATGACACCGGCATGAAGACCATGATGACCGGGCTAACCATTTGGGCACTTTGTTCACGCACGAGTCTTGCTGATTCCGAAACGTAAGCGTCATATGTTCTCGGTTTTTACATTCCCATGTGGCATTGATCTGGCCTCAGCGTTGAGCGGCTTGGAGTCTGCGACCACCGAGTGGCCTGGCTTGGAGATGTGGCCTAGCGGAGCGACGACCCTTGATGATGCCCGGGACGAGGTTGCAGCAACATTGCTGCGCTAGGATGCCTTGACATATCGCGCGCTTCAAGGGATAGAAGCGCACAGCATTTGAACTACCGTTTTCATGTATCATGGTGCTGAAGCGGCAGCTTTTGGATTTGATTTATGAAGTTCTTGGTTTGAACCAACTAGAACGACCCAGACGTGTTCAGTCCTCGTGCTCCAGCATCTCCTTGAGCTCCTTCTCGATGTCGGCAAACTTCTCCTCAATCTCCAGGGCGCCCGCGGCCAGGACCTTGGTCTTGCCATTGGGCGCCACAATGGCGACGTTGTCAACCCAGAATGCCCGGGAGAACTTGATGCCGTTGAATTTGGGGACGGTGAAGGAGATGGACTTGGCGACGCCCTTGAACATAAAGTCGGTCTTTTCAAAGTTGAGGAGGAGGTCACCCGTGGTCCAGTCCAGCTCCAACGTCTCCAGCTTCTTGCCGGTAGCGGCAACCCCGGTCCAGGCGGTCACCGTGGGTTTGATGAACGCGGCCGCTGCATACCACCCCGACGCATTTCATCACGCGTTCGCGCGTGCGCACACGGCAAGTCCAGGGCGTCACGTCCTGGACTGACCCGTGTCAATGCGCTCCGGAGAGGATTGTGAGCCACCATCACCAGCATGCTTTTGGTGCCTTATTTCAAACACGCGTCCCGCGCTGCACCAACTTGTCGTGCCCAAAACAGGGACGACAGGCGGTGTGCGGCGGGCACGTGGTACTGTCGCTCCAGCATGTCCCGCGCGTGCTCGTCCAGCAAGCTGATAATCTTGTCCGCGTCTTCCATGTACACCATGTCATCTCCAAACAGGGAGCCATACAGGGTGCGATTTATGTTGGCAATTGGAAGGGTGCCCAGGCCGATGGCTTCCCAGTGGCGGTATGTGTCCGGGCGGTCGCCTCGAGGTGAAACGAGGAACCGGGCTTGGGCAATGCGCTCATAAAATTGGACCGGCTTCAGGGCAGGAGCATTGCGAACATGGTCCGTCAGGAATGGCTTACGGGATGGGTGCGTCATTATAAACGGCAAGTGCTCGATGGTCTTAGTCTTTACTTCCGCCTGTTGCGAGGTGTGGTGGGCCAGGAAGGTGGGGCCATACTCTTCCAGCAAGTCCGCGCGTATGCCATAAGGATAAGCGGTGTACCGTTCATCGCCAGGGTACACCGGGTTTTGAGCAAACCAGTGCGAGATGGCGGGGTGGGCCTTGACAGCGTCGGTCAGCGGAGACCGTCTTACTTGTGGGATGTGAAAGCGAGAGGTAAAGAGGATGACTTTGGTCCGGATGCGGGGCAGCACATCCGTGACAAAGGTCTCAAAAGCTTTGGCGTTCACGCAAATGCTGGCGCAGGGCTTGATGGTGTCGGTGATGTCCTTGTCCAGCGGATTGATCACGATGTCAGGGTCCGGCTCGTGCTTTGTGCCGTAGTGGTGGTCGCACAACAGGAGCGGAGAAAATGGGTTGACAATGAAGGGCAGCAACCGTGGGCGTGGGTTGAGGCGCTGGCGCTGGGTCAGGACACGCAGCAAGTCTTCCAGGTCCGTGTTGACAGGGGCACTGGGCGGTTTAGGCCCTGTGCCTGACTCCACATCAGGCTGGTTACGGTGCAAGTGTGGGGGTGACAGGCGCCTGCCAGCACGGCGGTGTCGGCCGTCACGCATGTTGGCAGCACCATGCGCGTAGCAGCAGGCTAGAGCCAGCATGGCCACCACTGCCAGGAGCCGGGCACGGCATTGCATGGTGACGTTTATGAAGCTGACGCGTGGGAGAGACTCAGAGGAGAAAAGATTCAGGATTCATCGGTTAAGGACGTGTTAGCTTGGCATGGCGCTGTGTGAGCTAGAGAGCGAAAAATGTCTGGGCAAGCGAGTGCATGCAATGTAAAACCCGATCACCTCCTGTAAATTTCAATTCAGCCATGAAAAAAAAAAGGTCGCACGCCTCCGCCGACGTCTCGCGATGCGTCCGTTTAGGCGGCGCAACCCTGGCTACTTTAGCCGGGCTGCAGCTTGTGCGGACAGTTGCGTGGGCAGCGGGACCTGCACACGGTTCTGCCCGGGTAGCGCCCCCCCCGCTCATCCAGCGCTTCATTGTGCCCGACCTGCATGTCGCGTTGCAGGGCGTCCTGGGTGAGGCGGGAGGCCACACCGCCGTCTCCGTCCTGGACTGCTGGGATGGGCGGTGGGCCAGCGTGTGGGCAGGTCTTGGTGGCGGTGCTGTTGGGTCTCACAAAGTGGCCGTGGACGACGTCGTGTGCATCGACTTTTCTGGGGCGCCCGATGCTGGGGATGGGGCGGCTGGCGGGGAGCCCATTGCACCCGCACCGTCCGTTCCCTGGCTGCAGCATCGCAAAAGCCTCGTCCATATCATCCACGCGCCTCGTGGCGGGGCACCGACCCCATCCGCCAAACTGGCCGCGTCCATCACAACAGGACGCAAAGGTGGCGGTCATTCCTCATCATCACTATCATCCAGCTCCCCGTCTCGCACCATCTTGGCCCTCGCCAGCCTGGACGGCCAAAGCATGCCGGCCCGGTACGTGATGTTCATGACATCGCTTGCATCTACAGGCTCTCCTCCTCCTAGCTTGGTTCTGGTGGACTCCGGCAACACGTTTGGCGCGGACGGCGCCCCGACCGCATCCAAAAAGCCGCGGGCGCCCGGGTTCCAGGTCATTGACGCGTCCCCTGCACGCCACGCATTCTACGCCCTGTCCGTCAACACGGTGCAGGGGACGTTTTCAAAAGTGTATGCGACCCAATTATGGGGCAGCGACGGCGGTGGGTCCGGCACGGGCTCCTCCCTGGCCGCCACCGCCAGTCTTCGCACTTCTCTCACCGACCTCATCGCCAAGTACCGCATCAAATCTTTTCTGGACTCGTCGTGCGGCAGCATGCACTGGATGCCGCTGGTCGCAAAAGCGGCGCATGAAGCGGATGCTGATTTCCGGTTTACGGGGTCTGACGCCGTTTGTTCACTTATCGAGGGACACCAAGTCACGTTCGCCACCGACAGTTCCTGGATGAACTTTGCGTGCGTGGATGGCAGCCACGAGCCCCTACCCTCCGGCCGCGACCTCATCTTCAGCCGGGACTCTTTACAGCACCTGCCCATCGCGTCGGCCTACAAATTCTTACACAATGTTCGCCAGTCGGGGGCTAAATATTTATTGGTGGGCAGCTACTTGACGGGTGGCCAGCGCGTGACGGGCGGGCGCAATGAGGACGTGGTCGCGGGTGATGTGTACGACATCGACCTCCTCAAACCGCCTTTCAGCATCCGCCCCGCTCCGCTGGAAATCATTAAAGAAGACAACCCGGAGCAGAAATTCATGCTGCTGCTGGATGTCGCCCGCATGGAGTGGGATGAGAATTTGAGGCTGGCATGAGGAGTGGAGGAGGAGAGAGAATGGCAGAAAGGAGAGGTCAGGATATGAGGAGAGACAAGGGCGAGGTCAAATGCCATGTCAATCTCTTTTTTACACGGGCGGGGATCTCTCTCCGCCTTTTTAAGCCGGCCCCACCACCATGCGTCCACTCGCGCCCACATTTGCAAACGCAATCTCTTCAAATTGGCCTGCACACGTGTCGCATACCGCGTTTTCTTCGACATGGAACACACGCATGCCCGCACCATCCATGGCTTCCAACAGGTTGACCGCGTCTTGCGGGCCGTGCCCACCCCAGCCGACATGGAATTCGACTTGGGCTTGGGTGATGGGCAGAGCTTGGCCGCTACTCTGAGCGACAAGGCTCTCCAGGGCCTCCCATTCGGCGCCCTCCACATCAATTTTTAGCAGGTCGATCCAAGCGTGCTCGTTCTCCTTCATGAGGGTGGCCAGCGTGCGGACGGGCAGAGTGTGGCCGCCAATGACGGCATTGCCGTCAACGGCACTCAATCCTACTGCTTTAAAAGTGATACCCGGTACCGCCTCGACCGTGGCTTGCACCTCGGGCGCCAGGGTGGGGTCAAACGTAAAGACAGCACAGGATGTCCGGTTGAGAATGGCCGCCTCAAAGCTGGTGTCCCCATTGGACCCGAACGAATAGACCACGCATCCGGGCCGTTGCAAATAGGTGTCCACGCCGCACACCCATTTGCCACCGTCAGACAGCTTGCCCACTTTTTCCATGACCGCCGGGCAACGGTAAATGTCGCGAAACGGGTCGACCCACAGGGCGTTGGTGGGGCTGTGGAAACTGGAGTGCGCCCACCCGTCAGGCCGGGTCCGCATACGGGCCACCAGGTCGGCGGCGGCGGTGCGTTGGCGGCGGTAGGCGGCCTCGTTTTGAGCGGCCAGGTCGGTGTCCATGACCGCCCGGCGCGACCGGCGGTGGTGTGCTAAGGCGGTAGTTGATTTGGATGGGGAGGACTGGATAGTTTGGTACAGCATCCAGGCCGCTGATAAGGCTGCCAAGACGTACAGAGGCGTGACCTTGCGAGGCAATCTGGTCATGGTGTTGAGATGAATGTGCGGTCAAGTGTGGGTCGCCGGGCCCGGTGAGCGCATTGTGTGGAGTGCAATGTGTCATTTGTTTTTACCCGTCGAAATCAATATTAAAAAATCCAGATGACAAGGGCGCAGCATACGCGAACTTGCGTCCTTAATTCACCTGATTTCTTTCAAGAAAGAATCTGCTGTCGTTGTGAAAGCCGGGGCGTGGAGTCAAGCGCTGCGGTATTCATCGCACGGTGGACGGCGACGTACCTGGCATGCCTTACTGACGGCCCTAATGGGTAGTTCGGAAGACGCGCCGCTTTTTAAAGTTGGCGCATGCGCCTCTTCTTTGTTTATAACAGATATACCGACATCACACATGCACCATGCCGATTCTCACAGCAAACACCAGCACATTTAACACCAACATCATCCACCGACCCCACAAACGGCGACAACAGCAGCACACGCCGCTTTCATTAACATGGATGGTGCTACTGGTCGTTGCATGCAGCGGAAGAGCGTGGCGTGCCGAGTCCGCGACCGTGCGAGGTAGAGCATACATCGGCAAGGAAGGAAACATGGCACCCTCTGTTGAACCAACAACCACCCCCTCCACCGTCACCCGCCCCCGGGTCCTGCTGTGGATCCCCGTCCACGTCTCCGAGCCGACCTCCAACCTGGAAGCCCTGGTTGCTTGTACCTTTAATCGGCATGCACCCAGTCTGGCGGGCGAAGTCTTTGACGTGCTAATCACCCTGGCCGGCAGTGCGTCGGATGGTCGCGAGGTGGACCTCGCCCGCATTGTCGAGGGCAAGGTAAGTGGCCTGTCCTCTCCCCAGTCGACTGTGCGCACCGAGTTTGTGCGCGTGACCGACGACGCGTACGACCGGGACCAAAGCAAGGGCGCACGCTCGTCCTTTGTGGGGCCCAACACCGTATTCTACTCGGTCATGTTGGGGGATGAGAGTGGAAGGGAAGGCGATCGCGCTGGGGACGACCGCGATGGCGGCACGCCCGCGTCTCCTCTGGATGGGTTACCTAGGGCGCTCTCGCCACGGCCCATCCACCACACCTCCATCTACCACCGCCACATCGCACCTTATGCCTTTGTTCAGGTAATGGAAACAGATTGCTGCGCTTTACAAGCCGGCTGGCTAGACACGCTGCTGGAGCCGATGCTGCACAACCCAGCGCTCCTCCTGTCCGGGTCACGCCCAAAGGCCACCTGTTTTAGTTCTGTAGAGCACGGCGGGACCGGTTGTAAAGTTCGCCTCCCAAACGGTGCACGCGAGCACATCAACGGCAATGCCATGTACCGGGTCGGGCCTGGAATGCAGGCTCTTTTACGTGATGCCATGGACATGTCGACCCACGAGAAACCGTTTGACCTGGCCCTGTTTCTTGTGCGCAGTGGAGATCAGTCCCACGTACACGACCATCCACGCATGTACAGCATAGGAGAGGCCGTTGATGACGCCTTGTGGAAAGAGCCTGCCTATTATTGGGTCGACAGGAGCGTCGCCTTTGTGCACGCGCCACGCCGTCTGCGCACGGATGGGGCCTATGCAGTGGCTTCCCGGGTGGACAAGGCGATGCTGACCATGGCGATGGTGGTGGTGGGTGGTGGTGTTGGTCCTGCTGCTCCCGTTCCTGCTGCTGCTGGACGACCATCACACCTCCCAGGCCTTGCCACCGACGTACCTCGCCTCCACGCCTACCACGCCTCCTTGCGTTCAACGCTCGCCGACCGAAGCCTGGTCTACATAGCCCTGACCTGGCCTGCATTTTTGGAAGCCTCCCGCCTGGCACCCTTTCGAGTTCTTCTGGCCAATGGAACACAAGCAGGTGGTGACGATGCTGTGGGCATCCTGGCGGGCCGGGCGCTGAGAGCCGCATCAGCCCTGGCCCGGGCGGGCCTTACCCTGGTGGTCGTAGGCACAGAGACCACCATTGTCGCGCCGCATGTTAAAGCTCAAGACAGGGCGGGGACACCGAGCAGCAAGCGCGTCCATTTGCAGGGCTTAGCGGGTCTTGTGGACGGCCTTGACAGTGACGCGCCTGTGTTGCCGGACCTCTTGGCATGCCAGGCCGCGCTTGATATGGGGACCATGCTGGTGGAGGCTGGCGACTCGTCTGCGGACTCTTTAGAGCGATGGGCTGGTGCTGTTGACAGGGCCACTGCTGCAGCAATAAAAGCGGCCCAGGCATATCAACGCCAGCAGAGTCATCGGCAGCTGCGCATATTAGCATGCGGCCTCATGTTTGCAGCATCATCTGTTGCGCTTTGCCGTGTTATTTTTAAGCGGAAGCAGCGGCCAAGAGTGCTTTGGAAATAAGCATTTATCGGAACCGCTGCATCTCACGGCATGTCACCCGCGCCGTTGAAAGTGGCTGTTTTGAAAAGTACGATTGGGTGGTCCTAAATAGAGTGCGGCCCAGGCGAGATAAGAGAACACCTGACGAGCGGCCTTAAGTGGGTGTTTTCAAGAAAAAAACTAAAATTGCAGAGCTGCACACAGTATTTACAACAAAATCGCCGGTCCTGCCCCCGTTTCGACTCCCTACCTGTCACACGTCACGTCATGAGGAGGAAGTTATGAGGAGGAAGTACCATCCGCGCCGCGCTTTTGCTTTTGCCTTTGCGTTCGTGGCGTCGATGACTTTCTTTCATAGTCGTGCTCGCATCATGAGTTAGGGCGCTTCGCCACGTGTGCTCGGCAAACGCGGAGCCCGCCGATATAATGGTCTTCCAAGTGTCGTCTTCTCAGTCAAGCGCTGACGCAATGCGCGCTGTCATGCAAACGAGCGCAGTTGCCAAGGACCGCGTGCGTTATTACGTGCAGGGTTCCGGGGGCGACGTGGGCGATGCCTCGGCCCCCGCACGAGCAGCAGCTGCTCTCGGGGTGGCCACCGCTGGACCTGTGCTGTGATCCGGCCCCGCAAATCTGGATACCCTGCATGAGTAAGGACGCCTCGTGGTGCTGAACGCGTCCATCTGCGCTGCTGGACCAGCCGCTTTGTTGTCTGAGGTTGAACATCAAATTGGCCCAGACTCTCCCGTCGTCCGTGAAGGAGCGCTGCCAGATTACCTTGCCGATGCCTGTGCGGTTGCCTCACCCAGTGCAGCTGTTGAACATGACTCAGTGCAGCTTGTGCCGGCATGCTCAAAGTCCAAAAGTGTATGGGCGGCATGCAATAATCGCCCTCTCTTTATTGGTTTCTGCGCTTGTGCTGCTTTTTTCTTTGTGTTTGGATGAGCGCAAAAAACCCACATCAATCGACCAAATCAGCTCGCCTAGAACGGCCACTCACCGACCACGCAGAATCGCTGTTCAACTTGCCCAGCTTACCGTCGCCAACAACAACAGTCTGGTGGAGGTAATGGCAAAGAATCAACCGTACTCGCTCTCGCACTCAGACCTCCTTATTACCACAAAAGTAGTGCAAGATTGGTTGCTGCCATTTCATCCGGAGATTACGTCCGACGATATTGAGGATACCATCGTCTTTGATCCCGGTAGGAAAGTTATCTTTCAACACATCAAAGGCAACTTTTACGTCTTGGACCCCGGAAAGGAATGTTCGGCACCTTCACCCGGCAAGGAGTTTCTGAAAGACCGATGCTTTGCCATCTATTCCATCCTGGCAGACACGGCATAAAAAATGAACGGCACTCTCCCTGACTTTGAATTTGTGTACGAATTCGAGGACGCAGCCAGGCCGATCACCATGATGGACGTGCCCGACACTGTTGTGACCACGCCGAGCCGGTCTGGATTTCCTTTTTGGAACATATCCTACATTGACATGGTCATTCAATCTGCGGACCCCGTCCTGTCTGCCCACAAAGACAAGCCGTCACATTGGTGGTATGCTCAGCTCACCAAGTTTACTTTGCGGCCATCGGACTTTACATTGCACCAGCTGGTTTGGCCGCTCCAGCTGGGGGCATTTTACAGGACGCACGGCGCCCTGCCTCACCCACTGGCTGCCGTCTTTATTCGAGCGGGCGACAAGTTCAAGGAGGCCCCTTTACTGTCTGTTGACGCGCACTTTGCCGAGCTCGCCCCCATCGCCGCAAAGCTTGGCATCAAAGACGTGTACCTTGGCAGTGATTCCCACGACCGCATCGTGGAAGCTCTAGGCAAGTACGGCTCCACTTACACCATCCACTTTATAGACTGGGCCCGTCCTGAAGTCGGCCTGGCATTTGAACATGTCACAGGCTCGCAGAACTCCTGGCGGATGAATGAACTCGTACGACTCGCGCGAGCGGACATGTACATATCCGCTTAAGCGGACGTCGTCGTTGGCACACTGTCCAGCAACTGGGCGCGGTTGGCAGACGAGTTCCGGAGGGCAAATGGCAAAGTTCGGATACCACAACTCAACCCGGAAATGCCTGCAGTAAAATCTACAGTCTAGGGCCCGGGTTGGTGAGTGCAGCGGCCGGGAGAGGATAGGATGTAGGGGGTGAAACGTAAAAAAAGAACAATGACAACATTTTGCTTCATCTAGCCGGTTTTCATACACTCATCAATGTGTATGCATCATCGCGTAGGTCCTCATAATCGGCAATGCCGCATTTTCTTGGGGCGCCGCCTCTTATTGGGTACTGATGCTTGCCAGTTGCCCCCCAAAATTTTATGGGTGTATTAACCTAATTGCGTGTATCCACACGTTCCTCTTCTACAAAGTCCTTGCAATGCACGTCCAAAGGTTGGAGTGGTCATGCACAACCGGCGATGACTCCCCAGCAACCCTACAAAAGCCATGCTGCGGCCCGGTGCCAGGCAGCCAAGCATCACTTCCATTCCTCACGATGCCAGAAAAGGCTGCGGTCGCCATCGATTCGGCGTGCCTATCGTCCAGTTTCAGGACCTGGTCGCGCGACACGGCACTTGGGCGAATTGCAAAGAAGTCAGTGTGAATCTGACGGTCGATGCAGATTCTTTCATGTGGGCACGGTTTGTCCAGGCAGTCGACAAAAATGCCGCTGATATTTTCGTTTGCCATGCTCTCCACTATAAATGTGTCATTCCTGACGAGCACGTCAGGGTTGACCCGAACCACCCAGTCATATCCCTCAAACCAGCCGTTTTTGTAAGCTTCAACCAGGGCTAGGGACGCGCCCTCCTGCCATCCTGGGTTGGGTCGAACGTGCACTGTAATGCCCGTGCGTGAAAAAATCGACTTAATTAAATCCATGTCAATTTTGGAACGCCGCTTGTCAGCCGTGACGAACATCATAAAGTCGCTTCTCTGAAAAATGGGCAGGTTTTTCAGCAACCCCGGCCAGCAGCCCTCCAGGAACGCGTAATGCTGACTGGACAGGTGCGTTGTGATGTACGTAAGGATAAGGGGTGTTGCGCTTTTGTGATTCAAGGGGTGCTCTGAGCGAGGTATCTGTCTTTCATGTTGCCGGCCGTCCGAGTTCTTCAGTAACGAAGCCATTATCGTCAGCATCAACTTGAATAGAACTCGTTGCGCAATCCTACAAGAGGATCGACTTTGACACATTCAACATATGTTGTGGGACTTAGGGGGACTAAGGTGGGGTAGTTGATGTTGTATTCCACGAAAACGAAAAATGTATTTGTTGTAAATACTGTGTGCAGCTCTGCAATTTTTTTTTTTTTAAATACACCCACTAATGTGCCTGTAGACATACTTGCCAAAGATGCAGCGCGCCATATATCAATCTATCCGACCAGCTTCAGCGCACGAATACTATGGAAAGATATCTGCCAAAGCAACAGCACCATCCCGTCTGCCGATTGGGTACCTTTGCAGTTCCGCGTACAATGTCCACATGACCGCGCTGAAGGTGGTTATCCCCTTTCTCGACAGTACATGCTTTGCTCGAACAAGTCTTGAGCGAATCATGTCTTGAACTGCATGTGGGTGACGTTCCGCCCACTGAATGCGTCCAAGAAGGTTGCTGAAATCATTGGCCACGGGAATGTAATGTTGGAAAGGAAAAAACATTTCTTCGTACCACTCCTTGCAGGGGTGTTCCTGGACGATGAGACCAACGTCATACAACAACAGCTCGTACAGCCGGTCGGCCCAGCCACCGTGACCCTCTGCAGAGATGATATACTTGAACAAATCCTCTTGTTCTGTCATTGACAACCTACCGGCTCCGCGTTCTGTGTCACCAAAGTCGACGAGATCAGGACGCTCTAGGCCGATGACTTCCAGCTTGTGCCGACCACACGGCGCTCCTTTGTAATAGTTATTGAAACCCGGCAACTGCCAATCTAGCATGCCATTTTGTTCAGGGGGGAAGGAACATGTTCTCATTCCACCACCGCGAAACACAGCTGCACCTTTCCTATCATCAAATGGCGTGGGGCGGCGGCCGGCGATGCCGGCAATCTTCGCGTCGATGCTTTTGATATCCCACCTCGCGTGCGAGCCAAACATGGGAAAGCTCATGAAACCCTTTTGCCAGCAGCGCACTGCTCCAAAGCCAGGCATAGGTTTGTGTTTCATTGTATGATTGTTGGACCGGTAGAGTGGAAAGTCCTCGAATTCGTACACAAATTCAAAGTCAGGGAGAGTGCCGTTCATTTTTGATGCCGTGTCTGCCAGGATGGAATAGATGGCAAAGCATCGGTCTTTCAGAAACTCCTTGCCGGGTGAAGGTGCCGAACATTCCTTTCCGGGGTCCAAGACGTAAAAGTTGCCTTTGATGTGTTGAAAAATAACTTTCCTACCGGGATCAAGGACGATGGTATCCTCAATATCGTCGGACGTAATCTCCGGATGAAATGGCAGCAACCAATCTTGTACTACTTTTGTCCAGCTTTCATGGAGATTTGAGTCCAGACGGGGCACATTGTTGAAAAGTGTCGAGGTTGACTGTTTCTCAGCAGGTAATAAGGAGGTCTGAGAGCGAGAGCGAGTACGGTTGATTATTTTTGTTATTGCCTCCACCAGACTGTTGTTGTTGGCGACGGTAAGCTGGACGGCCATCCTGCGTGGGCGGTGAATGGCCGTTCTAGGCGAGCTGATTTGGTCGATTGATGTGGGGTTGCGCTTATCCAAATTCAAGGAATGTAGCAGCACAAGTGCAGAAACCAATATAGGGATGGCGATTATTGCATGCCGCCCGGGTACGTTTGGAGCTTGAGCATGTCGGCAAAAGAGCTGGCATTTGCGTCTCATGGTATTAGTTGTGTGACATAAAAAAAAGGAGTGCAACACACTGGAAAAACGGCTTGCTTGTGCCTTCTTGCTCTCTTTCATGCCTGGTCGCCGGCGCAATGCAGCGCTTCGTCGCCGGTTATATCTTGTATTTTTGTTACATGGTCATGCTGGCCGGATGCATCACGCTTTTAGCCAAGGTCTGCCGACGCGACGTGGCGAGCACTGGGCACGATTCCAAAAAGCTGCGCGTTCAAAAGCTTCCAATGACATCGCCGCGGCGGCACTGGCCCGTTCCCGAGACCTGGGCCAGTGGCGGCGCCGGTGGTAATAGAAAGGCTGACGTAGCGAGCGAGGTGGCCAGGTAAGGGGGCCAGCGCCAAGTGCTTTGGCAGACATATTTTTGTAGATTTTGGAGACGGTGGAGTATTGTCGTGTGGTCTGAAAACCTTTAACTCAAAATAATTCCTTTGCCGACCAGCTCTTGTCAAAGTCTCTCCACGAACACGTATCAGTGTGCCCGTGATACAACAGTTGTCGCGCATAAGGAACAGGCCCCGCCCATGCAGCCGTCCACGCGAACCCGCTCTTTGACATCAATAACACGTCAACTTGTGACAGTGCCGTCCAGTCGACGAAGGTTTTTTCCCAAATGTCGGTGCTTTCCGTCTGGTTGGTTGATGATGGGCGCCCGCTGTGTAGCGCTGTGTGCAAGATTTGACCTCTCCATTCAGTCAGTCGCAGGTGCGGAGATTGCGTCATTTTCTTAAATTCAGATGTGGCCAGCTGTGAGTCGGTCGTCAGAAAGACAGTACAATTTCTTTCACCACAAATCCGGCGTACCTCATGTGCAAAGCAATGGACGCTAGAGAGAGGGTCCCTGGCGTCGTCAGTCCAGTTTTCGCCGACGCCTCCGGTTCGTATTTGGACACCAATGACTTTGTCAGATGCTTGAAGTGGCGTTCTGCGACTTCCAAATACTATAGGCCAATGCGGGCTCCTGACCAGGACCTCGTTCACTGCACGCCGTATTCTTTCCGAGGGCTTTGGCATCAGAACGCGCATTGCCAGGTTATACAGCTCATACCTGGTGAGCCCGGCCAAACCATAAAGCTCTGCCATGGCTCTATGTTCAGGATAATAAACAACTTCGCGCCACTGGTACGCATTCGTGTGCACGTAAACCGATGAATTCGTCGCAGAGATACACGACATGACTTCTTCTTGTTGCAAAAAATCAAACTTGTTGACCAAGTCAATTTTGTTTGGTTGAGATTGCGAGACCTCTTCTGGCGACGCCATCTGAACGTGGATTAAGAAGTATCTTTCCAATACAATTTGACTAGGCCAGTGCTGTTTTAATGTCCTGCATGTCATCAAAGACAGGTAAAAAGATGTCACGAGACCGCGGAGCTGATCGCCCCAGCCACAGGCTGGCTCGAAAAGAAGGACATTTGGACTTGTCCCGCAGGGTGAGGTTGTCAACGTGGGCAGAACGTGAGAAATACGAGCATCCAAGACTGTATCACCAAAACGTTCTCCTCTGATTTCACGCTCGCGCGAACGATTGCTAGAGAATTGTCTGGCGTGCACAGTCAACGTTCCGAGGTAGAGGAAGCCACAGAATGTAAAAAGACTAAGGCAGTGCGGCCTGGTTGTGCTGGTGCAGCGCTTTCGAAGCGTGAATGGATGCGCCCTGACTAGTTTTTGCATTCTAATGCGTTTGTGTCGAGTTGACAAAATATTTCTTTTGTTGTTAATGCTGTGCTACTTTTACGGCCCTTTTAGCAGCGATTACAGCATTGCATTGGCGGCATTCTATCAGCCTGTGCACCCGTGTCGTTGCGACGACAGTGACGAATACAGCGGCGGGCATGGATGCTTCCGGGTGCCGGCGATACGAGAATAGCGGTGTTCTGGTAGGTTGACGCAACCTTGTGTAGAGATCACACAGCCGGTGGACACACAGGCCAGGGAGTTTTGACAGTTGACTTTCCTTAGATGAAGGCACTGGACGTTGGTCGTGGAGGGAATGGTGGGGTGAAGTGGCGGGTGGGGCAGGAAGCGGGGGTATCATGTAAAAAGTGCCAACGCGCGATGCCCGGATGCCATGTAAATAATATCAGAGCACGGGAAGCAGTTTTTGTGTGAGGTTTGCACAAGATCTCTTTTCCTTTCTCTTTGAGTGCCGTCTTGGTGCGAGCAGCAAAACGTTACCCACTTGTTTATTCTCACCACGGAGCGCCAATACCCATAGAGGCTGCATTTAGCGTTCCTGGCGTGCGACTTGCCAACACCGCATCCACACAATGGCGCACTTCTTCATGGCGTTAAGCAAACGACGCTACAGACGCACCCTGACACTTTACAGAGCGCTTGCATTTGTACTGTTGTATGTGGTGGCCATAACGGGAATCAGGCAGCTCCTGGCAATAAAAGCCGGCGGCGGTGGCGGCGGATTGTCGCAGTCCAGCGTTAAGCTTGGTCTGTCTGCCATCATCAGCCCTAGCCTTTCACCCGAGCTGTGGGCCAGCGGCGGGGTCGGCCCTCATCGGGTGGATGTTGCTGAGGTGTCTAGGTAAGGGGGAAAAGCAGCAAGAAGGGTCAGCTCTGCATCGTGGATGGGTCGACCAATACCCACCCTCACGCCGGACCCCATCAAAACAAAAAAGCCCATCCTGCCCTAACCCTCCCCTCATCAGCCTCCTCACCCAGTCCGAGCGCGACGACCTTCGCGCCCTGTGCGGCCGCACCCTTTGGCACTCGCTCACCAAAGCAGTCCGGCCTCGGCCCGATGGCAACACCGTCTTTGTGGCAACAGGCGACATTGACGACATGTGGATCCGGGATTCAGCGGTGCAGCTGTCCATTTATTTTCCACGTCTCGACAAGCACCCAGCCCTAAGGCGCATACTTGAGGGCGCCATGCGGGCCCAAGCCTTCTACATTGTGCAGGACCCGTACGCCAACGCGTACTCGTCCCGCTGGCGCGACGTGGACAAGCTGTCCAAAGCTGACCGTGTCATCGGGCGTGGCGGCTGGGTGGCGACCCGCAATTATGAGCTCGACTCGGGCGCGTATTTCCTCAACATGATGTGGAACTATTTCTCGACATCGCCCGCCATCTTTGGGGCTGAGCGATTCCTAAATGAGACGGCCATGTTTGATGCAGCTATGCTGTTGGTGGATACGTGGGTGGTGGAACAGGACCATGAGCGGCGCAGCAGCTATCGATATTCTGAACTGGTGCGTGGCGGTATGGGCCCAGTATCCGCCTACACGGGCATGTCCTGGTCAGGCTACCGCCCATCCGACGACCCGCAAACCTATTCCTACAACATCCCTGTCAACATGTATGCGGTGGGTGCGCTGGAGCGGGCATTGACGATCAATGATCGCGTGTGGCAATCGCAGCGTTTTGAAGCCGCTGCGGCCAAGCTGGCCACCGACATGCGGGCCGGCATTGAAGCCCACGGCATCGTCACGCACGAGGACGGCTCGCAGTCGTATGCATACGAGGTTGACGGTTATGGAGGCGTGCTGTCCGATTTTGACGACCCCAACGTACCCAGCCTGCTGTCTATTCCGCTGCTGGGCTACGCTCATTACGACCCGGCCATCTATGCCAACACGCGCCAGCGGATTTTGTCTGAGACAAACCCATGGTTTTTTACCGGCCCCGTCCTGTCCGGCCTGGGCTCGCCACATACACCACCAGGGCACGTGTGGCCGCTGGCTGTCATGGTAGGGGCGCTGACGACGGATGACCCGGGCGCACGCGTGTCTGCCTTTCGTCAACTGCTGCGTGCCCAGTGCGGCAATGGCCTCATGCACGAATCTGTGTCCGCTTTGGACGCCACCGCCTGCACGCGGCCCTGGTTTGAGTGGGCTAATGCCATGTTTGTGGTGTTGTATGAATACACATTTAGGGAGCAATGCGATGTCGCGGCAGAGGTGGATAGGTTGCGAGGGATTAGGGAGAGGGAAGGTGGGGGAAGGGGCGGGGCAGACCCCTTGTACTATGAAACGCTGATGGCCCGGGTCAGGCACGGTAGCACGTAAATGCTTTTGTGTGCTATTGTTCCATAGAAAGGAATACAGGTCGGGGACAGCGGCCATGGAGAGAGAGCTTCTGCGAGTGCGAAAAAAAAAAATCAAAGGTCACGATGACCACGTCACATTGACACTCTTATAGCTGCGACTACTTCATCGAAGTTCTGCTCTACCTCTTTCAACACCTAGGCATTACCAACAAATATTTCGTGGAGTTTGGCTTTAATAGCAAGACATACGACGGCGGGTCGGGCGCCAACACATTTTCCCTGTGGAAGCATTTTGGGTGGAAGGGGTTGCTGCTGGATGGCGAGAACGAAAACAAGGCCATCAACCTGCACAAGGAAATGATCACGCCCGACAACATTGTGAGCTTGTTTGACAAGTACCGGGTCCCACTTGAGCCTGATTATGTGTCCATAGACATTGATTCTTCCGACTTGTGGGTGTTTCGCAGCCTCATCAAGGGTGGGTACCGCCCGCGAGTGGTGACCGTGGAATACAACATCAACCACCCCATTGATTCCGCTCTTGTCCAGGCCGCGGACGCGGGCGTGCCGGCGACAGGGTTTGACTATACATTTGGCGCTGCTTTAAAAGCGGTGGCCCTGGTAGCCGAGGAAATGGGGTACGTCCTGGTCCATGTGGTGAAAGGCTTAGACGCGGTGCTGGTCAGGAAGGACCTCATGCGTGGCGTGGAGGTGCACCCACTCGA
>Ga0315289_10006897_pt1 | contig 16644 bp, 6 predicted proteins | sample YL17G11_40_MG_FD_203452 | JGI IMG/M metagenome (GOLD analysis project Ga0315289, IMG submission 203452) | Sediment microbial communities from Yellowstone Lake, YNP, Wyoming, USA - YL17G11_40 | ecosystem: Environmental > Aquatic > Freshwater > Lake > Sediment | place: USA: Wyoming | collected... | reverse complement strand
CCGGCCGCGCCGTTATGCGTGCCGCCGCGAATGTCGCTCCAGCGGTTCCAGCGGATCACGACCCCACGATACAGGGGGTTGCCGAACATGTCGAGACCACCCTGGTCGTCCGATTCCTGCACGACGTTGCGAATCAGATTCAGCTCGATCAGATGGTCGTTGCCTTCGATCCGCAGGGCCGAGGAAGGCATCTTCTCGAACAGGTTATGAACGATCCGGTTGCCGCAGCCATCCAGATGGACGGCGGGCGTGTAGGTCCGTTTGACCCGGGAGATGTCAAAGACGGTGCAGTTTTCGACGAAATGCCGGCCCTCAATCAGCATTTGACGGTCTCCGCCGGCCACACGGGCCCCGCCGCAGCCGAGGGTGTTCATGGTGCAGCCGAAGACGCCGTGGTGTTGCCCGCCTTCCACGACGATGGCGTCACCGCCGCACTGCCGGATCGTGCAACCGGCCACCAGGCAGTCGGTTCCGCCACGAAGGTGGATTCCATCGCCACGCCCCTCTTGCAGTGTCAACCCGAGGAGTGTCACGTGCTCGGCCCCACTCATGACCACGAAAGGTCGGTCGAGTATGCTCAGGACCGTCTCTGATGTGGACGAGTCAATCCCCTCGGGCGGCAACCAATAGAGCACACCGCTGCGGCGGTCGAGGTACCATTCGCCGGGCCGGTCAAGCTCCCGGAGCACATTGGCCGCGTAGTACCGCTGGTCCTTGCGGTAGCCATATTGAGCATAGGGCCGAGAGAGCGTAAAGGTCTTGGCGTCCGCATCGATCGAGGCGACCCTTTGATACTCTTCATACCAGTCCCAGAACCAATAGCCGTACAGGCGGACATCCGGCTCATCGAGCCACCCACTCGGCCGGTCCTCGACATAGCGGAACTTCCCATCTTTGCAGCCCTCGATCGTGTTCCAGACCTTGAAAGTCTCCTTGCCGAGGATCGCGCCGGTCTTGACAAAGCCTTCGTTGGGCCAACGGGCGAGCGTCTGGGGCACGCCATTCACGAATAGCTCCGGCCGGCGGCGCAGCGCCGTCGCATCGCCCCAGTTGGTCACGCCCATCGCCTTCAGATCGGCCGCCAGAACGCGGTCGCGAATCGAGGGGTCGAGCTTGTCTCGAATGCTTGCCTCCGAGATCGGTTTCCAGGCGGTGACTCGCCTGCCACCGTGGAAGATCGGCGTCTGGCCGGACTTGGCCTCGTAGACCACGGGGGCTTCAGCCGTGCCGGAATCGTCGGCCGTCAGCATCCAGGATCGCTCCTCAGGATACGATCCGCCAGCGATCGTGATCTTGACGCCTCCTTTGAGGAGTGTTCCGCCGTGCGATTGCTTGAATGCTCGCACAGCGTCACGAGCTTTCTCCAGGGTACGGAATGGCTTCTCTTCGGAACCGTCGGCCGCATCATCTCCGGCGGGAGCCACGTAGAACGTGACCGCAGGCGTAGGCAGGACCGGCAACGGAACGCGGTAGGCAGCGGGATCGCGCTGAGGTAATCCTTGCTGAAGCCGCTGCGTCTCTGCGATGGAGCGACGCGCTTCCTCGCGATAGAGCGCCGGCAGCGTCGCATCGGCGGCCAAACGGTTCCATGCAGCATTGGCAGCCGCAACGTCCTGACGGGCCAGTGCCTCCTCTGCCAACCCCAGCATGGCCAGACTCCGGACCAGGGGCGAAGCCGACGGGCTTTGGGCGACCGTCTCGAATTCCTTGCGAGCATCGTCTATACGTCCCTCACTCAGTGCCTTGGTGGCTGCCTCCAACGCTGGTGAGGCAGACTTGGGCAGGTTCTCGGCTGCTTTCGCGGCTTCGGCCGCCGTAATCTCCCAAGCGAGGACGCTCCGAGCCGCGAGGGTAATCGCCGCTGGAATCGTGGACCGGCTTTCGCTTCCATCGGGTCCGATCGTGACGACCGCCCACGACTTGCCCGACAGATTGTATTGCCCGGGATCGAACTCGAAATGGGAAGTCAATGGACTATCAGAGACATTGGCGAACAACAGAACGACTTTCTTCTCTTTCTGTAGTTGCCATGCTCCGGTCATGACCGCGTCGGTAGTAATGGGCCACTCATTGCGCCATTGCCAGTCGGCGGTGACCGTGGGGACCGGCCCCGCCAACCGCGGCGGGCGACCCATCTGCCCCCGGCAGAAATACTCCTTCAGGCGCCAGCGCAGTTGGATGCAATCACGGAGGAACTTGCCGGAATCGCGACGGTCGATGAGTTCCGGGCCAAACCAGCCGATCTGCTCGCCAAAGACCAGTTGTTGTCCGGCCTTCATGCGGTGGGCGAGGTCCTGGCTCGACCCGCCGCGATAGGCACGCCCAAACATCTGGATCGCGCCGCCATAGACGGCAGAGAACGCCGGGACCATATTTTGCTCCTGCCAATGCCAGGTCAGGTAGCCATCGAACCATTTGATGTAAGGCTCGGCGTTGCATTCGGTAGTCATCATACACGCGGCCGGCTTGGCGGCACGAAGGGCGCTGAGCAGCGTCCAATAGCCCTCGGTCCACCAATGACCGCCGCCCAGATCGTGACCGTGGGAGGCGTCGAAGCACAGTCGCGGCGCTGCGGCGGCGATCTGGTCGATGTACACGCCGCTGACGCCGCAGTCGTTGAACAGACGAAGCACAATATCGCGGACCTGGTTCTGCCACAGGGACGTCGCGGGGCACATGGCGGCCAGCTTCACGTTGTTCCCGTCCGTCTCTTTGCTGCCATAGCTCTCCGTGTAGGGCTTGCCAGTCTCGTCCTTCGTTGCTGCGGCCAGAGCTACACGCGTGAATTCCCAGTCCTCGGCACCCTTATCATGCGTGTCCCACAGCCTGCCATTGATGTAGGGCATCGGGTAAACGCCCGCGGCCTTGAGTTCCGCGACACCCTCGCGAAATCCCTCTTTGGGTGGGAAGTAATGGGGGTAGTCATTGTCGAAGGGAATCTGGTGCCAGTTGTACCAATGAAAGCCTGCCGGCGTACCGAGCGACTTGGCGAAGGCCTTCACGCGGGGAACACACTCGGAGGCAGCACCGCCCGTCATGGCCCAGGCGGGCAATTCCCGCATCCACTTCGGCGTATCTTCACGGCCATCAACTCCCACGGCAGGCCACCATTTCGCCTCCCGGCTGACCCAGGTGCGGTAGATTTGGGCCGCATCGAACCAGTCTCCGCGCAGGAGTTGCCAGCGTGCCTCGCCCGACAGCGCAAAGCCGGCGCCTGCCTTGCCCATGTTAGCAACCGGATGATCGAAGCGCAGAACGACCGCATGCTTGGCCGGCTGACCCTCGGCAAAAATGTCCTTGGTCGAGCCGAAGGGGTCATGTACGCCCACGTAGAGCCCAGTCCGACCCGTCTTGTCGTAGGCGGCCGTGTACTGCATGCAGGTCCAGCCGCTGGGGTAAGTCCCGCCTTTCTTGTCCGCCTTGCTCCACAGGTTGGCAAGCTCGACGCCGGCGGTCACCGGCGCAAATACCCGGCCGCCCTCGCCCAGGTCTTTGATCGCAAGCTGAGGGAACACGACGTGCCAGAGACCCCGCTGGGGACTGTCGTTGGCAACTTGCAGGCCCCATGCCATAGCGTTCTCGCCTTTCCGGGACGTCACGGTTGCTTTGACCTGAATCCCTTTGAGGCGGTCATCCACGGGCGCAGCGAACGTGAGCTGGTACGCACCAGCGGCATCGTCATGAGACACATCGACCTGCTGCCAGCCGGCGTCGGCGGCAATCGTGAGCATCTGCTTCGTCTTCACATCCCGCACCGTCGCGGAGAAGAGCGGAAGCGGCTCATTGGCGAGCAGTTCCTGGCTCGTGGCGGTATCGGTGAGGCCGAGCACACGCAAGCCCTGCGGCGCTTTCTCCAGGACCATTCGTAAATCGCCTGCCTCTATGACGAATCGGCCGGATGAGGACGGACTCTGCCCGGTTGGGGCGGTCGGTTGGGCCCAGACGACACTTGCGAGGAGCAGCCACCAGCCGGTGCAGGCGAGGGACATGGCGTAGGGGCGAAAGATCTTTCGCCCGTACCGCGTGTTCTTTTGTCCTTGCATACGGGTTCCTCCTGATCGTTGTGTCCCGCGATTATAGCGGTTCCCGGCGCCGGTGGGGAGGATTTCCCCGTGGATTCACATTGACTTGTCGATGGGGAACGGCCAATCTGATGGGACCATGGCAAAGAGCTTTGCTGGAGACAGACTGATGAGAAGAAGATGCACGCAACGCACGGTTCACGCAGAATCGATGAAACTGAGCTTCCTGATGGCCGTTGTCGCAGGCGGCCTTGCCTGTACTGCTCTGGGTCAAGAGTTTGTCCCCTTCGTCATTCCGGCCCGGATCAGCCCCGGACAACCCGTATGGGTGACAGACTACAAGCCTATTGAGACCGGTTCCGAGCGGCTGACCGCGGCCGCACACTTTCGCCGCGGCGGTCAGGATATTCGCATTTGGGGCGTGAACCTGTGTTTCGGGGGTAACTTCCCGACCCAGGAGGATGCCCCGTACGTGGCCGAGCGTCTCGCGGCGGCGGGTGTCAACTCCGTGCGCTGTCATCATCTGGATACTTCGCGCTGGCCCCGGGGAATCTGGAATGCCGAGAACGGCAAGACCATCGAGCCCCAAGCCCTCGACCGGCTGGACTACCTCATCAACGAGTTGGCCAAACGGGGCATCTTCGTCAATCTCAACCTGCACGTGGGCCGGGCGCACAGCCAATATCTGGGTCTGCCGCCGACCGGCACCGAATTCGATAAGATCGCCGGCATCTTCACGCCGGCCCTGATTGACGCTCAGAAACAGTACGCAAAAGACCTGTTGACCCACATCAATCCTTACCGCGCCCGCAGCGCCGCTGCGCGTCGGGGGGACGGTGTCCGCTATGCCGACGATCCCGCCATTGCGTTCGTCGAGATCACCAATGAAGACAGCTTCTTCATGTGGGGGGCCGAAGAGAAGCTGCGAAGCCTGCCCGAGTACTACGCCAAGATTCTGGGCGGGCGGTTCAACACGTGGCTGCGCCAACGTTACAGCTCCGATGATGCACTGCGGGCCGCCTGGTCCCAAGGCACACAACCCCAGGGCGATAACATGCTCCAGAACGGCACGTTCGTCGACTGGGACACAAAACGAGGCCTCCCCGAGCCCTGGAGCATCGAGCAGCATGAAGGCTGCCAGGCTTCTCTCTCGCGGCCGCAAAACCTGCCGAGCGGCGCTGTCCAAGTGGAAATCGGCAAAGCCAACAGCACCGAATGGCATCTGCAGTTGACGCAGGGGGGCTTTGCTCTGGCCGAAGGACAGTACTACACGGCGTCGTTCCAAGCATCGAGTGTCCAACCACGGTCGATCAGTTGTAACGTCAGCCAGGCGCACGAGTCCTGGGCGAACCTGGGCCTGTCCCGACGCGTGGACCTGAGTCCCGAATGGAAGAAGTTCAGCCTTGGGTTCGTCGCCACCGCCAGCGACAAGAACGCCAGGATCAGCTTCGCGTTCAGTGCCAACCCAACAACGTTCTCCCTCGCGCAGGTCGAAGTCCGTCCCGGCGGTCAGATGGGCCTAGCCCCCGGAGAATCCGCCAACGCCGGCAACGTGCGTCTCTTCCAGGAGAACGAAAGCACGTGGCGTATCCTCGACCGGATGGTGTTCCTGGCCGAGACGGAGAAAGCCTACTTCGACGGCATGCGGTCTTACATCAAGAAGGACTTGGGCTGCGGCGCTCTCGTCACGGGAACCATCGTCTTCGGACCGCTGGGTCTGTACGCGCAAAGCGATATGGATTACATCGACAGCCACGCCTACTGGCAGCATCCCACCTTCCCTGGCCGGCCGTGGGACTCGGCCAACTGGCTCATCGAGCAGAGGCCCATGACCGACCACCCGGACCAGGCGACACTCTTTCGCATTGCCGCCGAGCGCTTGGCCGGCAAGCCCTTCACCCTGAGCGAGTACAACCACCCGGCCCCCCTGGATGCCCAGGCGGAGTGCGTCCCGATGGTTGCCTCCTTCGCCGCCGCACAGGACTGGGATGGGGTCTGGCTTTTCGACTACGCCAGTGGGTCGAGCAATTGGGGCCGCCAGACGATGAGCGGGTTCTTTGACATCGACACGAATCCCGCCAAGTGGGGCTTTGTGAGGGCCGGGGCCGCGATCTTCAATAATGGATCAGGAGCCGGGCAGTCACAGCCGACCCCGGGAACGCCAATCTCCCGAGCGGCTGCTTTAGGAAGGCCAATCGGGAGATTGGCGGTCCCAGGTAGCGGCAACGCACTGGCGATAGCCAAACAGCAGGCCAAATACGGCGATAACATACTGCGGATGCTGACGAGCACCAGCAACATTCGTCGTGACGACATGCTCCAGACTCAGATCCTGGGGTGGCGGATGGGCGATTCGGGGCTCACTCCACAGACCAGCCCCCTCAAACCGCAATATCGCGTGGCGTGGTCGGTGGACGCGCGCGGCCAGGGCATTTACCAGGCCATTGGGCTGGCTCAGGTGTACTCGGGCCATGCACAGCGGTTTGAAGGGGCAACGGACGGCAGGATTCGCATCGCTTCTCCTGACTTTGTCGCTTTGACGATGACGCCGCTGGGCACGGGCAAGGGGATTCTCATCACCGCCTGCGGCCGGTGCGAAAATGCGGGGATGCAGTTCTCGCCGGATCGGCGGACCGTCGGCCGCAACTGGGGTCGTGCGCCGGTGCAGATTGAGGCGGTTCGCGGCAGCCTGGTCGTACCGGAGGGCAAATGGGTATGTCATGCTCTGGCGCCGGATGGGTCGCCGAAGCAACAGGTACCCATTTCGTACGAGAACGGCCGGGGCACGCTCACGCTCTCGCCTGAGTACGGAACCATGTGGTATTTGCTGCAACCGTAGGGGCAGGCCCCCGGGAAGGGCTCGGGGCCCCCAATGCCGCTCTGTAGGGGCGAGGCATGCCTCGCCCCTACGAAGAGGAATCAGCGAATGGATCAACCCAGGACAACACGGCGTGCGTTCCTCCAAATGGCAGCGGCTGGGGCACTGAGCGCTGCTGCTTTTCCCTATATTGTCCCATCCTCTGTCCTCGGCGGTGATGGGAATGTCTCGCCCAGCGAGCGCATTACGCTGGGCCTGATCGGCACTGGCAATATCAACGGCGGACACCGGGAAGCCTTTCTGGCCGAGAAAGACGCCCGCCTCGTGGCTGTCTGCGATCCGGTGACAGACCGGTGCCGAGCTTCGCGCGATCGGATCAACCAAGTCTACGGCGGTGACGGGTGCGTCGACTACCGTGACTTCCGCGATCTGCTGGCGCGCCCGGATATCGACGCGGTCTGCATCGGCACGCCGGACCACTGGCACGCGGTCCTTGCCGTCGCGGCCATGCAGGCCGGCAAAGACGTTTACGTGGAAAAGCCCCTGACACGCACGGTGGTCGAGGGCCGCCGTGTCGTCGAGGTCGCGGCAATGTATGGGCGGGTCCTTCAGACCGGTTTGCAGCGCAGGTCTATGGGCGCATACCGCCATGCCTGTGAATTGGTGCGGAACGGCCGGATCGGGCAACTGACGCACGTAGAGGTCGGCATTATCGGCGTCAACAAAGGTGTGCAGACGGGCCGGAGCTTTCCGGCGACACCGGTGCCGGAAGGTTTTGACTTTGACCTGTGGCTGGGGCCTGCCCCCATGGCGCCCTTCTGTCCACAGCGGGTCGCCCGCGGCAACGAGGTGTGCTACTGGTACTACATCAGCGACTACACGGCGGGCTTCATCAGCGGCAACGGCGTGCATTTCGTGGACATCGCCCAATGGGGCATAGGCGACGAAGCAAAGCCTGTGGAAGTACGCACGGCCTCGGCTGATGTCCCCGCGGACGGCCTGGTGGACGATGCCCTGGCGTGGCAGACGGAGGTCGTCTATGAAGACGGCGTGCGGATGAGTTACAGCAGTGAGGGCCACCCGCATCCCGATGGCATCCGTTTCGTGGGGACCGAGGGCTGGATTCATGTCACCGGCGGTGGAGCCCTGAGTGCCGGCCCCGTAGGGGCGAGGCATGCCTCGCCCCTACAATCGGTGATTGGTCCCGGCGAGTTCCATTTGTATGCCAGTCCGGAGCACCATCGCAACTTCCTGGACTGTATCAGGACCCGTCAGCCGGCGGCCGCCTCGGCCCAGATTGGGCACCACGCGACTACGACCTGCAATTTGGCGGAGATCTCCGCGCGTCTCGGCCGGAAAGTGAAGTGGGACGCCCGGGCCGAACGCTTTGTGGAGGATGACGAAGCCAACCGGCTATTGGGCCGCGCGCTGCGCTCGCCCTGGGCTGTGTGACCGCTCTCCGGGACCGCCAATCTCCCGATTGGCCTTGGGAAAGGAGCCGATCGGGAGATCGGTGTTCCCGAGCGGCGTTCCCGGGACCTTGATTGCCTTGACTCTCTCGGTTAGCATCGGCGCAGGTTCAATACAAAAGGAAAGCAGCAATGAGCAAGTCCATTTCCGTTCTGGCGCTGGCAGGGATCGTAGCGGTCTCACAGTTCCTGACCGTGGCTCACGGCAAGCCGGTCGATCTCAAGCTGGGCACGGGAGACATTCTGCGCATCGAGCCGGTGGCGGCGAGCATTACTCGCATCCGGCTTAGTGCGGATGGCAAGTTTGAGCCATCCTTGATGGAACGCTATGGAATCGTCCGGACGGACTGGCCCGAATGCAGGGTCTCGACCCGCGAGCAGTCAGGTGCCACGCGGATCAGCACGGAAGGCGGCGCCTTGGATGTCCGCGTCAGCGAGGGCCGGATGCAGCTATCGGATCGCGAAGGGAAAACGATCTGCGAACAAATCCTGCCGCAGCCTTCGCGGCTGAACGGACCGGAGTTGGAGACCTTCAAGACCCGGCAAGCGTCTCTGGCGGAGTACTTCAAGGGTGAGAAACGCAAGGCCGGACAAATCCAAATCGTCGGCAGTGCCGCACGGGACAAGACCGAGTACTCGGAGAGCATGCACGAATTCGATCTGCCTGACAACTCCTTTGGCGCGACCTTCCACATTCGAGACAACGAACGTTTCTACGGCTTGGGAACCGCCTCCTCGCATCGCCTCCAACTGCGCGGGTATGGCTACCGGCTCTGGACGCAGTATCGCGGCAACTTCGAATTCCGAGGGACTGCCGGAGGTTGGGAACAGACGGAAGGCCCCATTCCGCTCTTGCTCAGCACCGGCGGCTGGGGCATTTTCGTCAATACGACCTGGGTCCATTATTACGACATCGGCCGCTATGAGAAGGACAAGATGTTCTTCTGGGGGCCGGGCGGACAGCTCGACTTCTATCTCCTGATCGGCGACACGCCGGCGAAGCTGATCGAGCTCTATACCGAGATCACGGGCAAGCCTCGCTTGCTGCCGCTCTTTGGTTATGGTTTGAGCTACGTCGGCCAGATCACGCAGAACGAGCACGAAATCCTCAATGACGCCCGGCTGTTCCGCGAGAAGGGCATCCCGTGCGACCTCATGGGGCTGGAGCCGCAGTGGATGAAGAAGAACTATGATGCCTCGCACGAGAAGGAGTGGAACCCGGACAAGTTCTACGTCCCGGCGTGGATGGGACCGAACTCGAAAGACGGCACCTTCCTCGGCGGGCTGGACCGGATCGGCTTCAAGGTTTCGCTCTGGCTGGTCTGCCGGGACGACCTGACGACGGAGGAGGAACGCCAGATCGCTGTCCGCGAGGGGCGAGGCCAGGACTTCCCGGCCGAGCCCGATGCCTGGTTCAATCATCTCCAGAAGTTTGTCCGCAACGGCGTCCGCGCCTTCAAAATGGACCCGGAGAATCTCATTCAGGAGCACGCCGACCGTAAGTACTACAACGGACGCTGCGATCTGGAGAATCACAACCTGACGCAGATTCTCTACCACAAGCAGATGTGCCTGGGCTATGAGCAGTTCACGGGCCGGCGGGCCATGACCCACTACTGTGCCGTCTACGCCGGCGTGCAGCACTGGGGCGCGACCACGATGGGCGACAACGGCGGCGGATCGAAGGCCCTGGTCTGGATGTTGAACTACGGGATGTGCGGCCACATGAACACCTCGTGCGACATGCAGACCCGGGGGCCGGGCGTTCACTTCGGTTTTTTGCAGCCCTGGAGCCAGCATAACAACTGGGCCTACGCCACGCAGCCGTGGTTTCTGGGCAAGCAGGCCGAGACGACGTACCGCGATTATGCCCGCCTCCGCTACAGCCTGATGCCCTACATCTACTCCGCCGCACACGTGGGCTATCGCACCGCCATACCGATTCTGAGACCGATGCCGCTGGTGTATCCCGATGATCTCAGGCTGGCGGATTGCACCACGCAGTACATGCTGGGCGACAGCCTGCTGGTGACGGCCTTCACCGACAAAGTATACCTGCCGGCCGGGCGCTGGATCGATTACTGGAGTGGGGCCGAGTACCAGGGGCCACGCGAGATGCCGTGCACATACCCCAAGAACCGCGCCGGCGGTCTGTTCATTCGGGCCGGAGCGATTCTCCCGTACTGGCCCGAGATGGACTATGTCGGCGAGCAACCGGTGGAGACGCTGAGGCTTCACGTTTATCCCGAAGGAAAGAGCGAGTACACCCTCTATGAAGACGACGGCGACTCGCTCGAGTATCGCAAGGACGCCGTGGCCCGAACGCCGATCCGCTGTGAAGCCGGTCCCGCTCAGGTGACATTGACGATCGAGCCGCGCCGCGGTGCGTATCGTGGCATGCCCTCGCAGCGTGGCTACGAAGTATCGATTCACATGACCCGGCCCGAAACCGTGACGGTGACCGGCGCGGCCAACATGCCGAAGGCCGAATGGGGCTACAACGCCGAGGCCAAGGCCGTTTGTCTGACAGTCACGGAAGACCCTGAGCGTAAAACGCCGGTGGTCATCCGATGCGACCTTTAGCCGTCAGCCGTTTGGAGTACCGCCTTCAGGCGGCTCTTACAGGGTTGTAGATCTTGACTATCGATTTCGTCTGTCAAGACTCATTAGAGAGAAGGAGGTGCGACTCATGGGAGAGATATCGAGACGCGAGTTCCTCAGTGTTGGCGCTGCTGCCGGGGGAGTCCTGCTGGCCGGGGGATTGGCTGCCCGGCCGTTAGCGGCCGCGCAGGAGGCGGGTTGGCCCAAGCTGCCGCCGGTGAAGATTCACGTCGTTTACGTCGGCACAGGCGGAGCCTGGCCCACGCCCACGTTCGATGCTCCGGCGGAGGTCAGGAAATTCAAAGACTATCTTGCCGGCGTGGAGACTCGGTTCGGCGACGTCAAATTCGTTGGCGGCGAGTTGATTCCCAACACCGTGCCGGCCGCGACGGCGGTGGCGGCCAAGCTCAAGGAGGCCGATGCCGCCCTCGTGGTGCATCTGAGCTTCGGCAGCGGCGAGCCCTTGCTCAAGCTGGTGGAAGCGGGCCTGCCGTCGGCCATCTTCTCCCAGCCTTTCAGCGGACATGACTGGATGTATGTCCCTCGTTGGCAAACGGCGGGTAAACGGGTCATCCTGGCGACGTCGAGCGATTACGGCGAGTTGGAGTGGGCGGCCGCACTACTGCGCGTGCCTGCGCGGATGCGCCAATCCCGAATCCTCGTCGTCGGGCCCGCGCGCGGAACGCCGCCGGCCTGTTCGGCCGAGCAAGTCAGGCGGCGTCTCGGTCCGGAGATGGTCCCGGTCAGTCAGGAACGGATCCTGTCGGCACATAAAGCCATCGATCCCAAGGCCGCCGAGGCGGAGGCCGAGCAGTACTGGATCGGCCCGGCGCAGAAGGTCGTCGAGCCCTCGCGGGCGGACATCATCAATTCGGCCCGTTTGTACCTGGCGATCAAACAGATCATGATCCAGGAGCGTGCCCAAGCGATTACGAGCTCCCACTGCATGGGCGAGCCGGCGAAAGGCTGCCTGACGTTCAGCAAACTGAACGATCTGGGGCTGGTGGGCGCCTGCGAAGGCGACATGGACTCGACCTTGACGATGCTGCTCTTTGCCTATGCCTTCGGCGTACCCGGCTTCATCAGCGACCCGCTCTTCGACACCTCCCAAAATGCGGTCATCCATGCCCATTGCACCTCGACGACGAAGCTGGACGGCCCAGCCGGCCGGCGCGCCCCGTTCCTGATCCGGACCCAGTGCGACAGCAACCAGGGCGTGTCCCTGGAGGTGCAGATGCGCGTGGGCCAGGAAATCACCTGTGCCAAGTTGGCCCATCTGGACACGATGCTGATCTCCACCGGCAAGATCGTCGAGCTGACCGACTTTCATGATCGTGGCTGCCGGACGCAGATCACGACCGAGCCCACAGCGCCGCTGCGCGTCGGGGGTGGGAACGCGAAGAACATGGCCCGTCACTGGGGCGGCGGGGTCCTGGACGGTGACATGATGACCCTGCTCCATCGAGTGGTCTTCTACGGCAACCATATCGAGCGCATGAGAGACTTGGCCGCCCTAATGGGTATGAGAGTTGTCGAGGAGGCGTGACCGCCACGGAAAGGTACCTCATCGTGAAGACACCCGTGAACTCCTTTCGATCGGTCTTTCCTGCGGTCGTGGGCTTGGTCTGCCTGACAGCCTCAGCAGCGGTCGGCGGCAGTGAGCAATCCACGCCGTCGCATCGTGTCTACAGCCAATTGCTGGACCCACGCGAGCATCCCGATTACGAACGCCGGGCGGTCAAGCCCCCGAGTTGGGAGACCTTCAAGAATCGGACGCAGTTTACGTGCCTGCGCGGTTTCGAGGTGCAGAACGAGCAGATTGTCCGCTATGCCGAGCAGATCGAGAAGTTCACACGCACCCACGCACTCGGCGATGTGATCTGGCCGTCCTACCCCATCCTGTTTGCGAAGAATCTGGGCGATCTGGCGCAGGAGATCAAACAGCGGGACCTGTACCTCTTCGACATCTGGGGCTATGTGCCGGGGTCCGGGCCGGGTGGTTACTGGCAGCAGTTCCAGCCGCCGGCCGAGGCCTTTGCTGCGCTGGAGACCATTCTGGGCGAGCGCTGGCTGGGAACGGACATCGGGGAGCAGGATGGCCGGTACATCGGCGGTTATGCGAGCCAGATGACGCCCGCTTCCGCCGGCCGGTTGGACCAGTATCTCAATTTCCAGCGTCATTTCGAGCGGATGAGCGATGACCTGGGCCACAAGCATGCCACGTTGGTTTCGCTGAACTTCGGCCATTATCTCCTGAAGGAAGGCACGTTCACGCTGATCGGCGCGGAGACGGCCCAGGCCCTGCCCAACAACCAGGTGTATTACGCGTTCATTCGCGGGGCGGGCAAGCAGTACGGCGTGCCCTGGTTCGGCAACGCCTCGGTCTACAATCGCTGGGGATTCAAGACGTACGGCTCCTCGGGCGGCAGCGGCGGTGACACGCACGGCCCCACGAAGGGCACGAGCCTGAGCCTGATGAAACGCCTGCTCTACAGCCACATTCTCTACAACAGCGTTGCGGTAGGCTTCGAGAATGGCTGGTTCGAGGGCGAAGCGCTGTCGCCGATCGGCCGTATCCAACAGGCGGCCCAGCGTTGGGGGAAGGAGCAGGGTCAGCCCGGCGTCATGTACACGCCTGTGGCCCTGTTGCTCGACTTCCCTTGCGGCTGGTCGTTCCCCCGGCACCTGTATTCGGGCGACATCTTCCGCGTGTGGGGCAATCTGCCCTATGACGCGGGCGATTACCTGACGGATGCGGTGCTCGAGGTCCTTTACCCCGGCTACGCGGACTCGTCCTACTTTCACGATGAGACCGGCTTCATTGCCCCCACGCCCTACGGTGACATTGCGGATTGCCTGTTGAGCGATGCACCCGGCTGGCTGCTTTCGCGCTACGCCGTCGTCGTGGTGACGAGCGAACTGACAGGCGGTCGGGAAATCCGGGACAAACTTCAAGCCTATGTCGAAGGCGGCGGACACCTCATCATCACGGCGGGCAATTTGGCCCGACTACCGGCTGGGATTGCCGGCCAGACGGGTGCTTCGACGAATGGCGTGACGCACTGCGGCAAGGGCAAGCTCACGGTCCTGGCCTCGGGCTTTGGTGTCGATGTCAAACAAAGCTCCGGCCGGTCACTGCGCAGCGAGATCGATCGACCCTTGCCCCGGCCATACGAGCTACGGACAGACGCCCGCCGGATCCTGGATACAGTGTTCCGTCAACAGGCTCTTTTTGATGTCGGCTGCCGGGACCTGAGCTTCATCACCTGTCGTCAGGGTCCGGGGGTGTACCTGCTGGGTATTGCCAACAATACGTGGCGGGAACTACCCTTGAAGATCACCTCGCTTTGCGGTTCGCTCGAATCGATTCGTGAGTTGCCTCTGGACCAGTCTGAGACGGAGGCGGTCGGCTATCTGCCCGAAAGTGTGGACGGGAAACTACTGGGCCGCAACAGCGCCGACACGATCCGCGGTGGTGACTTTCGCATCTTTGCCGTGCGGGTGAGGGAGTCAGGCGTCGAGGTCATCCCGCACCGAACGCCGCCGCCGCGGCCGCACGGGCGGGCACTGTCGCTTCGCCGCGTGACTTGCGTGAAGGAGGAAATCCTGGCCCGGCCCACGTTCTTCGAGCATTTTGACGGTGTGGTGCTGGACTGGCGCTACCTGCACGACCGCGAGAAGGGTGTTCTGCAACAGGAAGCCGGCTGGATGCGCCGCCAGGGATTGCGTGTGTTTATCGATCTTAGTTCCGGCGTGAATCTTTACCCCACGCTGCGTCTGGTGGACAATCTGGCAGCAGACTATGAGGAGAGCATGACGGCTATTGCCGACGTCATGGCCAAGATGAAGATCCTCGGCTCGCGCGATCTGATTCTCTCTCTGCACCGGCACCCCGAGAACAACTTCAACGTCCGGCAGACGCAGGAAGGCTTTGAGAAGACACTGCGCCGGCTGGCCGCCGACGCCGCCGGACTCGGCATTGATCTGCATCTGCGAATGGCTTTCGGCAAGCCGCCCTGGACGCTGAGTGACATGAATGCTCTGATCGAGAAGGTTGGGGCCAGGAACCTTCATATTGCGGCCGGCACGGCGCTGCTCGCGCGGACGGATGTGTCTGCGGACGCCGCCAGTATTCTGAAGGCGAGGCTCGGGCTCTGGCTGGTGGCGGCGCCGCAGGTAGATCTGTCCGGAAAACTATGGGATGCCCACGCCGTGCTGCATCGCATCAACGATCGCGCCAAAATCGCGGCTTGGCTCGCACTCGTGCCGGACGCTCCCATCCTGCTGGATGCTGTCTTCGCGAATCAGGACGAGGAGTACTTGGATGCAGTGACGTTGGCACAATGGCGGACCGGGACAGAGAGACAGGAGTAGACAATGAAGAAACGGGTTTTGTTGTTCCTGGTCGTGTGTCTGGGATGGATCTCAGGCATCGTTCCCTGCGCCAGGGCGGGAGATGCATCCCGCGGCTTTGCTTTTACGGACAAGGTCGTCCTCGCCTATTATTACATCTGGTTCAGCGAAGACAATTGGATTAAGGCGGCGGCCGAGGGCGGCCGCAAGGAAGGCTTGGAGGGTTTGCACCCCCTGGTGGGCGCCTATAATTCCTGGGACCCCACCATCATCGAAAAGCACATGCAGCAGATGAACCGGGCCCTGATCGACGCGCTGGCCGTCTCGTGGTGGTACGACACCAAAGCGAACGGACCGAACGCGATCCTGGACCTCGTCTTTGAAAAAGCGGTGGCCCATAACCTGAAGATCACCATCGACTACGAACACGGCCGGGCTCCCCTGGAGACCGTGGATCACGATTTGTCCTATTTTCTGGGCCGGTACAAGGATCATCCGGCCATGCTGAAGGTGGAAGGTTGTCCCGTCGTGATGATCTGGACGGCCTGGGGACATACTCCGGCCGAATGGCAGGGCGTGTTTGACCGGTTGGAGAAGGCCGGGATCAAGGCTTTTCCGATCATGTCCGGCAGCTATCAGAATGGCAAAGGAAAGGCGTACCTGGGGTCGTTCCGTGCGCTCGAGGAATACACGCTGGTGGACATCGAGGATTGTCAACTGGCGGACTTCATGAAGACCATGCGCGGGCATATCGACGACTACAATAAGACCCAAGGTCTCCAGAATGGCAAGCCTGCCCAGCATCATGCCACGATCTCACCGGGCTACGATGAAACCCGGAATCCGGGGCGCAAGACGAAGAATGGTGGTTTCAAAGGCGCCGGGTGGAAAGACCGGACCAAGTTCGGGGTGAATTACCCGGACGATCCCGAAGGGTCCTACTACCGAGGCACCTTCGAAGCCGCGATGAGCTCCCGCCCCGACTGGTTGCACATTTCCACCTTCAATGAGCTGGCGGAGTTCAGCCACATTGAGGCTACCTTCGAGCACGGGTACAAGTACATCGATCTGACGGCTCAATTCGTCCGGGAGTTCAAAAGTCGGAAGTAGCGTTTGGAGGACCGGCACGTTCGGAGTACCGTTTGGAGTACCGGCTTTAGCCGGGTAAAACAATCCGGACCGCCTACAGGCGGTACTCCAAACGGCCGCCCGAAGGCGGTACTCCGAATGCGCTCACCAGAGATGCTGCTGATTCACGCCGTCCTTCAGGGTCTTCCTCTTGGCCGAGGTCTTCATGATCTCGACGATGTCCAAGGCGCCGGCCGGACATGGATCTCTCGCGCTCCGCAGCTCCAGAGCTTGGCGATGGTGAAATTCTTCA
>Ga0315289_10006896_pt1 | contig 16644 bp, 19 predicted proteins | sample YL17G11_40_MG_FD_203452 | JGI IMG/M metagenome (GOLD analysis project Ga0315289, IMG submission 203452) | Sediment microbial communities from Yellowstone Lake, YNP, Wyoming, USA - YL17G11_40 | ecosystem: Environmental > Aquatic > Freshwater > Lake > Sediment | place: USA: Wyoming | collected... | reverse complement strand
CTGGTTGCCTTCTTCGCATCACCCCTCGAGTGGATGTACCTGCCGGCTGTTCTTCCGCGCCTCCTCTGGATGCAAATCACCGGGCTGGTGCTGATCCTGGCTGCCGTGGCGCTGCGCATTTGGGCGCGGGCGCATATCCGTGATATGTACTCCGGTCATGTGGAGGTGCAGGTGGAGCACAGGCTGGTGCAGAGCGGTCCCTACCGCTTCATCCGTCACCCAGGTTACACCGGTTTCCTGCTGATGACGCTCGGTGTAGCAATCGGCTACTCCAGCCTGATCGGGCTGGCCGCCGTCCCGGTGTTGCTGTTGCCGGGTCTGGCCTACAGGATGAAGGCCGAGGAACGCCTGCTGGCCGAACAGTTCGGCGAAGAATACCGAACCTACATCCACAAGTCGAAGAAATTGATCCCCGGCATCTGGTGACAGGATGTCAAAATGAAACGAAACAGTCTCGATCTTCTGGCCTGCCCGGACTGCCATGCGCCGTTGACCCTGCACGACGGGACGGCTGGCCCGGTTGAAAGCGGCCGCCTGCGCTGCGAACGTTGCCAAAAGGACTATCCCATCGAACAGGGCATCCCGCACTTCGTCCAGCCCGAGCAGTTGACCGGCCTCAACCGCCGATTTGCCCGCATGTACGACTGGTACTCCTGGGGCTACCGCCTCTTCTCGAAGATTGCCTTTGCCTATATCGGTATGCGCGAGGAGACTGGTCGCCGCGAGATCACCGACCGGCTGGAGCCGCGCGGTGGGCGTGTGCTGGAAATCTCCATCGGGCCGGGAGTGAACCTGCCATACCTGGTCAACCGCCCGGATGTCGGCGAAGTGTACGGGCTGGACATCTCCCTCGGACAATTGCGGCAATGCCACAGTTACGTCCGCAGGAAAGGCTGGGAGGTGGATTTATTCCTCGGTAACGGCGAGCAGCTGCCGTTCCGGGACGCATCCTTCGAGGGCGTTTTACACGTCGGCGGGATCAACTTTTTCAACGACAAGAAAGCCGCCATCGAAGAGATGATCCGGGTAGCAAAGCCCGGTACGCGCATCCTGATCGCAGATGAAACGGAGAGGGGTGCAAAAGGATACGAAAGGTTCATCCCCGGATTCAAGGATTCGTTCGAGGGAAAACGCAAGGGGATCGTAGCACCGGTGGAACTTGTACCAAAAGAAATGCTCGAAACATGCCTCTTTGATGTGTGGAAGGGCTGGCTGTATTGCCTTGAGTTTCGCAAGCCCTAAGGCGAGGAGAATGTATGAAAAAGGATGCTTTTCGTGGTCAGGTCGTGATCATCACGGGGGCATCGGCTGGGATCGGCAGGGCGCTGGCGCTGCAACTGGCCGGCCAGGGGGCGAAGGTGGCAATTGCAGCAAGGCGCCTCGAGCGCTTGGAGCAGGTGGCGGTGGAGTGCCGTGCGCTTGGTGGTGAAACGCTCGTTGTTCCAACCGATGTGAGCGATGAAACCCAGTGCAAAATTCTGGTGGAGAAAACCGTTGCCGCGTTTGGGCGGCTGGACCTGCTAATAAATAACGCCGGACTGGCGGTCTCCGGCCTGTTTGCAGACTTTCCTGACCTGCATCTGTTCAAGCACGTGCTGGATGTGAATTTCTACGGGGCGGTATATTGTACTTATTACGCCATTCCCTATCTGAAACAGACCAGGGGGCGCATTGTCGCCATTTCAAGCCTGAGCGGCAAGGCGGCTCTCCCGTACAACACGCCATACATCTCCAGCAAGCATGCCATGCACGGATTCTACGACGCCCTGCGCATGGAACTATCGTCGCATGGCATCAGCGTCACCGTAGTTTGCCCCTACTGGGTTGTGACCGAGTTCGCCGAGGCGCAAATGGACAAGAACGGTGTGCTGCGCGGCGCACGCGGGCGCGCCGTTTACACCAAAAAGATGATGACCGCCGATCAGTGCACCGAAATTACGCTCCGCGCCGCGTACAAACGCCGCCGCGAGGTACTGATGGGGCCGGGCGCGCTGACGGTCTGGCTCAAAACGCTCGCCCCCGGCCTGGTGGACTGGCTGGCGGTCAAGGTCTTTCTCGAGCCTGCCATCCGGCGGGCGCAGGGAAAGCAGAAAGTATCCACAAGGAAAAGCCCATGAACACTTACACTTTTTCACTCTCCGACCCTCACGCTGACCTCGAAACCGTTGTCGGAAGAGGTATGTCGCTGCGCTCCGTTGGGTAGCGTTTGTAGGAGGTATCTTATGTTCATTCTCACAAATCTTTTCTTCTGGGCTTTTGTTGGAATGTTTGGGCTTCTTGTGGGTATCGCCTTTGTCAGCGGGATAAAGCTGGGCCAAAACCCCCTCTTGGGATTGATCACGATTATGATTTGCGATTTTTCCCGTATCATACTCGTCTTGCCATTTTGCCCCCAGCCTCGGTTTGAGATCGGCATCTGGAATTGGGTTATCGGTGGAATCATTATCGCCATTGCAGTGGTTCTTTGTGTTCCCGCTTTATCGATTGATTGGCGGACAGCACCAAATAGCACAATGGTTCTCAAAACCAGTGGAATCTATAGTGTTGTCAGAAATCCCATTTACCTCTCTGATATCTTATTCTCGCTCGGGTTCGCGCTGATGTTCCGCTCGATTATTGGCATCGCGTTGATACCCATCTGGTGGGCTGCTTATCTGGCGATCGTTCTTGTTGAGGAAACAAGCCTGGAACGCGCGCTGGGACAGCTCTACCTGGACTACAAGCAGCAGGTGAAAGGCCGCATCATTCCCGGGTTGCCTATATGAAATTCTGTAGAGGTTGATCATGCCTGAGACTACTAACCAAGACCTGAGCGGCGTGGCTGAAACGTTGCTCATTCCGCTCTACAACCGGGCGATGGAATCGCAGCGCCCAGACGCTATTATGAAGGACGAGAAAGCCGTGGCGCTAGTGACGCAGATGAGCTACGACTTCGACCAGGTCAGGAAGATCCGGATGACCGAGGGAAACAAGGTAGCGCGGATCATGCTCACCCGCGAAATGGACCGCTACGCCCGGGACTTCCTCAGCCATCACCCGGAGGCGGTTGTGGTTCACATTGGGTGCGGCCTTGATTCGCGCTTCGAACGGGTCGCCGAGCGCAATAGCCAGGTGGAATGGTACGACCTGGATTTGCCGGACGTCATCGGGCTGCGTCGGAAGTTCATCGGCGATGAAAGGGAGCGCTATCACCTGCTGGGCTGTTCGGTGCTCGAGGACGCCTGGCTGGAGGCGGTGAAGGTGCATTCTCAGCGCCCCTTCCTGTTCTTGGCCGAAAACGTCTTCGTCTACTTCATGGAAGCGCAGGTCAAATCGTTGGTGCTCAGGCTGTGCGACCATTTCCCCGGTGCGGAGCTGGTCTTCGACGGCTGGACGCCATTCTTCGTCTGGCTGGGTAACCGCCAACTCTCCAGCTCAAAGTTTGCAGGCCTCTTGCACTGGGGATTCTGGCGCAGCCAGGCGCTCGAGGGCTGGGGCGAGGGCATCCACATGCTCGGCCAGTGGGGCTTCTTCGACCAGCCTGAGCCGCGGATGGACTCCTTTCGCTGGATGGCCCCCATCTTTCACCTGTTCAAGCCAATGCGCATCTTCCACTTCCAGCTTGGAAAAGCAGCAAGGTGAAAAGACCTTTTGTTTGCAGGTAAAAAGGAGAACTCTATGCAAGCGAAACCTAATTTCATTATGTATGTTGAAACGATGACGCTTGATGCCACTAAATTAGGAAATGCCTATGTCCACCACGAAAAATGATCAACCAGACATGAAATATCTCGACTTTCAGGCCGAGGTCGGCATTACCAAGCACGTGGGCGGGTTCGCGGCCACAGACGAACTCCTGTCGCTGTGTCACATCGAAGATGCCAGAAAAGTCCTGAACGTGGGCTGCGGAATCGGCGTGGGTGTCGCCTACATCGCCCGCAAGTTCGGTTGCCGCGTGGTGGGCGTGGACATTTCGGAGAAGATGATCGAGTGGTCTCGCCTGCGCGCCCGGGAGGAAAAGGTGGAGGATAAAGTCGAGTTCCGCGTTGCCGATGTGCTCGAACTGCCCTTCGACGATGACCGTTTCGACGCTGTCATCGTCGAATCGGTGCTCGCTTTCGTGGAGGATAAACTGCGCGCCATCCGCGAATGCATTCGGGTCACAAAGCCGGGCGGCTACGTTGGGATGAACGAGTCCTTTTGGACGAAGGCGCCGTCTCCTGAGATGATTGCGCTCGCGCAGGATTCGGTCGGCAGCAGCATCCCGACGAGAGAAACCTGGCAAGCGCTCTGGGAGGCCTGCGGGCTGCGAGACCGGACGGTGAGCCTCCGCCAAGTTAAGGCTGGTGCTGAGATCAAGGATCGCCTCGGCTGGGTGGGCCAGCGCTGGGCGCTGAGAGGCCTGGGCCGGATGCTGCGCCTGTTTTTCACCAGCCCCGGCCTGCGGCAGTCCATAAAGAAGTTCTTTGGCGGTACATCGCTGGATACCATGCAGGAGATCGGGTACGGCCTTTTCGTCGGTAAGAAGTAGGAGGATGTTATGACTACAGAAACCATATTCCGTATCGCCTTTCTAGTTTTGCTTGCGGCGCTATTTGCCATGCGAGGCTATTTCATGATCAAGGTGCGCCGGGCAGGAGAACGGCTGATGCCTGACGATCAGGCGGTGAGGCGCGAAGGTGGGCGCGGCGTGTTTATCATCCGCGTGGTGGCCTTCGTCCTCCTGATGGTCTTCCTGGTGATGTACATTATCGGCATGAAGTGGATCGACCTCTTTTCCTTCCCGCTGCCGGCTTGGCTGCGCTGGGTGGGATTCGGGCTTGGTCTACTCAGTGTGGCTTTCTGGACCTGGACACAGATCCATCTGGACACACAGTGGTCTGCCCAATTGCAACTGCGCCAGGAACACCATCTGGTCACAAGCGGACCTTACGCCCGCATCCGCCACCCACTCTATTCGGCGATGTTCGGCTGGGCTGTCTCCCTCGGCCTGCTGACCGCCAACTGGATTTTCGTCGCCATAGCGGTGCTGTCCATTGCCGGGACGATGGCACGCATTCCCAAAGAGGAGCAAATGATGCTCGAAGCGTTTGGGGATGAATACAAGGCTTACATGCAGCGCACCGGCAGGTTCTTCCCGAAATTGTAGTAAGAACTGTGTAATGGACCTGGGACTTGCCGAAACCTTTCTGCGTTGGACGGGTGGCCTGCTGGCTTACACCGCGCTGGTGATCGTCCTGTTCGGCATCTGGCGCGGGACGCGCCGTCCCTCCGGCCGGACGAGCGGGCGGGCAGCCGGTTGGCTGCGCTCTGCCCTGTTTTATCTTCTCGCCACTACCTGTTTCCTGGCCATCTCCATCTATTTCTGGAAGCCTTTGCCAGTGAGTCTGTCTCCGGTGGAACGCCTGGTCTGTCTCGCTATCGGTGCACTCGTTTACTTTCCAGGTATTGCATTCCTACTCTGGGCGCGACTGACGCTGGGAAAGATGTATTTCGTCTCGACCAGTTTCGGTGCTCAGCTGTATGCCGATCACCAACTGGTGACCCGCGGCCCGTTCGCCATCGTGCGCCATCCGATGTACCTCGGCCTGATTGCCGCCGCCCTGGGGAGCCTGCTGTTGTACCATACCTGGACGGCGCTGGCTTATGCCATGTTCGCGCCCTTTATCCTTTTCCGTGCCCACCGCGAGGAACAGGCTCTGGCGGCTGAATTTGGCGAAGATTGGCAGGATTACTGCCGTCACGTCCTGGCGTTCTTCCCGCGCTTGCGAAAGTGAGTCGAAAATGACTATACTCAACTTGCAAGGCGTTGCCCGTACTTTGCTCGTGCCGCTGGCCTGCCGCGCCATCGAATCCATCCGCCCGGATGCCATTATCCACGACCCGCGCGCCGTAGAACTGTACCAATCCCTTGGCGGCAGCCGCGATTTCCTGATGGGCATGAGCGGGCATGACCTGTTCGCCGCCGTGATGCGCGTCCGCCAGTTCGACCGCTTCACCCGTGCAGGCATGCGCTGGAGCCGGGCGGGTGCGGAACGATTGTTGCCAGTTCGTTCTGCAATCATGAGCAAACGTTTCGATGCACGCTGGAAAATCGCCTACAAATCGCGCCCAAACTGACATACACCCATCCGTTAGGAGATTATTGTATATTATGTAACTTCGTAATATAATAAAATTGTCCGCTACTTATGATGGTTCCCCTTAAATTAGTGGGGAGATGATGCGGTAAATCAGCTATCATTGGGCAATGAAAATGCTACCCTTGTTACCATATAGCCCAATGAAAGTAGGGCGCGATGCGGCGCGAGCAGTGAAACGGACGGTGAATCTGATGATCCAACGAGTGACCGCCGAGACATTGAACTTTGTGTTAGGTTTACCAGGCACGGTGGTCACCGAATACGCGCTGGAGCGTCAAGGTGGGCAAGAAGTGTTACACATTTTTTGTCAGCATGAACATGAAGTTGGAATTTGTCCACGTTGCGGGCAGATCAGCGATGCGCTCCACGAGGAGGAGGAACGCTGTATCCGTCACCTGGACATTTGGGGTAAGGCAGCCTACATGTATTTTCCATCCCGACGTTTTGCTAGGAGATTTTGATGAGAACTTCAGCGTTCATTTTGAGTTTGTGCCTGCTCGCTGTGTCGCTTTATGGTTGCGGTGCGGGACAGACGGAGGCGCCTTTGGAGACGGAGCAGGCCGGGGTGCCTTCGGAGACGCCTGCTTTGGCCTTGTCCACTTCCTCCGGGCTTTTCATTGATACAGACGCGACCCGCGAGCTCCCTTCGGAGCCGCAGATCGCCTGCTCACGTTTTGTGAAGATCAATCTCGCGCTGTTGATGGATGAAACGGGGCAGGCCCGCAATGTCAAAGAAATCACCCTTAATCTTTTTCCCGATGTGATTTATACGGGCGTGATCGAGCAAATTGAGCAGAATGGGGATGGCTATTCGTGGGTGGGATATCTTAAGGATGTGGAATACAGTGAATTGACGATGGTATATACGAGTAGTGTGTTTATCGGTCACTTTGCCAGCCCGTTGGGCGTTTACGAAGTATCCTTTGTGGAAGACGACCTTTACCGGGTCATTTTGATTGACCAGACGCAATTCCCAGGAGGTGATGGATGACAAATAGAGTAAACACCTGACTTTACATGCCAACTTAACGATTCGACTTATCCAAAGGAGTATGCCATGTTTACACAAAATCAGAATAGGATCAGGATGACCCTTCTGGCAGTTGTCTTGATCATCTCTCTGGGGTTCAGTGGCCTGCCTGCCGCGCAGGCTCAAACTGACGGCCCAGCGGAGTTGTTTGGGGATGCGGGCGACGCGAGCCCGACCGCGGATGTCCCCAATCCTTCCTATGTGGCGCGCTCGCGTTACGTGAACGTGAATGTTGGAATGCTGTTCGACGCCAACGGGAAACCCCTCAACAAGCAGAGCCTGCCTGAGATCTCGCTGAACCTGTTCCCGGACGCCAGCTACATAGGCGTGCTGACCCGAGTCCAGAAGGACGCCAGTGGCACCTACTGGATCGGGAGTCTCAAGGACATAGAGGGTTACTTCTATCTGTTGATTGTGGATGGGGTTTTCATCGCCCACGTCGCCTCGCCGGAAGGAGTCTATGAAGTCTCCTGGGCGGGCGACAACCTGTACAAGGCTGTCCAGATTGACCAGTCCAAATTTGTAGATGAAGACCCTGCGGCAACGTTTGGTCCTCCGGGTGATGTTCTTGCTGAGGGCGATCTCGGCCCTACGGCGGATTCTGACGCCACCATTGACATCATGGTCGCCTTCACGGACGACGCCCGCGCCGCGGAAGGCGGTACTGCGGCCATGAAGGCCCGCATCGCGCTGGCCGTGACCGAAACCAACACCTCCTACGCCAACGCCGGCATTACCACGCGCCTCAGACTGGTGCACGTGCAAGAGTATCCGTACGTTGAGACAGGTAACTTGGGCACTGAGCTGGACCGCGTCAGGAACACCACCGATGCGTACTTCACCACTGTGCACAGCCTGCGCGACACCTATGGCGCCGATATGGTTAGCCTGATCGTTGAGAACGGCGGCGGGTACTGCGGGATGGGGTACGTCATGGCGACCGCCGCCTATGCCTTCCAAGTGACAGTCCGCAGTTGCGCGACCGGTAACTATTCGTTTGGGCATGAGTTCGGCCACCTGCAGGGCGCGCTCCACGATGTGTACGTGGATCCGTCCACCACACCCTATGCCTATGGGCACGGTTATGTCCACCTCGGCACCACCACCGCGCAGAGATGGCGCACGGTCATGGCCTATAACAACCAATGCAGTGCTAACGGCTATAACTGCACCCGCCTGCAGTGGTGGTCCAACCCGACCAAGACCTGGCTGGGCGCGGCCATGGGTGTGACAAATTCGTCCGAAAACTACAAGGTGCTTAACACCACCGACTACACGATGGCCAACTTCCGCACGGCCGTCATTGGCAGTGTCTTCAACTCCAACTTCAATACTTCTTCCAGCGGCTGGTCGGCTGTTAATGGAGCCTGGTCTCTCGCCAGCGGGGCCTTTTACTTGTCCAGTGGCCTTGTGAACACCTGCGTCTCTGCCAAACACACCGGCAAATATGGAGACCTCACCTACGAGGTCCAGATGAAGCGCACCGGTCTCACAGGGATGGCCAACCGCATCATCATCCGCGGGAATCCTGCCAGCCTCGGCGGCACATATAATAACTGGAAGCCGTCTTACTTGTTTCAATACAGTAATGACGGCGATTTCTCTGTCTGGGAAATAGCTAGTGGTGGGTCAGAGGTGCCGCTGAAGCTTTGGACATTAAGCCCGGCGGTCGTCAAGAACGGCTGGAATACCCTGAAGGTGGTAGCCGTCGGAGCGTCGTTGAAGTTCTACATCAACGGCACGCTGGTCTGGTCCGGCGCGGATTCCACCCTCAAGACCGGGGCGGTGGGCTTCGGCTTCTGTCGGCAGTCCGCCACAGGCTCACTAATCGTGAACTATGCCAAACTGACCAACACGGCGACCGCGGATGTTAACCCCAATGAAGAAGTTGCACCAGGCGAGGAAATTCCTGGTGGCAGCATTGACCAATCACCGTAGCATCTCGTTGAAACCTGTTAGCAGGCATAAACTAGGAACCAGCTGGGACATCAAGTTCCGGCTGGTTCTTATGCTCCCAGTATGGGTGTTGACTAGAGGTGAAAGACCCTTATGGATATTGATTGCACCAACCATTAGCGGAAGGCAAGGGCGTTGTCGTGAGATGAGGTCTGGAGGAAGCCGGAAGCAAACTGGTGACCCGCGGCCCGTTCGCCATCATGCGCCATCCGATGTACCTCGGCCTGATTGCCGCCGCCTTGGGGAGCCTGCTGTTGTACCATACCTGGACGGCGCTGGCTTATGCTGTGTTCGCGCCCTTCATCCTTTTCCGTGCCCACCGCGAGGAACAGGCCCTGGCGGCTGAATTTGGCGAAGATTGGCAGGATTACTGCCGGTGTGTCCCAGCGTTCTTCCCGCGCTTGCGAAAGCGAGTCGAAAATGACTATACCCAACTTGCAAGGCGTTGCCCGTACCCTGCTCGTGCCGCTGGCTTGCCGCGCCATCGAATCCGTCCGCCCGGATGCCATCATCCACGACCCACGCGCCGTGGAACTGTACCAATCCCTTGGCGGCAGCCGCGATTTCCTGATGGGCATGAGCGGGCATGACCTTTTCGCCGCCGTGATGCGCGTCCGCCAGTTTGACCGCTTCGCCCGAGCCTTCCTCGCCCAGAACCCGGGTGGCCTGGTCGTGGATGTCGGCTGCGGGTTGGGCCAAGCAGCTCAACCTGATCAGCTGGAATGAGAGAGAGCCAAAATATGACATCCGTGAATGGTCACCGGATAGCGAGAAAATGGGCAAGGGGGTAACTCTGTCCAAGGAAGAATTGGTAGCCTTGAAAGAGTTGCTGAAAAAAATTGAGCAGTAGTTGAGTTGGCGGAGGAAGAGATAGCCATCGTCGAGGGTGCGAGACCCTAAAGGTTTCTTCCGTAAACTTTTGTCACGTCTGGCGAGGTGGACTTTCAAATCGGCACTTGAGTCAGCCAGGAAAACCTTTTGCGAAGCACCCTGTGGGTAGGGTCTGCGACGTACCTGGTCCTCTCCTACAATCGGCAGGAGCCCATTGCGCAAGAAGCATTCAACGCCCACAGTGGGCGCCCACGTAAAGGTTGACTCGTTTTTTCGTTTCCGTCTCCAGGCCTCCTGCAGACAGACTTCCGGAATAAGCTTCGGAAGCCTCTTCGATTGATTTCTATTTAGAGGGCCCGCCCTGTCCGGTGATCAGGGCGCGCCGTTCCTGCATCTGGTCGTGCAGCCTCGCGGAGTCCTTCGGGAAGACCAGGTAATAGAGCGGGGTCACCAGAAAGGCGATCGCCCAGAAGCCGCTGGTCAGCACCAGCAGGGTACGGGAAAGGCCGAACCGGTCGGCATATTTTCCAAACAGGATGATCACCAGCGAGGCGAAGGCGCCGTTGACGAACTCGGTCAGGGCCATGGCGGTGCTGCGCAGTTCGGGGCGCACGGCGCTCTGCACCATCGGCTGCATGGCGCCGCGGCGGGTCCAATCCAGGAAGAAGCCCGCGATGATCGAACAGACCACGATGGCCGGAGTGGTGGTCGCCCGCGTGAACAGGTACCACATGGCAGGCAGGGCGATGGCAATGGATACTTGGGAGACAGCCGCCCGGCCATATTTCGGCCATTGCCGGTAAGCCCAGTCGCCAACCATGCCGCCGACCAGGTTGCCTACTGCCAGGGAGATCACCACACCTCCAAAGAACAGCGGGGCATCCGCTTCGGAAAAGCCTCGGTCGTCCACCAGCCAGGTGACGTAGAAGGTCGCCAGGGCGTTGATGGTGGTTAGCATAAAGATGCCCTGCAGGAAGTTCACCAGCACAGTTTTGACTCCCAGCAGTTCCCTCACGCCTGCCATCTTGAAGCGGAAGCGGGCGGCGGAATCCTCTGTAATGATGGCTTCCAACTCGGGCTCGGCCGCGCCGCGCACGGGCTCCTTCACCAGCAGTGCAATCACCAGGCCGCTCAGGGCGCTGGTCAGGCCCAGGCCGATGAAGCCGATCCGCCAGCCATTCGCGGAGATGCCGATCACTTCCCCGAAGGCCAGGGCGCCGGCCACGATGCCGAACATGCCGATGGCGCTGATCGTGCCCATGGCGCGGCCGCGCTGTTTGGGTCCGAACGAATCGGCCAGCATGCTGAAGGCGGCAGGATACAGGCAGCCCAAACCGATGCAGGCAATCACGCGCACCACCAGCAACTGCCAGTAGTTCGTCGTTAACCCGCAGATGGAGGTCCACAAACCCCACAGCCCGGTGCCAATCACCAGGATCCACTTGCGGTTGTAGCGGTCCGCTAGCATGCCCCAGAAGGGTCCGCTGAAAGTCTGGAAGATGACCCGGATGCTGTCGATGTAGCCCAGCTGGGCATAGGATAGCCCCAGGGCGTTGCGCACCGCCGGCCACAGCATCGGCAACGCCACATCCTCGGCGGAGTCGATGAAGAAACCGAAACCCAGCGCGGTCAGGATGCGCGCCCGCCAACCCCTGGACGGGTTCCCGGTTCTTTGGGAAACCTGCACTTTCTCAACCATTTTCTCCTCCTTTGACTAGCCTTACTCTGATGTGATCCCGAACTTATCCCGCAAGGCGGCGTAGGATTTCTGGCACACGCCCAGGGCGTAGAATTCGCACTTCCACTGGCCCGGTCCGCAGAAATATTCCAGTTGCTGGGAGGACACTTTCTCGGCCAGCAGTCGTTGCAGGTCCTCCAGGTGGGTCACGTCGCCGGGCTTGAGCCCGAGTTGCTTGAGCACGGCAGCATCCTTGGTGATCTTGTTCCTCCAGCCGGTCGAACAGCGGCCTTCTTCCTCGGACCAGTAGCCGCATTGGTAGCAGAAGATGTCGTAACCGTAGATGCTCTCCACATTCAAGTCTGGATCGGGGATGAGCTTATCGACCAGGTTGGTGTATCCCAGTCGGAAGGTGGGCTGGGTGATCAGGGCGTCGAAGGCCCCGGCGCACAGGTGATGGTGCCCCATCAGACGGATGTGGGTCTGGAAATCGGCCGGGATGATCTGCTCGAGCTGTTCGGCCTCCCAGGGGGAGACGTGTTCCTGTTCAAGTTCCGGGCGTTCCGGCGCTGGTAGGCTTGCCCCCTCGAGCGGCCCGGCCATCATCTGGAAGAGCGGCTCCATGTCGCCGAAGCGCACCAGGCGGAATGCCTCGCCCAGGCAGGTCTCGCTGTCCATTCCGGCCTGCACCGCCACGGCCTTGGCCTGTTCCTGCATGAACATCCCCAGCAGCGGGCGCAGGTCACTTTCCATCGACTGCTCCAGCCAGGGCACCTGCTTGCCCCAGGTCTTGAGCTGCAAGCGGGACTGGTTTATGGTGTTGCGCATCATCTGGCGGTGGGCGCAGACGGCCAGGATCTTCCGTTCGATGGTCCCGGACACTTCCTCGACATGTGTCACATTAGGCAGTTGGCGGGCGAAGTACCATCTCTCGCAGACTGAAAACGGTTCCAGTTCTTCCTTGAAATGCTCGGGGTAGTGCTTGTCGAAGCAGGCCACCCAGAAGGCCTCGTCGACAGCTTGCGCCACACGCACGTGGTCCTGGTTGTTCTCGTACAGACCGTCCGGGTCGAAGCTGAAGACCGCATACGGCCGGTACTTGCGGAACATGTAGACGATGCGCTCGCGCAGTCTACCGAGTGGGACATCAGCCAGTACGTCTGTCTCGAACCCGAGTTCGACGATTTCCTGGATCCCCAGGATGTAGGCGGCTTCGCGCAGCTCGTCGGCGTTCTGTTGGATGGTTTCTTCGATCGACAACCCGAGCGAATCCTTGCGGTCGTCGGTGACGCGCACCAGGATCACCTTCCAACCCTGGTCGGCAAATTTGGCGAGCGTGGCACCGCAAAATGCAGCCGCATCGTCGGCATGGGGACTAATGACCATGGCAGTATGCATATTCACCTCACTTGTTTCTGGCTTTCCAAGCCTGGTCGGGCCGTTGGAGTTCTGGAGCGTGTTTCTTGATTTTCTTGATTGCCGCCTTGGCATCCTCCACCCCCTGGCGCCCGGCGCGAAAGATGGATTCATCTGGTGATGGAATGTGCGCGATCCCAAAAGGGAGAGCATGCTTCTGGCAGTAATCCGGTAGTACCTGACTGATTTGCCTGATGGTTTCTTGGGGAATACGGTTAAGAACGATATGGCAGGCTTCCATCGCGACCTGTAGTGGGTGGGTATCCTGACCCTGACGCTCTGCCATATGCAAAACTCCTGGACCTACCAGGTCGCTATGTGGCCAACCTGGACCAGTGAACTGTTCGGCGCAGTAAGCAAAATAATGCTCGCTCCCCTCCTCCGGACGGGCGTGTCCGACCTGGTTGCAGAGTTGCACCTCCATCGCCAAGCAATCGTACAGGCTTTTCAGTCCACTCCGGTCACCGCGGCCAGCGGCTTCGGTGCAATCGATTGTCCCCCTCAGGATGGACTGGGCGTTGTCGTACACCCAGGGAATGAACTCCATCCCTGGGGGGTTCTGCCCTATCTCATCGGCGAACTTCCAATCCCAACAACCAGTGGCAATGGAGAGCACGTCTATTATGCCTACGGCACGAATGTGTGCTGGGGCGGAGGCAATGACACCTAAGTCCAGTATGAGCCTATCTGGCACGCGGGTCGGGATGTAGACTACACAACCCTCGCGGCGGATGCCAGAGGCGGCAGTCAGGAAAGCGTCTACAGAGAGGGCGGTCGGGCAGACTGTGAGCGGCAGATTCAGTCGCTTGGCAATGTATTTGGCGGCATCCGCGGTCAGGCCCCCGCCGACAGCGTAGACAGTGGCGGCCTGGCTGGCGTAGGTGGATAGAAGTTCATCCCAATGCTCGGTTGTGGCTTGGATCGGTTCGAGGCTGGCGACGATGTTCAGACCGCGCAACTTTCCTTTTACAGCAGCCCAGGCGGGGGTGGAGGTGATCAGTAGTGTTGGCTGTTTCTCCTCGAGTTCACAGAAGGGGAGCAGGCAGGTGTTGGGCAGACTGTAGATTTTGTTCATCAACTTGAACCAAGATCTAGGGCATCAAACCTTGCTGTTGACGATATTTTACAGCATTTTGTGCCGGTGCGCTGATATATTCGACACATTCCCGCCTATGTAAGCGATCCTCTCACCCACGGATATTCGATCAGCAGATTATGGCAATGGGTCTGCAGTTCGGGCGCCAGCTCTATCGCCTCTTCAAGCGCCAGGGGCTTGCAAGACGTCACGATTGAGATGTGTCCCCTGTTTAATACCCACTACGGCTTCGCCCGCTTGATTGCCTCGCTCGATGATGTGGAAGCCGATGCCGTTTGCCTGGGGATCCTCACCGATGAGGAATGCAGCTGCTGGCGAGTCGACTTGGAACAAGCAGAGGCAGACGGGATGTTTTTTGCCAGCCTTGGTATGGTGCTCGTGGCAGGCTGCAATCAGAAGTAGAGGCAATAATTTGCAGCGTACAACTGCCCTTTTGATGTTGTATTTATTGCTCTATCCCGCTTCAACATCGAGGGATAAAATCGTATTTGGAGTTGAGCATGAAAAGCGATGACTCGAATCCCCTAACCCAACTTCCCCGGAACGATAAAATCCGGGTCCTCCTGGTGGACGATCACGCCGTGGTCCGCCAAGGGCTGCGCATGTTCATCAAGTTGCAGGACGATATGGAAGTGGCAGGGGAGGGGAAAACCGGCGGTGAGGCGGTGGAATTGGCCTCGATGGCGACGTGGTCGCCGGGTTCGATGCGTGCCGAATGATCCACAAGGATGTGAGCCAATTACTCGATGCGAAGATCAGCCAAATCAGGCCTCCTGTCTGCTAAGTCACGAGCTTAAAAATAATATTATTGGTTTAGCCTCTCCCTTTCGCAGGTCCAAAAGTGGGAACGAGAGGCTGTGGTAGAATGGTGGGGATGGGTAGAAAAGGCAGATGCCATTTGAAATTGCCAGGATAGTCACATGTCTATTACGTTCATTCAAATCATTGGTTTGCTCAAGGAAAACGCCTTGGGTATATTGATGGCTTTGGCTCTAGGACCACTGGCTGTGTGGGTAGCCAGGCGAATGAGACTCGTAGATATTCCGGGCAGCGCCTCACATAAATTACATCACTTGCCCACGCCAATGGCTGGAGGAATCGTCCTCGCTCTGAGCCTGATTATTCTCATACCATTACTTCACTTATGGCAAAAACCGATTTCAACACTCTTGATCGCCGCTGCCATCGTCTTTTTGTTCGGCCTATGGGATGATGCAAAAGGGCTATCCGCTTCTCAAAAATTAGCCGGGCAGATCCTGGCCTCCATTTTACTGATTGCTTCAGATGTCTCGGTCGCTTTTCTTGGCGGTTTATCCATTCCTTTTCTAAGCGATAAAATGATTACTGTTCTAAACTGGGGGGTGACTATCTTCTGGTTAGTGGGGATCACCAATGCATTCAACCTGGTAGACAGTATGGATGGATTGGCCATTGGAATAGGGGGGATCGCTTTCGCTTTCTTCATGGGAATGGCGCTAGTTGCCCAGCAAATATCCTTGGCGAATTTCAGTGCAGTTTGTCTGGGGATATGCATCGGCCTGTATTTTTATAACGTTTCCCCCGCTCGTCTTTTCCTCGGTGACGCTGGTGCTCAAACACTAGGATTCACTTTGGCAGCAGTTGCAATGATCTATACACCTGAAAACCTTCCTCAAGGTTCATCCTGGTTCGTCCCGATTATGGTGCTAGGGATCCCCATCTTTGACACGACCCTGGTAGTAATTTCTCGTCTGCGCCGTCATAAGTCCATTCTTTCAGCAGACACCTCCCATACTTACCACCGCCTGGTTGCCCTGGGTGTAGACCCTAATCGGGCCGTCGTGACAATTCACCTAGGCTCCCTGGCTCTTAGCCTCCTGGCATTTATTGCGTTGTCCCTGACACCCTGGATAGCAACCATAATATTTGGGGTAGTATTGTGTGCCGGCCTTATGACCCTGATCCTTCTAGGGCGTAGGAACTTACAACCCTGATGTTTCTCTCGGAATGAATAATCAAAAAGAATTTTCTCCTCTTGAAGCTGCCAAGAGCACTTTTGCACGCTGGTGGATCATCGTGCTCCTTACCGTATTGGGAGGGATAGGAGGGTGGATTTATCACTACCTTCACCCACCTGTTTATGAAGCGAAAGCGGTTATTGTTATTAGTATGGATTTTAATCAACGTGAATTAACACAATATGAGGAAGATTACGCCTTCGGCACGGCCGGAGCACTGATACTTTCCACAGCTGTTAGAGATCAAGTTGTTGCGAAAGTAAATGCTGGTGGTATCCAGATTAATTTAGAGCAATTTGTTAGCGAATCATCTATTGAGGGAAGACAATCTGTTTGGGAAATGCGCGTCCGAAACGCTGACCCCAATATCGCTGCAATCCTGGTAAATACCTGGGCCGAAACAGCCTATCAAACATTGGCACAAGCACTAGAACATGCGATAAAAGCGGAACAACTCCAAGTTCAAGTAAGTGCCTGGCAAACCTGTCTGCCAACCTACGTGACGCCAACGCCCGAGC
>Ga0315289_10006894_pt1 | contig 16647 bp, 15 predicted proteins | sample YL17G11_40_MG_FD_203452 | JGI IMG/M metagenome (GOLD analysis project Ga0315289, IMG submission 203452) | Sediment microbial communities from Yellowstone Lake, YNP, Wyoming, USA - YL17G11_40 | ecosystem: Environmental > Aquatic > Freshwater > Lake > Sediment | place: USA: Wyoming | collected... | reverse complement strand
CGCTCAGATATTGAGCGTTGCCATGATGCTGAGATATTCTCTGGGGTTGCCTGAAGGTGCTGATGCCATTGAGAAGGCGGTATCCGCTGTATTGGAAGAGGGCTATCGCACCTACGATATAATGGCGGTCGGTAAGACCAAGGTGGGAACGAGGGAGATGGGCGATAGGATAGCAAGCAAGGTGGCTAAATAGCACATGGTATCATCAAGGATTCAACTTTACGATACTACCCTCAGGGATGGGGCGCAGCGCGAGGGCATATCCTTCACCGTGGAGGATAAGCTGCTCATAGCCAGGAAACTGGATGAGCTGGGCATCCATTATATCGAGGGTGGCTGGCCGGGGTCAAACCCCAAGGACAAGGAGTTCTTCTCCAGCGCACGGAAACTTGATCTGGCGAATGCTGTAATTGTCGCATTCGGCAGCACCAGGCACCCAAAGGTGAAGGTGGAGAAAGACGCCAACCTGCGCGACCTCCTTGCCGCCGGGACTGAGGTGGTAACCATCGTGGGCAAGGGCTGGGATATGCAGGTGACTCAGGTATTGGAAACCACGCTGGAGGAAAACCTGCGCATGGTGGCCAACTCGATAGGCTATCTGAAGTCCAAGGGGAAGCGGGTCTTCTTCGATGCGGAGCATTTTTTCGATGGCTACAAAGCCAATGCCTCTTATGCGCTGGATGTCTTGAAAGCGGCTGCTGATGCCGGTGCCGATTGCATCGTTCTGTGCGATACGAATGGTGGGGCAATGCCTGGCGAGGTGGCCGCTGCTTGTAAGGCTGCAAAGAAGGTAGTCCGTACGTCGCTGGGTATCCACGCCCACAACGATTCTGAGCTTGGTGTGGCAAATACTTTGATCGCTATCGAGGCCGGGATCACTCAGGTTCAGGGGACTATCAACGGCTACGGGGAGCGTTGCGGCAATGCCAACCTGTGCTCTCTCATACCGGCGCTGAAGCTCAAGATGGGCATCAACTGTGTGAGCGATGAGCAGCTCGCCAGGCTCACTGAGATCGCCCATTACGTTAGCGAGCTCGCTAACCTGGCTCTCGATACACATCTTCCCTATGTAGGTTCCAGCGCTTTCGCCCACAAGGGTGGCCAGCACGTGGCAGCGATGATGAAGTGGGATAGGAGCTATCAGCATATCGATCCCGATGTCGTCGGTAACAGCTGGCGCACCGTGGTTTCCGAGTTGTCGGGTAAAGCGAATATAATCCGCAAGGCGCAGGAGCGCGGCCTTGAGTTTGGTGCCGAGGGCGAGGCAGCCAGCGCTATACTGGAGCGGGTCAAGGCTATGGAGAGCCGGGGCTTCCAGTTCGAGGCAGCCGAGGCATCATTCGAGCTTCTGGTTCGACGGGCTCAGCCGGGATATCAACCGCCCTTCGAGCTGATCGATTTTATGATCGTGGTGGAAAAAAGGCGGCGCCCCTCATCGATGGCGGAGAATGAGGAAGAGCTTCTATCCGAGGCTACGGTGAAGGTAAAGGTCGGTGGCCAGGTGATACATACCGCGGCCGAGGGCAACGGTCCGGTGAACGCCCTGGATGCCGCGATGCGAAAGGCGCTCTTTTTCTTCTATCCTGACATTAAGGCAGTGCGGCTGGTTGACTACAAGGTGCGTGTTATCGAGGAGACAGGTGGTACGGGGGCCCGGGTGCGCGTGCTCATCGAGTCTACCGATGGTGAACACGAATGGCACACAGTGGGTAGCTCCACCAACATCATCGAGGCCAGCTGGCTGGCGCTGGCGGATAGCCTGGAATACTGGTTGCTGAAGAAGGGCGTCAAGCCTGCCTAGTTGTGTGCCGTCGGTATTATTTTGCCTTCCCAACAGGGATTATATACAGCGGCTTTAGCTCGTCGGGCAGTCGCATGATCTTGCTCACCCCAGCATCATCGAATGCGCCTACCATCACCGTGTCCAGACCCAGCGCTACCGCCTGCAGAGCGATGTTCTCCGCCGCGTGTCCGGTGTCCATATGGACGTACCTGATCCCTCGTTCGCCGTAGAAATTGCTGGTGCGCTCATATATGGCGCAGATCACGATATCCACCGGCACCTGGGCGATGAATTCCTGGCGGAATGATGATGTGTCAGTTAGCTCCTGTCGCCGGTCCCCTTCCATGTGCAGGCGCAAGGAATGGCTGGCAACATCGTAACGATAGACCCCGGCCTTGAGCCCGTCTACCTTGCCGGCAAGGACAAACAGCTCCAGCGGATAGGTGGCGCCGGCGCTGGGTGCCGCCCGGAACATGCCGCCGTGGGTGATCCCCTGGGCGGCCCACAGCAGCTGCGACAGATGCTCCAGTGATATCGATTCATCCCGGTAATCCCTCACCGAGCTTCTCTTGGAAATCGCTTCTTCCACAGACATCTTCCCCATCTTTTTTGGAGTCGGAAGCCTGATATCATTGACATTTGCCATTGCGATTACCTCCCTATGAACTTGTCATTAGCCTCGGCGCTCACGATGCGGTAGACCTCCCGCAGCGGCAGGCCGCGCTCTAAGGCGATGCGGCGGCAGTCCTCGTATTCAGGGGAGAGGCTGGTGACCTTTCCCTCGAGGCGTTTCAGCTTTACCGACGCCTGTCCCAGGCTGGAGTCGAACTCGACTATCTCCCGTGCGGCGTGATGGCGCTCCACCTGTTGCACCCGCAGCCCCAGGGTCGAGGTCTCCTGAAGGATCGTCTCCACTATCGCCCCCTGTGATTCGGGGTGGGCCAGCACGCTCAGCATGACGGCGGGGCGGTTCTTCTTCATCTGGATGGGGGTGAACCACACGTCCAGCGCGCCGCGCTGGAACAGCCGCTCCATGGCGTAGCCGCACAGCTCGGGGCTCATGTCATCGATGTTGGTCTCAAACAGCAGGAGGTCTCGTTCCTCCTGTTTCGATTCGCCGATCCACAGCGGCAGGACGTTGGGGATGCCCTCCAGTTCCCGCGAGCCGATGCCGTAGCCGACTGCCTGCAGAGACATAGTGGGGCACTCAAAGGATGCCAGTGTGGTAACGATGGCGGCTCCGGTAGGGGTGACCAGCTCTGTATCACGATGAGGTGTGGGCCTTATAGGGGCACCAGCGGTAGCGATGAGCTCCAGCGTAGCGGGGGCGGGGATGGGGATAGTGCCATGTTCACACTGTGCCAAGCCGCTCCCCGACGGTAGCGGGGCTGAATACAGGGCTGCGATGCCCAGGAGTTCGAGCCCGATGGCTGTCCCCACCACGTCGACGATGGCGTCGATGGCCCCTACTTCGTGGAACCGAACTTTATCGACTGGGACGCGGTGGACCTTTGCCTCCGCTGCGGCGAGGCGTTTGAAGACGGCGATGCTGCGTTCTTTTGCTTTCTCCGGGATATCGCTAGCCTTAATCAGGTCGGTGATGTCGCTCAGGCCACGGTGCGTGCGTCGTCCGCTGACAACTATCGTCACCTTAGTTCCGGCGATGATACCCCGTTTTGCCGATTTCGCCTCGATCTTATAGCCCTTAAGGTTTAGCTTGCCAAGCTCGGCGATCAGGTCGTCGAGTGAGAGCCCGCAGTCCAGCAGCGCCCCCAGTATCATGTCCCCGCTGAGGCCGGAGAAGCAGTCCAGGTAGCCTACCTTCACGACGCCCCTTCGATATCTTTTTTATCCCCCGTGCGATAGCCGGCAAGGTCCAGGGTGACATAATTATAAGCTAGGTCTCGCAGTTTCGTTATCACACGCTGCCTTACCGCCTCGTCTTCAAGTAGCGCCATATCCTTGGGGCACGCCTCGATTCTGGCGATATCGCCGTGGTGGCGCACGCGGAACTGGGAAAACCCCAGCTGCCTTAATTCGTCCTCTGCTTTGGCGACGAGGTCGAGTATCTCGACAGTGATGGTTGTCCCATGAGGGATGCGGGTGGCCAGACAGGGCGATGCCGGTTTGTCCCAGTTGGGCAGTCCCAGATGGCGGGAGAGGGTGCGGATCTCATCCTTGGTGAGGCCGACTTCCGCCAGCGGGCTGCGTATGCCCAGCTCGGCACTCGCCTTCATCCCGGGGCGATCGTCGTACCGGTCGTCGTAGTTCGTGCCATCGATAACGGATGCCGGTCCTTCATTTGTGGCTATGTCTTTCAATCGCTGGTAGAAGTCCCGCTTGCAGTGGTAACAGCGCTGCGGGCCGTTGGCGGAGAAGGCAGGGTCGTCGAGTATCTGGCTCTCGATGAGGATGTGCCGAAAGCCGAGGCGCTGTGCCAGCGACTGGGCTTGTCTCATTTCAGAGGGGGCGAAGATGGGGGAGCGGGCGGTGATCGCTGAGGCTTTATCGCCGAGCACATCTGTGGCGACATGTGCCACCAAGGTGCTGTCCACGCCGCCAGAGTAAGCGACGAGCACGGAGCCCATCCCTTTCAAACGTAGCCTAAGCTGCGCTAGCTTTGTCTCCACCTTTGGGTAATGCCATCCTTAACGCTTCTCTCACTGAGGCCGCGCTGATCAACTCGATGCCGGCAGGGGCATTTAGCCTTTTAGTCAGTGGGAGTATGCAGCGTTTGAATCCCAGCTTTGCCGCCTCGCTGATCCTTCTCTCGGGCTGGGGCACCGCACGTAGCTCGCCGGAGAGCCCCAGCTCGCCTATGGCCACCAGGCTTGGATCGATGGTGACGCCATGCAGGCTGGAGGCAATGGCCAGCGCGATGCCGAGGTCTGCGGCGGGCTCATTCACCTTGAGGCCTCCAGCGACATTGACCAGTATATCCTGATTCCCCAGGGCGAGGCCGGCTCGCTTGGTGAGGACAGCGGTAATGAGGAGCAGGCGGTTGAAGTCGATGCCGTTGGCGATGCGTCGTGGTGGGCCGTAGCTGGTGGTGCTGGTGAGCGCCTGGATTTCCACCAACAGCGGCCTGGTCCCCTCCAGCGTGGGTACTACTGCAGAGCCGACGGTTTCTTTGGACCGCTGCGACAGGAATACCTCTGAAGGGTTAGCCACCTCTGCCAGGCCCTCATTTTTCATCTCGAAGATGCCGACTTCATTGGTGGAGCCGAAGCGGTTCTTCACCCCGCGGAGCAGCCGGTATGCGCTGAAGGGATCGCCCTCCAGATACAGCACAACATCGACGATATGCTCCAGCACGCGCGGTCCCGCAATCGAACCGTCCTTGGTCACATGCCCGGAAATGAGGACGGGGACATTCGCCTTTTTCGCCCATTGCATCATCCGCATAGTGCATTCGCGGATTTGCCCTACGCTGCCGGGGGCCCCTCCCAGCTCGTCCAAATAAACTGTCTGGATGGAGTCGATGATCACCAGGTCGGGAGACACCTGCTGGATATGCGCCAGGATGCTCTCGAAGTTTGTTTCGGATAGGACGAAGAGCCGCTCTCCTTCCAGCCCCAGGCGTTTGGCTCGCAGCCTCATTTGCCCTAGCGATTCTTCGCCGGTAACGTACAGCACCTTTTTGTGGCCCTGTGCTATTATGGCGCAGATCTGAAGGAGAAGTGTCGATTTGCCGATGCCGGGGTCACCGCCGATGAGCACTAATGATCCCGGCACGATCCCGCCACCTAGTACGCGATCGAACTCCTCCATGGAGACGCTGAGGCGAGGGTTGTCCTCATCAGCTATCTGGCACAGTTCACGGGGCGTATTTGAGGTGTGGATGGTGGCAGTTTGGCTCACTGGTGTGCGCAGCGATTCCACGAAGGTGTTCCATCCGTCGCAGTCGGGGCAATGCCCCAGCCATTTTATGCTTTCCTTGCCACATTGCTGGCAAACGAAGATAGTTTGTGCTTTTCCCAACGCTATCCCTCACAGGTCGTTCTATTATGCACTGGCCATACCGGATGAGGTAGTTAAAAAGCCTTGGAAGCTTTTGCTCCAAGGCTAAATTCGCATAGCTGGGTGGTATTTATTTCGCTGGCTGTTTGGCCATCTTTGCCATTTCAAGGGTGCGAAGAACTATTCTGGTATCCTCACGGTCTACGAGAACTATATCTCCCGGGCCGAAGTCGCAGCGTAGCAGGGCCTCCGAGAGGGGGTCCTCTACCATATCCTGGATCACGCGGCGCAGCGGACGCGCCCCGAACATTGGATCAAACCCCTTCTCCCCGAGGAGCTCTTTGGCGGCGTCGGTTACCTCCATCTTTATCGACTTTTCAGCAAGCTCTTTCCAAACCTCTCGGAGCATCATGTCCACTATCTGTCTTATATGCTCTTTGGTCAGGGCATGGAATACCACCACGCCATCGATACGGTTGAGGAACTCCGGCCGGAAGAAGCGTTTCATCTCATCCAGCACCTTCTCCTTCATCCGCTGATATGTCTGCTCCTGGGTCTTGGCCTCATCGGTTTTGGTGGCAAAGCCAATCTGGGTGTCCCGCCGTATCAGTTCGGCACCGATGTTGCTGGTCATGACTATTATTGTATTGCGAAAATCGACCCGGCGTCCCTTGGCATCGGTGAGGTGGCCGTCATCGAATATCTGCAAAAGGATGTTGAACACATCGGGGTGCGCCTTCTCGATCTCGTCCAGAAGGATACATGAATAGCCTTTGCGCCTCACCGCTTCGGTGAGTTGCCCTCCCTCTTCGAAGCCGACATAGCCGGGTGGGGCTCCAACCAGGCGGGCGACCGTGTGTTTCTCCATGAACTCGGACATGTCCAGACGGATCAGCGCTTCCTGGCTCCCGAACATGAACTCTGCCAGGGCTCTGACCAATTCCGTTTTGCCTACGCCGGTAGGGCCAAGGAAGATGAAGCTGCCGATTGGCCTTCTGGGGTCTTTGATGCCCGCCCTGGCCCGTCTCACCGCTTTAGAAATGGCGGTAATGGCTTCGTCCTGGCCGACGATGCGACGGTGTATCCCCTCTTCCATCTGAAGTAAACGTGAGGTCTCGTTGCTGGCGAGGCGGGTTACCGGTATGCCGGTCCACATGCTGGTGACCTCAGATATGTCTTCAGCGGTCACTACTAGTTTCTCCGGCTCTTCCTTTGTCTCCTGCTGTATCCCTTCCGCCCGTTCGCCGAGCTGCACTTCACGGTTTCCCAGATCAGCGGCGCGCTCATAATCTTGTGATGCAACGGCGCTCTCTTTATCTTGGTGCAGCGTCTCCAGATCGCGCATCGCTTCCCTTAAACTGGATGAAGCCATGAAGTTTCTAATGCGCACCCGTGACGATGCCTCGTCGATCAGGTCAATGGCTTTATCCGGCATGTGTCGGTCTGGTATATATCTCGCCGCCAGGGATGCCGCGGTGTTGATGGCTTCATCGCTGATCGTCAACTGGTGGTGCTCCTCATAGCGGCTCTTAATGCCATGTAGTATGGCGATCGTTTCCTCTAAGGTAGGCTCTTCAACCATGACGGGCTGGAACCTGCGCTCCAGCGCAGCATCTTTCTCCAGATGTTTTCGATAGTCGTCAGAGGTGGTGGCGCCGATGCACTGCAGCTCACCGCGTGCCAGCGGCGGCTTCAGGATGCTGGATGCGTCTACAGCGCCTTCAGCGGCGCCAGCGCCAACGATGGTGTGTATTTCATCGATGAATAGGGTGCAGTTGCCAGATCTTTTTACTTCCTCAATGACCTTCTTTAAACGTTCCTCGAATTCGCCGCGATACTTGGTGCCGGCCACCAGCGAGCCGATATCCAGCGTGAGCAGCCGGCGGTCTCGTAATGTATCAGGGACATCGCCGGAGGCGATGCGATGCGCCAGTCCCTCGACAATGGCTGTCTTTCCAACGCCGGGCTCGCCGATGAGGCAGGGGTTGTTCTTGGTGCGGCGGCTGAGTATCTGGATGACCCTCTCGATCTCTTTGCTGCGCCCTACCACGGGGTCGAGCTTTTCTGCGCGCGCCGCCGCCGTCAGGTCCACGCTCAGCTGGTCCAGTGTGGGTGTCCGCGAGGCCGGGCTAACGCCGGGGTGGGCCTGCGGTGCATTCTGGTTGAGGTAGCGCACCGTTTCGGCACGCACCTTTTCCAGGCTGACCCCCAGGCTCTCCAGGACACCGGCAGCCATGCCCTCGCCCTCACGCAGCAGGCCGAGGAGCAGATGCTCGGTGCCGATGTAGTTGTGGTTGAGGCGCCGTGCCTCATCTACGGCAAGCTCTATCACCCTCTTGGCGCGCGGGGTGAGGCCGATCTCACCGCTGGTGGCTTTCTCGCCGCGCCCGATAATATATTCGACGGCGCTGCGCACCTTCTCCAGGTCAACGCCGAGGCTGGCCAGCACCTTGGCAGCCACGCCTTCGCCTTCTCGCACTAAGCCAAGCAGTATGTGCTCTGTCCCGATGTAATTGTGGTTGAAGCGTTGCGCTTCTTCCTGGGACAGGGTGAGCACCTTACGCGCCCTCTCAGTAAATTTCTCAAACCTGCTAGGCATCTTTCTTCACCGTATAAATATAATACTCGAAGATATCTTATTTTATCATATCCTGAGCCAAAACGCAAAAAAGACACGTATGGAGCATAGCTATTTACTCTTGGACGATGAAGATGGTTACCTAGTCGTGTAACCTCCAGGGTTCTCGATGTCGTGGGTTTGACATCCGCTGACGTCCTTGCCACAATAGTTCGGCAAGGCGATGAGCGAGGATAATAGACAATACCTTCAGCCGAGCGCGCTGTGCGACTTCGACCGCAGCCCCGATATCAGGGAGAAGGCCCGGGGCTTAACCACGGCCTGTCGCACGAAGGAGGAGAAGTTCCGGCGAATCTTCTCTACCGTTAAGGAGTTGCCCTACGGCCTGGATGACTGGGATGTGGCTGCTTCGGCGGCGCTCAAGAAGGGGTGGAGTATGTGCTCGGGTAAGACCAACCTGCTGGTGGCCCTGCTGAGGTGTGTGGGGATACCGTCGCGGTACCGCATATACGCTATCGAAGCCGAGCGCAGGCTGTGGGAGAGGATAGCCGGGTTTCAGGGCATGGGCAGCTCTCTTGGCGACTCCCCGGTCGGGCAGGACCACGTGGACTGCGAGGTCTGGCTCGGTGATTGGGTGGCCTGCGACCCCAGCCGCGATACGCCTATGGAGCGTGGCCTGCTGGCGCTGGGCATCCCGCTGGAGCGTGAGCCTATCGTTGATGCCAGCGGCCAGGTGCCATACCTGAGGCTGGCCTCATTCGACGAGTGGGCGAGGGAGAGGCAGGAGCAGAGGAGGTTTCGTGAAGGCAGAGACGAGACCTTTGGCAAGATCAACGATGTAATTTGGCACATAAGGGAGTTGGGCAGCTCAGCGAGCGAGTGAAGCGAGACGATATAATGTGTCCTCATCAGCAGACTCAAACACCTGAATTGTTTGGCTAGTGCAATGGTTTTGGCTTGAATCTCCACTGGAACCTCTAGTTCGCAAGCTCTAAACAAGAGTCGTAGCACCCGGGTTAGGTTTGGGATTATAATAAACTTAACTATGCGATGCATTTTTTGTAAACAAGACTCCAGCAAATCAAGAACAATTGAACATATAATCCCTGAAGCTCTTGGTAACAAAGACCATATTCTGCCACCCGGTGTCGTCTGCGATGACTGTAACAATTACTTTGCTCGTAAGATAGAAGGGCCTCTGCTAGATTCCGACTATTTCCGACACTCCCGCTTCAGGAATATCGTTTGTAACAAGAGGGGGAAAATACCCACAATCAAAGCGTTATATTTGCCTGGTAAGATATCAGTCGAGATAATGCGTGACGATGAAGGGAAAAGTATATATCTCTCAAGAGAAGAAGACTTGTCAAAGTTTATCGACAGCATATCCACGCACAAGACGGGGGAGTTAATAATACCACAGCCGCCCTTGCCAGAAGAAAAAATTGTATCCCGTTTCTTGGGTAAGGTGGCTATGGAAGCGCTTGCTCTTATCGCTTTAGAAATGCCCGATGGTTTGAATGAAATTACTGACGAGCCAGAACTTGATGAACTGCGGAATTACGTTCGGGGTTATAGTACGCTTAGGGATTGGCCATTTCACGTGCGACAAATTTACCCTGAAGACAAACTGTTTTATAAAGATGGGTACGGTGAATGTGAGATATTACATTCATTTAAGTTATTACCCACGGAATGCCACGAGCTTTATTTAGTGCTTGTCATATTTGGAATGGAGTATTGCATCAATATGGGTGGGCCTGAGATTGAAGGTTATCTCGAGTGGCTTAAGCAACATAACTTCGAGAGCCCACTAGACCCGTCAATAGTAGAATGAAGTGACAAGGATGATTTACCACTTCATCGTGTCTCGACTTATATACTTGAAACAATGGTCTATTCGTATGGTTAATGCGAGAACACGCAATTTGCTGCCAAACCAGACAAGAATCCAAGTATAATTATAACGCCAATAAATGTCGCAATAGTTAAAGGATTGCAGCGTATATACCTGAATTTAGCAAAAGCGCTGAAACTATAGTGTATATTTGTTTCTTTCCAATTATACGCAATTATCTTATCAATTGAATAATCGCTACCTATATAACCCTTCCATAAGTCCACTTCTAACTGCCTACTACTGTTAGGTGGTTTGTGAGAATAAATATAATCATCACTTGCCTTCCGCATCAGGAATAGATGCGTCTTATTAAAGCTAACTTCTCCCTCCGAATGTATCCTTTCCAACAGTGAGCTGTTCAAATTACGTTTTTCGTTAATCCTGAAATCAACGAGCTCAGTCTGGAAAAACGCGCTTTCTAACACAGAGTTTGGAGGCGTATAAATATGACTGATCGAATCGACATAGGGGTTCTTGATTCTGATTCGATAATAGTGTTTCTTATCAGCTAACTCCTGTGGGATACGAATTTTAATAATTGAGCCCCCAAAAGCGTTTTCTATCGAGACATCACTATCCAAATCGAGGACGTACATATAAAAAATTAGGTTTCTATCGACGCTTAAGACCTCAACAATCTTCTCATGGGCTCCCGTAGAAATCCGATAATCCTCATTGAACAAGGTAGAGACAAGGTCTGGGTTTTCTCTAAAGGTTATTCCTAAATCCTCTATATTAGATTTAGCAACGGGTTGAGGAATAAAGATATTTAGATGACTTACTTTGGTGGCGTCTTGTATCATTACCCCGATATCCAGGAAGCAGTTTGCGCTTCTCCTTTTGCCCAGTTTCCACAAATTGAAGTGTACTTCGAGACAATGAGAGGCACTTTGCTCGTTCTTACTGCTACACCAAATTGCGATGCAGTTCATACTGACTATCCAACTGACTAACGTAAATACATATACGACTGAGGTGGCGACGATATCATAAGACTGCTTAGTGGTAGTGGATCATCATACATTCGCGGCGCCTTTACTTTTATTGCATAGCCTTTTGATTTGTTTGTGAAATAATCAAAGAATCTTTTTTCACTTATTCCGCCATGATGCTTGGTCTTTACCCAAAGTGATTGGGGTTCATCATGGAGTATATCTTCAATCTCAAACTCCCCTATTATCTGTTTAATTGGGTCAGATGCATATACAATTACTCTGCTTACCTCTTCGTTTTTGAAAATGGCACGACGGTATTCATATCTTTTGGAGCCATCGAATATCTTTAGCGCAAATTCTGGTTTAATCGACAACAATACTTTCATCCACTTGGCACTCCTGTAATATATCCTTTAAGTTCTTTGCACTAATTTGCGTGAAGCCTCTGGGCGCATCGTTGACACTGGGTATGACGCCCATTTCAATCAACTTCTGTAGATTAATGCGCCTAGGGAAAGAGCATATGTACAAGAAATTGACTATGAATGGGCGGCTTGTTTTGTAGAGATTCCATTGCTTTGACAGCGCTTCATCAGTGAATACGCTCCTCTTACGCGTGAGCCGAATGAACTCCTTCTCAGTTGGTATGTTGTCAAAGACGTTCTCAACCACCCCAATGGTAGTCACAACGCTGTTGTGATAAGCTGGATACCTATCAGCGGTACGATAGAATACGATTACGTCTCCTGAGTGTAGGTTTCTCTCTATCGACCTTGAAATGTAGACTTTGCTTATTGCGTTTCTGTGTGGCTCGTTTTCCACGAAGTCCGCGGGTGATTCCGTTCGCAGAATTGAGTCTGGGAACAACTCAGTGTGATACTCGGGACGTATCGGCACCATGAACGCCGCTCCTGCTGTCGAGAAGAAGGGGTATGTCAACTTCGGAGTCGAACGATCGGCTGACTTCTCACAGGGTCGGGCGTAGATAAGCTCATCTCCTCCGGGGCCTTTCTTCAGGCCATGATAGCGAAAACCATACTCTTCCAAGAGGTTTATGAGGCGCTGCTGCTCAATTCGCTTATTGAAGGTTGTTACATATACCTCATCAACTTTGAGGCGAAGGGCATTGTCAAAAATGATCTTGAAGAATCTCTCTCCCAACCGAAAGCCATTCAGCGTCACTTTGAAACTGCCAACTTTAAGGCGTTTCTTCGGAGGGAGAGGCTGGTCCATGTCCGTGTAGTCTTCGTCCTTGCCTTCGACCTTTAGATAGAGAAGAGCGATCGGCTTGCTTTCAGAGAGACAGACATATGCCGTTTCGTCTGCCTTTTTGTTGAACCATTGCTCATAACCAGGATAGTCTTCCTTGAAGGACGCGAAGAAATCATCTGATAGGTCAAGATTGCCAAAAAAGGACTTTCGTATTGAAAGCACCTTGTAGTCTGACAATTCCGGGTTTTCGGCAGTGACTTTTTCCAGGAAGGCGTCTATCGTGTAAACCCGGTCAGAAATATCCAATAATGATGCTTTGTTGAGAAGCTGCTTGTCCTCGGTTATTAGGGCATCAACTCTTCCGCAGTACAGTTCATTGATAATTTTTGTGTCGTTCAGATCGTTTCTGCTCTTGTCCAGTGGCTCCATGACCGAGCGAACCGCTTCTGACATCGAGGCCTCCGTCTTGAGGATGTTGTAGTTCTTAAGTTTCACTTCAATGGACTTACGAACCTTCGGGTCCTGATGTTTCTCGATCTCTTCGATGGTGACAGGGTGAATACACTTGACATGATGGAGATTATCCAGCCACCTAAACAAGACGCCGATATCTTCATGGACAACAGAGGGAGCTTCTCTGTGAATGACAATATTAGTATCCAGTAGAATCTTCACAAGCGCTCCGGTGCATTACTTCTGGTAAGCATCCAGGTACTCTCTTATGATCTTCTCCTGCTCTTCTTCGGTCACCTTCAAGAAGGTATCCAAAGACGCTGCCAGAAGAAGGTTCTTCTTTCTCCCTGTCCTTCTTGCCAGCTTATCCAAAGACAAGGCTAGAGTTTCAGGGATCTCAACAGAAATCGGTTTCTTCATGTGAATAACCCCCATGGGTAGATAATGGAATATTGTAATAGTAAAGTATAGTAATGTCAATACTATGCCATTTATTAAATGGTGAACGGTGAGGGAACCTTCTTTAGAACTCTATGGGTGACAGAATGAAGGCTTGGTTAACCTTCACAAACTACTGTTGCGTCAAATTGCCAGCGCTCGTATAACCTGTGGGATTATGTGCCGCGCCAGGTCGCGGCGGCTGCCGCCGCAGAGGACAACGATGAGCCTGCCCTGGCAGGATTGGTCGGCTGCGCGTTTGATCTCTTTGGCAAGCATGGCGTGCAAGTCCGGGGAAAGTCCCATATCGCCGTAGTCGCCCTGCGTGCCATCGTATCCCCAGTTCCAGAAGATTGCCTGCGGCTTGAAGGCTTTCGCTGCTGACGGGAAGTTGTTGCGGACCAGCTTGAGGTATTCCCCGTCGTTTGTCCTCCACGGGACCTGCACATTCACCTTGTTATTTCTTTCCTGGTATCCCCCTGAACAAAAGCACATGTACAAAACATCGGTGTCATCGCTGAATATCTCCCACGTTCCGTCGCCGTGGTGGGCGTCGGTATCGATGATGGCGAATCGTTCCGCCTGGAAGCCTTGTCGCAGGTGGTGGATGGCGATGGCCGCCCCGTTCAAGTAGCAGCCCCCGCCGAAGGAATCCCTTCCAGCGTGGTGGTCGCCGTAGCCGGTGAAGACAAAGGCGTTATCGATCTCGCCCTTCCATATCCTGGTGGCCGCCGCCACGGTGCCTGAAGCCGAGAGCAATGCCCCCTCGAAGGCCGCGCTCCTCCTTACGCGCTCAACCATATCCCGGCTGTGGACGGCGAGGACATCTTCGATGGGGATGGGCTCGATATCGAAGGAGGAGGGGGGCTTCAGGGGATAGAAGGCGTCGTAGAACCTGACGTTGTCTCTGGGCAGGATGCCCTCAAGGGCCTCGGGGAAGTCCCGCAGCCTGTCGCCGTCCTGGTAGTGGAAGAAGATGCCGGTTACTGACACTGGCGATAGACCTCATTCTGTCGAAATAAATCTAGGAATAATTCGGGCCAAGTCCTCGATATCTTTTTTATATACGAACTCGTCTTTACCGTGGATGTTGCATTCCGGCCGGATGACCCCTGAGCCGAAGTGTCTGGCGTCCCATTCCAGCGTTGCCACCGGCCCGAAGTCGCCGGAGCCCATCTCGCCGAATATGCCTGAGTCCCCGGTGACGTCCTGTATAACCTTCGCTAGTTTGTCAACGATGGGGTCGTCGAGGGGAGGTACGGTGGGGATCCTGGTGAGTTTCTCGATTTCCCAACGGACGCCTGCCACGGAGGAGAGCGTCTGTATCAGTTCCCTTTCCGCTTCCTCTAGGGTCTCCTCCGGAATCAGCCTGCGGTCTATGGCGATCGAGCACTCATCGGGCACGATGTTTACCTTGAGGCCGCCTTTAATCATATTTATATTCAGTCGCGATTCCATCTTGGTTAAACCTGTAGCCGGTTCGGCATCGACTTGTGACTTCCTTTGAATCACTTCACGCTTCAGCTCCGACAGGGCGTTGATGAGCAGGTTTGCCTGTTCCACGGCGTTTTCGCCAAGGTGGGACAACGCTGAATGCACCGACCGCCCCGTGACCTTGATATCGAGGTGAATGGCTCCCAGGCTGGCTATGGTCACACAGCCGAAGCTGGAGTCGAGGTCGAAGAAGTACGCCCCTGACAGGGGCTGCAGGAATTGCCCCAGGAAACGTATCTGGCTGGCCTGTCCAACCTCTTCATCCGTGGTCACGATTACGGACGTATCGTACTTCAGTTTCCCCTGGTCGGCGGCCTCCAGCCCCAGCAGCAGGGCGGCGATCCCACCCTTCATATCGGCTGCGCCACGGCCATAGATTTTGCCGCCGTCTTCCCTCGGCTTGAAGGCCTCCCATCCCTGTGCGGGCACGACGTCGATGTGGGCATAGAAGATCAGGCGCGGTTTCCCGGCATTGCGACGATGAGCTATAAGGTTAACCCTGCCTTTATAGCCGTCGGCGCATTTGGCGGGGATGCGGATTTTCTGGGTCTCGAAGCCTACGTGGTGGAACAGGGGCTCGAGGTAATCGATGGTCTTTTCGTAGTTGCGGCCGGGCGGCACCGAGGTGTCGATGGAAATGAGGTCCCTGACTACCGTGAAGCAATCCATGTTGTGCCTCCCTTTCATGTTTGCATCGTCTTCGCCAGGCGGCTGCGCAGCTGGCCGCAGCCGGCATCTATGTCCAGCCCCCTCCTCTGGCGCAGGGTGCAGGCGATGCCCAGGCGCACCAGCTCTCGCTGGAAGGCGAGGGTGGTGCCGCGGGTGGGGGGACTGAAGCCCTGGCTGTCGGTCAGGTTTGACGGGATGAGATTAACGTGGCAGTTCAGTCCAGCCAGCAGTTTGGCCAGTGAACGAGCATGATTCACGGAGTCGTTTATGCCCTCGAAGAGCGCATATTCAAAGCTGATGCGACGCCCTGAAATCTCGCAGTATTCGCGGCAGGCGGCGATGAGTTGTCCGACAGGGTATTTTTTGTTGATAGGCACCAGCTCGTTTCTCCGGGCGTCGTCGCTGGCGTGGAGAGAGATAGCCAGACCGATCTGGAGTTTCTCCTGGCTCAGGCGCTTTATCTGGGGGATGAGCCCGGCAGTCGAGATGAGCATATTGCGTGCGCCGAGGCCGAAGCCCTGCGGTGAGTTGAGCATCTCTACGGCTTGTAAGACGGCGTCGTAGTTGGCCAGGGGCTCGCCCATGCCCATGAAGACCACATTGCTGATGTGTGCCGCTGGTTTGTCCCAATCTGTGTCTGTTTCATCTTTTTGATCTCGGAGGCGGCGAGAGAAGTAGAGGACCTGATCGATGATCTCACCCGGCGTAAGGTTGCGCTCGAAGCCTTGCTGGCCGGTGGCGCAGAAGGGACAGCCGATGGGGCAGCCCACCTGGGTAGAGAGACAAATAGTATGGCGAGTTCCACCTTTGGCGGTGGGGTAAGACATGAGCGTGGACTCAATAGTCTTGCCATCGCTCAGCGTGAAAAGGGTTTTAATCGTGCCATCGTGCCCAACAACTTCGTGCGTTGAGGTGAGGCTGTGGAGCTGGACTTTCTGTGCCAACCTGTTACGGAAGGTCTTTGGCAGGTCGGTCATCTCGTCAAAGGAAAGGGCGAGTCCCTGGTATGTCCAGTGCTGGAGCTGTCTCGCCCTGTAGTTTGGCTCACCCAGCCCCGCTATCAGCTCCTGGATTTGAGCACTGGTCAGGTCGGTGATGCATGTAGAAGTGGCTGTCACCTTTGTCCTTGTCATCAACTATATGATACGCTTGGGGCACTGGCGAGACAAGGAGGTGTAATAATCCAGTGATGGATTTGGCGGAGCTGGAACTCCCCATTTACAAT
>Ga0315289_10006892_pt1 | contig 16648 bp, 20 predicted proteins | sample YL17G11_40_MG_FD_203452 | JGI IMG/M metagenome (GOLD analysis project Ga0315289, IMG submission 203452) | Sediment microbial communities from Yellowstone Lake, YNP, Wyoming, USA - YL17G11_40 | ecosystem: Environmental > Aquatic > Freshwater > Lake > Sediment | place: USA: Wyoming | collected... | reverse complement strand
TTCATCGAGCGCCAAGGCGGCGGCGCGGTCGAACATGCCCTATTAGAACACGCTCGAGTTCAATTGTCAATTATTATGTGGGACGGGACACTAGCTCCAACTCGTACAGCTCATTCAACTGAGGGACGGTTTCCAGGTGGGCAGGAAAAACGCGGGAATGCAGCGACTGTGACAGGGTCTCGCCAAGTCCCCTGGCGGCAACTGCTGCTGCTGATGTCGAGATCATGACGGGTACGCTTCTAGTCTACCCAAACGCATGCCCGAGGGGCCGCGGCCGGATCGCCGGCGAGCCCTTTGCCCCGGGCCAGGTCTGGCTGATCCCGGCGGGGGCGGAACTCTTCCGGCTGGAGCCGCGCGGGCCGGCGCGACTGCTGACGACCTACGTGCCGCAGTAGCGGCGCTGGCCGCGGCTGGTAGAATACCAGATGAATTCCTTGGTTGGATGTCTCACGTGCGTTGGGTGTGCCTGATTTCACTGGCTTGGCTGCTCGCCGGCTGCTCCTCCGGACCAGGACGAGCGCCGGCACAGGGCGAGGCCTTCGTGGGGCCGGCCACGCTGCGCTTGCGCCAGGAACTGGGCCCGCGCGCGCCGGAAGTGGCCACGCTGCGCCACGGCGATCGCGTCGAGATCATCGCGCGGCGGCGCCGGTTCGTGAAGATACGCACAGCGCAAGGGGCGGAAGGCTGGACCGATATCCAGCAGTTGCTGACCGCCGCGGAAATGCAGGAACTCCTCCGGCTGGCCCAGCGGGCGGCGAGCTGGCCCTCGCAGGGCGCGGCGACCGTTCTGGGCGGCCTGAATGTGCACACGGCGCCCAACCGCCAGGCGCCCAGTTTCTATCGCATCCGCGAAGGCGAGCTGGTGGACGTGGTAGACCACCAGGTGGCGGCGAGGGTGCCTTTCGAGTCCCGCGCCGCGACAGCGGAGGCCCCCAAGCCGGCACGGAAACCCAGGTCCTCGAAGGACGATGAACTGAAGATCACGCCGCCGCCTCCGCCGAAGCCGCCGACGAGCTGGCTGGAGATGTCCGGCTGGGCGTCCAGGCCGCAGCCACCGCCACAAGCGGCGCCGGAGAAAGCGGTTCCCCTGGACGACTGGAGCCTGGTGCGGCTGTCCACCGGCCGGGCCGGCTGGGTGCTGGCGCGCATGCTGCGGATGAACATCCCGGACGAGGTGGCGCAGTACTCGGAAGGGCATCGCCTCACCTCGTACTTCTCGCTGGGCCAGGTGGATGACGGCGGGCAGGCCAAGCACCACTGGCTGTGGACCACCATCACCAAGAACCTTCAGCCCTATCAGTTCGACAGCTTCCGGTACTTCGTCTGGAGCCTGAAGAACCACCGCTACGAGACCGCCTATATCGAGAGGAACCTCCGGGGCTACTTTCCGGTCACGGTCCAAGCGGTCCAGGTGGGGGCAGGCCAGCGCGCGCGGACGATGTCGGGCTTCTCGCTGATCGTCGAGGAGGCCGACGGGGCGCGCTACCGGCGGACTTACGCCTACGACAGCTACGTGGTGCGGCTGGTCAGCAAGACCAGAATTGCGGAAACCGGCCCGCCTCAATCCCCCAGCAGCCGGCCGTAGGGCTGGAGGCGCTCGACCTGGTCGCAGACGGCCTTGACGCCGGCCGTCAGCGGGATGGCCAGCATCAGGCCGGCGGCCCCCCACAGCGTGGCCCAGAACATCAGGGCAATGGTGGCGGCCAGGGGGTTCAAGTGTACGCGCGGGCCGACGATCTTGGGGTAGAGCAAGTTCATGGCCACCATATGCAAGACCGCCACGATTGAGCCAATGACCAGGTAGGCGGCCGGGGTCTTGTAGACGGCCAGCGCGGCGAGCACGGGAGGCGCCAGGGCCAGGGGCATCCCCAGGTAAGGAACCAGGCTGAGGAATCCGCTCAGCGGGCCGACCAGCAGCGGATACGGCAGGCCGAACAACCAGAACACCGCCGTGGAAGCGGCGGCGATAATCAACCCGAGCACGAAATTGCCCACCACAAAGGCGCGCGCCAGGGCGGCGATGCCTTCCAGGCTCTGCGCCGCCACGATCCTCCCTTGCTCGCCGAACATTTGCAGGAAGGCGCGGTGGATGTGCTCGCCCCAGCTCAGCATGAAGTACACCAGGAAGGGGACGAAGGATGCCAGCAGGAGCACGTCGTAGAGCGGGCCCATATTGGCGTACACGAACTCCACCAGCGGTGAGCGTTCCGGCCGGATGCGCACCTCTTGCACAGCGGGCGGCGTGGGCGCGACCGGAGTGGGAGGCTCGGCGGGGCGCCGGCGGCGCGCGGCCGGGGGTTTGGCCGGCGCGGGCGGCTGGGCCTGCGCTTGGGGCTCCCGCAGCCGCTTCGGCACCAGCAATTCGTACGCTGAGCGCTCCATGGCTTCCAGCCGCCCCAGTACCTCGTCCGACAACTGGCTGACCCGCTCGGCGTACTTGGGCAGGTCACGCACCAGTCCTTCGGCCTGCGTGAAGATCCCCACGCCCAGCAGGTAGACCAGCGCCAGGGCCACCGAGCAGACCATGAAGCTGGCCAGCCCGCGGGGTACCCGCAGGCGCAACAGCAGGTTGACGAAGGGCTCCAGGATGAAAGCCAGGATGACGGCCGTGGTCAGCGTGATCAGGAGGGCGCGCCCGAAATAGAGCAGCGCGATCACCCCTGCCAGGGCCACCACCATGCCGGCGGCGCCCCCAGGCTTTAGCGCGCGCAACGATGTAGCGACAACAGCCACAGCCAAGACCCCAACAGCTTTTCAATGGCTACTCTAGCACGACGAACCGTATAATGTAACTCTCCATGACGAACGGTTCTGAGCGTGCGGCGGGCGGCAGGATTCTGGCGCTGGACGTGGGCCGGCGCCGCATCGGGCTGGCCGTGAGCGACGAGCTGGGCGTGACCGCGCAAGGCCTGGAAACGCTCGAGCGCACGAACCACCGGGAGGACCTGGCGGCCCTGGCGCGGGTGGCCGCACAGTGGAACGTGTCGCTGCTGCTGGTGGGCCATCCCGTCAAGCTCAGCGGCGAGGAGGGAAGCCAGGCGGAATGGGTGCGGCGTTTTGCCGAGGGCTTGGCCGCCCACACCGGCCTGCCGGTGAAGCTGTGGGATGAACGACTGACCACCGCGGAGGCCGAACGGGTGCTCAAGCAGAGCGGCATCAGCATCGCCAAGCGGGCGCGGGCCATCGACCGGCTGGCGGCGGTGCTGCTGCTGCAAAGCTACCTGGACCACAGGAGCCACGGGCCGCTATGAGACTCCGGCGCCTCGCACTTCCCGCCTTGGCGGCGCTGGCCGGCGCCAGCGCGGCTCTCTACTCGCTGAGCTGGAAACACGCGGGGTTCCGGACCGAGGTCTTCCTCGAGATCCCCAAGGGGACCAAGACGCGCGTCGTGGCCGGCAAGCTGGCCGAAGCCGGCGTGATCCGCTACTCGTGGCAATTGCTCCTGGCCCGCGCGCTGCGCCCCGCGGCCAGAATCCAGGCCGGCGAGTACCTCTTCCGGCGCCCCGCGAGCGCCTGGGAGGTGCTGGACCGGCTGGCCCGCGGCGATGTGTTCTACTACCAGTTCACTGTGCCGGAAGGCAGCAACATCTTCGATATCGCGGCGGCGCTCAAGGAGCAGCAGATCTTGCCGGCGGCAACGTTCCTGGAGGCGGCCCGCGATCCCGCGCTGGTCCGCGATCTGGACCCCGCAGCCCTTACCCTCGAGGGGTACCTGTTCCCCGAGACCTACCGGCTGAGCCGGAACACCACCGCCCGGCAGCTCTGCCGCCAGATGACCGAGCGGTTCCGTCACGCCTGGCAGGAGCTGAAGGCGGGCGGCACGCGGGCGCACGCCACGGTGACCCTGGCCTCGCTGGTGGAGAAGGAAGCCCGGCTGGGCGAGGAGCGGCCCCTGGTAGCCTCGGTGTACGTGAACCGGCTGCGGCTCGGCATGCCTCTGCAATGCGACCCCACTACCATCTACGCGGCCCTGCTCGAGGACCGCTACCGGGGCGCGATCTACCGCTCCGACCTGGCGAACAGGCAGCGCTACAACACTTACCAGCACGCGGGGCTGCCGCCGGGCCCCATTGCCAACCCGGGCCGGAGGTCGCTCGCAGCGGCGCTGCACCCGGCCCAGACCGGCTACCTCTACTTCGTCGTCCGCCCGGACGGCTCCGGCGGGCACGAGTTCTCGAAGGACATGGCGGCCCACCAGCGCGCCGTCAGGAAATACCGTCGTGGCCTCAACCAGGCAAAGCAAGCGAGCACAGCTCAGCGAGTGCCTGGCGCAAGCGCGGCCAGCCCACATCGGCGAGACCGAGTGGCGGGACCTGCGGGAGCGCCTCGCGCCCATTTCTGAGAGCTACCTGCGGCGGCTGCTGCGAGCCACGGGCGTGCCGCTGGCGCCGCTGGTCGAGGGCGTCCGCCAGGATTCCTGCGCAGAACTGGAGCGGACCCTTCTGGCCATCGACCGGGAGCACGCGGCCGCCGCGGAGGCCGGCGAGCAGTCGCGGGCTCGCGCCTGCCGCCGCGCGGTCATCGAGGCCAAGGACCACGCCCGCCTGGCCCTCCGCAACCCGAAGACGCACCCGGAGAAAGCCGCCGGAAAGGAAGAGATGATTCTCTGGATGCTGACCTGGCTGGAGAACCCCGGCGTATTCGCGGCCTGGCTGCGGCTGAGGAAACAGGCGCTGGCGGAGGCCCCGGCTCAGGAGCCGCCCTCGCCGAGCTCAGTCTTGCGGAGCATGAAGTAGCTCTTGAGGGCCAGCTCCAGCGGCGGCATCGCCTCCAGCCCGGCCCGTTCCATCTTGGCGTTGGACAGCGCCGAGTACTTGGGCCGGTGGGCCGCGGTGCGATACTCCCGCTCGTTGGTGGGCTGGAGCTCTACCTCGAGCCCGGCCACTTCGAAGATCAGCCGGGCGAAGCTGAACCAGGAAATGGGCGTTCCCCCGCCCACGTGGAAAACGCCGTGCTGGTGGCGCTCGACCAGATCCACGGAGCGGGTTGCCAGCGCTGGGGCATAGGTGGGCGATGCGACGTGGTCCTCGACCACGCGGATGGGCCGGCCCACCGCTGCCAGGCGCAGCATCAGCTCGGCGAAATTCCCGCGGGCCGTGCGCAGGCCCCCGGGGCCATACAGCCCCGAAGTGCGGATGATCAGCGGCGCCTCCAGGTAGGCCTGAGCGTAGATCTCGCCCGCCAGCTTGGACACCGCATAGGCGCCCAGCGGATGCGGCGGGTCTTCCTCGCTGTAGGGCCTCCCGGTGGCCCCGTCGAAGACGTAGTCGGTCGAGTAGTGGACCAGCAGGGCGTCCACCTGCCGGCAGGCCAGGGCTATGTTGCGCACGGCCAGGGCATTCACCAGGAAGGCGGCCTGGGGCTCCTCCTCGGCCACGTCCACCTGGTTATAGGCCGCGGCGTTGAACACTACCGCCGGATCCAGCCCCGCCACGCACTGCTCAACCAGGGCCTGGTCGGCGATGTCCATCTCCGGCCGGTCATAACCCTCCACCCGGTAGCCGCGCCGGACCAGTTCGCGCACCAGTTCCACGCCGAGCTGCCCCCGGCTGCCGAAGACCACGGCTTGCTTGGACATACGATGAAAAGGATAGCGCGAAACGGGGTCGAGTTGGGTCTCGAATCAGGTGAAATCCCGGAGACCGGGGAAACGTCTGGTAGGACGATGAGGGAAACAGTGCCTAGCTTTCCATTCCGTCCGAAGCCGCGGGCCGCTGGCCGGGTCGCCCGCGTGGGGTTGCTGCTGTATCTGGCGCTGTTGACCGTGCTGGTGGCCGCGGTCTGCCACGGCGTCAGGGCGTTGCCGGCGGGCTGAGCCGCGAAGCGTCCTTCCGCCAGACCCGCAGGTGCTCTCCGGGGGCGCCGCTGACATTTTCCAGCAGCCTCTCCGCCAGTCGCGCCAGTTCGGCCGTGTGCAGCAGGGAGTGCTCCAGGATCAGGCCAACGGCGTGGCGGCCGGCCGCGGCCTGGCACTGGAAGACTTCGCCGAGCAGCAAGGCGTCATCGCACTGCACCTTCACCGGCGCACCCTGAGGCAGGGCCTCGTCCAGCAGGAGCCACAAGGCGGCGCCCGTCAGGGTGGTCACCTCGCCGCGCCGCTCGCCTCCACCGTCTCCGAGAACCGTCACGGTGACCGGCTGGCCGCTCTGGCAGGGGGGCTGTTGGCGCATCGACATACCTGTCTCATCGGCCAACCGGCAGAGCGTTCTAACGAATTGCAGGCGTGCGGGGCGCGGCCACGCCGGCGTGCTCCAGCGCCACTTGAATGAAGCCCAAAGCGGCCTTCGAGAAGCTGCCCAGCCGGACGATCTCAAGAGGTGTAGGGGCGAGGCAGGCCTCGCCCCGGCGATAGAATATAGGCTATGCGGTGTGCGGCGGCCCTCCTGCTGTGCCTGGCGCAAGGCCCCGATTACAGCGCCGACGGCTTGAAGGCTCTCGAGGCCGGCAAGTACCAGGAAGCCGCGCAATTGTTCACCCAGGCCGTCGCGGCCGACCCCACCGACTACGCCGCGCATTTCCACCTGGCGCTGGCCCAGAGCTTCCTGGGCCGCGACGCCGAAGCCGCTCAAGCCTACCGGAAGACCCTCGAGCTGAAACCCGGCCTGTACGAGGCCGAGTTGAACCTGGGGGTCGTCCTGCTGCGCCAGCAGCAGGCCCGCGAGGCCGTCGGGTACCTCGAGTCCGCCGTGCAGAAGAAGCCGCAGCAGACGCGCCCGCGGCTGTACCTGGGGCAGACCCTGCTGGCGTGCGGTGAGCTGGCCCGCGCCGAGCAGGCTTTTCAGGCCGCCGCCGAGCTCGACCCGAAGTCCGCCTTGGCCCACCTGGGGCTGGCGCAAGCCCAGGCGCGGCAGAACCGCCTCGAGGAAGCCGCGCCGCATTTCCGCCGCGCCGCGGAGCTGGACCCTGGTTTCCGCGATGCCCTCCTGGAGCTGGCCGCGCTGTACGAGAAGAACAAGCAGCCGCAGGAAGCGGTCGGCATATATCAGCAGTTCCCGGAGAATGCCGGCGCGCGCGAGCGGCTCGGCGAGTTGCTGATGGCGGCGGGGCGCTCGACCGATGCCATCCCGCATCTGGAGTGGGTGGTCGCCAGGTCGCCGACCACAGCCAACCGTGTGGCGCTGGCGCTGGCCTACGGGCGCGCCAAGCAGCCGGAGAAGGAGCTGCCCGTGTTGGAGCAGGCCGTCCAGGCCGAGCCATCCAACCTCGAGCTGCACATGATCTACGGGCGGGCGCTGCGGGACCGCAAGAACTTCGCGGGCGCGGCGCGCGAGTTCCTCACGGTGGCGCGGGCGCGGCCCGATTCGCTCGAAGCCTGGAATGAGCTGGCGGCCATGCTGGTGTCGCTCGAGAGCTACGACCAGGCCCTGGCGGCGCTGGAGCGGGTCCGCGCGCTGGGCGGCGAGACTGAGGGTCATCACTACTTGCGCGCCATCGTGCTGGACCGGCTGAGAGACTTGAAGGGCGCGCTGGCCGCCTATCAGCAGTTCCTGGCGGCCAGCCAGGGCCAGCACCCGGACGAGGAGTTCAAGGCCCGCCAGCGGGTGCGCATCCTGCAGAAAGAGCTGAGCAAGAGGTGAGGTGACGTGATCCGCTGCTGTGCTGTGCTGGTGGCTCTGCTGGCGGTCCCCGTGGCGCCGGCGGTTCCGCCTGCGGCGCGACAGGCGGAAGGCCTGTCCCGCGCCGGCTTGAGCGCCGCGCGCGCCGAGCCCAACCTCGAGAAGCGCTCCCGCAAGGCCCTGGATAACGCGGACCAGGCCTTCGCCGCCACCCGGCAGGCCTATCGCGGCGGCGACCTCAAGCAGGCCCAGGCGGCGCTCGAGGAAGTGCGGGAATCCGTCGTGCTGGCTCACGAGTCGCTGAAGCAGACCGGCAAGAACCCCTCGAAGAGCCCCAAGCACTTCAAGCACGCCGAGATCAAGACCCGCGCCCTGCTGCGGCGCCTCGACGACTTCCGGCAGGAGATGAGCTTCGAGGACCGCGACACCGTGGAGGAGGCGCGCGGCGTCATCGAGAAGATCCGCCAGGAACTGTTGCTGGGGATCATGGGGGGGAGGAAGAAATGAGGAAGATGTGGCTGGCCGTGCTGCTCATCCTCGCTGTGTCGCCGGGGCTGGCGCAGCGCGATTTCCTGACCACCGAAGAGGCCGATTTGGTGCGGCTGGCGCAGGATCCCAACGAACGGCTGAAGCTGTACGTGCAGTTCGCCCGGCAGCGCCTGGAGCTGATCCGGCAACTGCTGGAGCGCGACAAGCCCGGTCGCGCGGGCCTGGTGCACGATCTGCTCGAGGACTACTCCAACATCATCGACGCCATCGACACTGTGGCCGACGACGCCCTGGCGCGCAAGCTCGAGATCAACCTGGGCATGGAGGCGGTGGCGGCCGGCGAAAAGGAGATGCTGGCGGTGCTCGAGAAGATCGCCAGCGGCTCTCCCAAGGATCTGGCGCGCTTCGAGTTCGCTCTCGAGCAGGCCCTCGAGACCACCCGGGACAGCCTCGAGCTGGCCGAGGAGGACGTGGGCCAGCGGTCCCAAGATGTGGCGGCGCGCGAGCAGCGCGAGAAGAAGCAGCTCGAAGCGATGATGCAGACCAAGGATCTCGAAGAAAAGCGCGCCGTCGAGAAGAAAGCCGCCGGGGAAAAGGAGAAGAAGAAGGCCCCCACCCTGCTGCGCAAGGGCGAAACCCTCAAGCCCGAGACCACCAAGAAGAAGTAGCGGGGATGTGATCTTCGTCAAAGCGTCGGTCGGCAACTCGGAGCCGCTCGCAATGGCGCTCGACTCGGGCACGATCCGCGCCACGCTCGACGAGTCCGTCGCCAAGCGGATCGGACTCGACCTGTCGATGAAGGCGCAAAGCTCAGGTGCGGCCGGGATGCAGGAAATCTCGGTCGTCAAGGACCAGGTGCTGCGATTCGGCGGCGTCGAAGTAACCGAGCCCCTGATGCTGGCGTACCCGCTCGATTTCCTCTCAAAGCGGCTGGGGCGTCGCGTGGACGGGATCATCGGAGTTGAGTTGTTCAGGAAGTACGTGGTCGAAATCGACTACGCGGGACGGAAGCTGCGCCTCATGGCTCCAGAGACGTTCACGTACGCCGGACCCGGCGAAGTTGTGCCCGTGACGTACGATCGCCGCCTGCCTTTGGTCTCCGGAACGGTGACGCCCTACGGCAAAGACCCGATCCCGACACGCTTTCAGTTGGACACGGGTGGGTCGGGGATGTACGCCGATTTGTGGAAGGACTTCATCGCAAAGCATGACCTCCTCCCGGGCGTGCGCGATGTAGCCGTGGTGCAGACCACCGGCTTCGGTGGGACCCGCCCGCAGCAGAAGGGGCGCGTCGCGGCCCTCCAGATCGGCGGCATCAAGATCACGGACCCCGTGGTACGCCTGAACGACTACCAGTTCGGCGATGCGGCGCTGTTCGGCGGGAATCTGGGCAGCAGCTTCTTCAAGCAGTTCAGGGTCATCTTCGATCTGCCGCATGATCGCGTGGTGTTCGAGCCCGTGGCGGCGCGGTAGCGGCGCGATGCTCCCTCCCGGATACGCCGGTCTAACGCTTCGGGCGATGAAGCAGAATCGCCTGCGTCGTCCGCATGGTCTCGGCCTTGGCGCCCTCGGCCTTCGAGGCGATGGCGGCCTGCGCCGCGCCCAGCCGCGCGATGGGCACGCGATACGGCGAGCACGACACGCAGTCGTCGGCCAGCTTGCCCACGCCCTCCTGGTCCAGCACCGCGAACAGGGCAACCTGACGGGGCAAGTGGAGTGCGTAGGGCCGAAGTCGGCGTCGCCCATGAGGCTGGCAACCTGAGATGATCTCCTCACCAGGAGTGGCTGGCGCCATGGCAAGAAAGATAGTCGTGGTAATCTGCGTCTTCGTCTTGTATGCGGTACTGTTTTCGTCGCTCCTTTCCCCTGGCGACCCAGGGCTCGCGTTGGTAGGAGCGGTTGCGGCGACAGTGGTCACCGTCTATCTTTACGTCAGAATCGCCAAGAGAGTGGGGCTGGAGTAGGCGTTGTCGGGCAAGCCGCACTACGGCCTAGAGGCAGCTCGCGCCAAACGAACGGCCGAGCGGGCGGCGCTGACCCGCTTCATCGACAAAATGAAGAAGGAGGGGCGCTGGGACGAGTTGGAGCGGCAGATCAGGGATCAGGTCGAAGAGTTCCTTCATTCCCCGAACCTGAAGATCTGGCGCTACCAGCGAACGCCTCGGTCAATGGCGCATCTGTTCGCCGAGCTCTCCGACGGAACCAAGCGACCTCTCTGCGGTCGACCGATAGATGAGCGCGCCGTCGCAATGGTGGTCACTACTACCCGCAAGGCGGACTGCTCAAAGTGCAATCAGGCCGCGGAAGTGATCTTCCGGAGAAGGCCTGCGCGGCCCCCCTCCCGGCAAGGGGCCCGTTCGCAGCGCTCTGCGTGCCGACGGGGGCTACACATCCTCCGGCGACGGACTGCCAATCAGTTCCTCCGTTACGGTCAGGAAGCGCTTCGCCCGGGCGATCTGCTCCTCGGCCTCACCGGGTGGCACACGGCGGCTCACGACGTAGTCGGCGTCGGAGCGAGCTTCCTCGGCTGTGATGAGGAATCTGTGGAGTTCCGGCGGCACCCTGCCGGTCCGCGCGAACTGGCGGCCAAATGCACCGATCACCGCGGAGTGGCTGGAGAAAGACAGCCCCTCACTGAGCAGGAGAGCGGAGGCGCAGTAGAACATGGCATAGTACGCCCGCGATACTGCCACCTCCGCGTAGCCGAGCTCCGCGGTTGCTTTGGCCGCGTCAAGACTCCGCCGTGCTTGCCTGAGGAAGTCGGCTTGATCGGCCGTCACACCGGCACACCTTCCCGGCGAATGTTGCGGAGCAGCGGGCCGTCGCGGGAGACGTAGTCAGACTCCGACATGAAGATGCAGATCACCACGACGTCCATCTCGAGACAGAGCTCCCCAACGATGTCCTCGGTCCGGTGCATTTCCTGGTACTCGCTCACCTCTCCTCGGAGCACGACCAGCACGTCGATGTCGGACCAGGGGCGAGCGTCCCCGCGGGCCTGGGAACCGTAGACGATGAGCTGGGCCAGCCGGTCACCGTAGAGTTGCTCGAAGCGCCGGCGCAGCTCGGCCAGCGCGTGCCTGACGTTGTCTGTGACCGCGAGCTCCTGGGGCATACCGCCACCCTCAGGCCCATTCTAACCCGTCTGGCGACAGAGAAACCGTAGAGACGCCGAGGTCTCTGCGCCTCTGCGGTGAAAGAAGGAGCCTACGCCGTCCGCATGGTCTCCAGCTTTTCATTGTGGGGCGGGTCCCCGACCCGCAGCCGGCCCCATCCCCACCCGGTAGCAGAACTCCACCGAGCTGGGTTCGCCGCCGTGCTCGCCACAGATGCCCACTCCCAGGTCCGGACGTGTGCCGCGGCCCAGCTTGATGCCCATCTCCACCAGCTTGCCCACGCCCTCCTGGTCCAGCACCGCGAACGGGTCGGCCTTGAGGACCTTCAGAACAGAATCGCCCACGCGAGACGTGCAGTCACTCACAAACCGTCTCCGGCTCCGCGCCGTTTCAATGTTGATATCTGACGGCATCTCGCCACATGATCGAGCAAGAGGATCACAACAATGGCCAAGCAACGGATATGGGTCTCATGGAGCGGCAGCGGCAGGACCCTTTACATCGAACTGAGCGTCTTTCGGGCGGGCAAGACAGGCCTCACGATCGCTTGCCCGGACGACAAGGAGTTCAAGTTCGGCACTTCTGACGAGCAGCTACGGAAGTTTAGAGACAAACTTCAGCGACTCTTCGCTGAGCACGTCGAAGGAAGACCGGTTGGATGATCGGACTGCCCCCTTTGAGCACACTCCCCTGAGGCTGTGGCTTGAGCGGGCCGGCCCGGACGGGGACTCGGGGAGAGGCCGCATTGTCCACCGGGACACAGCGTTACCTGTCCCCGCTCCCCCTACACCGTCCGCATCGTCTCCCTCTTCTCGCCCGCGATCGCCGCTTGCGCCGCGCCCAGCCGCGCGATGGGCACGCGATACGGCGAGCACGACACGCAGTCCTCCACCAGCTTGCCCACGCCCTCCTGGTCCAGCACCGCGAACGGGTCGCTCGCCGACACTAGGTTACAGCGGGGCAGGCGCTGTGGGCCCCAGAAGGCTACAATGGACTTCGGGAGGCCCGCAAGGAGGGATGACCGTCAAAGAGGAGCTCCACCGGTTGATCGATGACCTGCCCGAGGAGCAGGCGCGGGAACTGCTCGAAGACCTGCGTGACGCCGCAGACGCGGATGGGCCGCCGCTGGACGCCGAGGCCCTGGCGTCGCTGGATCGTGGGCTGGCGGATATCGCAGCCGGGCGAGTGAAGCCGCTGGAAGACTACGAGCGCGAGCGCGGTCTGTGAGCTATCGCGTTCTTCTCGCGCACGAGGTAGAAAGACTGCTCGATCGTCTCGACCGCCCCACGGAACGACGTCTCCGACGCCGCTGTTCGCAGCTTGCCGAAGACCCGTTCGATCCCAGGCTATCTTCAACGCTGAGCGAACGACCCGGAGTGCGCAAGTCGCGTGTGGGCGGCTGGCGAGTGCTGTTCAGTGTGGACCGCGAAGCCAGAGTGCTGTACATCGCCACGGTGGACAGGCGCGGACAGGTCTACAGACGCCTATGAACACCCCTGGCAGAGAGGCGGAAGTCCCCGCTCCGCCGGATTCCGCCGCCCCCGTTCCCCCCGCCCCCAACTCTTTTTCCCCTGCTTTTTCAACCATCCACGCCCCACAACCCACTACGCACCGCCCGCACCCCCTTACCCTGTAGCCGGAGGCGTCCCATGCCGAGCCGGAAGCAGGGCGATGCCAGTTGGCCCGGCCGCGGAACATTAAAATTGGCAGATCAAAGCCAATTCGCCCAGGCGTCGCCGGACAAAGCGCAGAGAACCCGGAGACCTCCGCGTCCTCTGCGCCCTCTGCGTGAAACCGGCCTTCTACACCGTCCGCATGGTCTCGCCTTTGGCGCCCTCGGCTTTCGAGGCAATCGCCGCCTGCGCCGCGGCCAAGCGCGCTATGGGCACGCGATAGGGCGAGCACGACACGTAGTCCATCCCCACCCGGTAGCAGAACTCCACCGAGCTGGGCTCGCCTCCGTGCTCCCCGCAGATGCCGATCTCCAGATCGGGCTTCGTCTGCCGGCCCAGCTTGATGCCCATCTCCACCAGCTTGCCCACGCCCTCCTGATCCAGCACCGCGAACGGGTCGGCCTTGAAGATCTTCAGGTCTTCGTAGATCTTCGAGAACCTCACGTAGTCGTCCCGCGAGATGCCCAGCGCCGTCTGCGTCAGGTCGTTGGTCCCGTAGCTGAAGAACTCCGCCTCGCGCGCCACCTCGTCGGCGGTCAGCGCCGCGCGCGGAATCTCGATCATCGTCCCGACCATGTATTTCTGGCCGGAGAGACCGGCTTTGCCGAGAACCTCCTCGGCCACCTTCACCACAATCGCCCGCTGGTGCGCCAGTTCGGCCACGCTGCCGATCAGCGGGATCATCACCTCGGGGATGACCTTCACGCCCTTCTTGGCCACCTGCACGACGGCCTCGAAGATGGCCCGCACCTGCACCTCGGTGATCTCCGGATAGAGAATGCCGAGACGGCAGCCGCGCAGTCCGAGCATCGGATTGAACTCGTGCAGCGACTCCACCACCGACAGCAGCTCCGGAATGCGCTTCTTCAGTTCCGCCACCTTGCAGCCGTAACGCTCCGCCATGCCCTTCTTGGCCTTCAAGTCGGCGTACCGCAGCACCGCCTGGTCCACCATCAACTGCTCGCGCTTGGGCAGGAACTCGTGCAGCGGCGGGTCCAGCGTGCGGATGATGACCGGGAAGCCGTCCATGGCCTCGAACAGGCCGGCGAAATCCTTCCGCTGCATGGGCAGCAGCCTGGCCAGGGCCTTGCGCCGGCTCTTCTCGTCGCGGGCCATGATCATAGCCTGCATGTGCTCGATGCGGTCCGGGGCAAAAAACATGTGCTCGGTGCGGCACAGCCCGATGCCCTCGGCGCCGAAGCGGCGAGCCACCTTGGCGTCGCGCGGGATGTCGGCGTTGGCGCGCACGCCGAACGAGCCGCGGAACTCGTCGGCCCAGCCCATAAACTCGGCCAGGGCGCCGGAGCTCGGATCCGGCTCGACGGTCTGCGCCTGCCCGGCGAAGACCTCGCCCGCCGAACCGTCCAGCGACAGCCAGTCGCCTTCCTTCAGCACGACCGCCTTGCCGGCCACGCTGACGCTCAACTGTTTCTTGTGCTCCTCGACGTTGATGGCGCCGGCGCCGGCCACGCACGGGATCCCCATGCCGCGGGCCACCACGGCGGCGTGGGACGTCATGCCCCCGCGCGAAGTGAGAATGCCCTTGGCCACCTCCATGCCGTGGATGTCGTCGGGCACGGTCTCGGAGCGCACCAGCACCACGGGGCCTTTCTTCGCGGCTTCCACCGCGTCGTCCGCGGTGAACACGATGCGGCCCACCGCGGCCCCCGGGGAGGCCGGCAAGCCGGTGGCCAGCTTCTCGAGGTTCTTGCGCGATTCGGGCGCGATGAGCCGGTGCAGAAGCTGATCGAGTTGCTGCGGATCGACCCTCAGCACCGCTTCCTGCTTCGAGATCAACCCCTCGTTCACCATGTCCACGGCGATCCTCACCGCCGCCGCCCCGGTGCGTTTACCGTTGCGGGTCTGGAGCATGTACAGCTTGCCTTCCTGGACGGTGAACTCGAAGTCCTGCACGTCGCGGTAGTGGCGCTCCAGGCTGCCGGTGATGCGAACGAGCTCCTGGTAGACCTCCGGCATCAGCGTCTCGAGCTGGGTGATGGGCCGGGGCGTGCGGATGCCCGACACCACGTCCTCGCCCTGCGCGTTGGTGAGGAACTCGCCGTAAAACTCCTTCTCCCCGGTGGCCGGGTTGCGCGTGAAGCCCACCCCGGTGGCCGAGGTCTCGCCCAGATTGCCGAACACCATGGCCTGCACGTTGACCGCGGTGCCCAGGTTCTCCGGGATCTTGTTCATCTTGCGGTAGTGGGTGGCGCGGGGGTTGTTCCAGGAGCGGAACACCGCGTCGCGCGCCATGACCAGCTGCTGGAGGGCCTCCTGCGGGAAGGGCGCGCCGGTCTTCTTCTGGACCAGTGCCTTGTAGTCGGCGATGACCGCCTGGAGGTCCTCGGCCGTCAGGTCAGTGTCAAACTTGGCCTTGACCTTCTTCTTGCGGCCGTCGAAGATGTGCTCGAACTCCGCCTTGGGGATCTCCAGCACGACGTTGCCGAACATCTGGATGAAACGGCGGTAGCAGTCGCAGGCGAAGCGCGGATTGCCGCTCTTGGCCGCGATGGCCTTCACCGTCTCGTCGTTCAGGCCCAGGTTGAGGATGGTATCCATCATGCCGGGCATCGAGAACTTGGCGCCGCTTCGCACGCTCACCAGCAGCGGCTTGGCGACATCGCCCAGCTTCTGGCCCATGCGCCGCTCGAGCTGGACCAGCGCCCGCCGCATCTGCCCGTCAATCTCGGGCGGCACCTGGTTCTGGTTGTTGAAGTAGACGCCGCAGACCTCGGTGGTGATGGTGAACCCGGGCGGGACCGGGGCTCCGGAGCGGGACATCTCCGCCAGCCCGGAGCCTTTGCCGCCCAGCAGGTCCTTCATGGTTCCGTCGCCGTCGGCGGTTCCCTCGCCGAAGGCGTAGACGTACTTAGTCATAGCGCTTGTTTCTCTCCTAATTGTGTAGTTACGATTTCCGAAAAATCGGCGATGGCCGAAAACTCGCCTAACAGTTTCTCCAACATGGTGAGCCGGTTCTGCCGGACCCGCGCATCCGGGGCGTTCACCAGAACTTCATCGAAGAACTTGTCCACGTGCGGGCGCAGCGGGGCCATGCACTCGAGGGCGTCAACGTAGTCCCGCCGCGCGAGTAACCTCCGGGCCATGCGGAACGCTGTGAGCATGGCATACAGCCCCCACTCGGCGCCCGCCTCCAGGATCGTGGCGTCCACTTCCCCCACACCCTTGAAATCGGCTTGTCGCAGGATATTCTTGATACGTTTGAAGCTGGCCGCCACCGCCTCGAAGCCCTCCGTGGGCCGCACCTGCTGGAGGGCGGCCAGGCGGCTTTCGAGGTCCGTCAGGTCGTCCCAGCCCGCCGCCAGTGCCGCGTTCACCTCGTCGTAGGCGAACCCGCGCACCTCGCGGAAGTAGTGCCCAAGGCGGTCCTCGAAGAACTCCTCGAGCGCCTGGTCCTGGCCCAGCAGCTTCCTGAGCGGCAGCGCCAGCTTGCCTTCCACCAGGATCTTCACCGCTCCCTGCGCCGCCCGCCGCAACGCGAACGGGTCGCGCGAGCCGCTGGGAATCAGACCCTGCGCGAAGCAGCCTTCGAGCGCGTCGAGCTTGTCCGCCAGCGAAACCAGCCGCCCGGCGAGCGTCGCTGGAATCGAGGCCTCCATGCTCACCGGCCTGTAGTGCTCGTAGATCGCGCGCCAGACGTCCTCGGGCTCGCCTTGAGCGCGGGCGTACAGGCCGCCCATGATGCCCTGAAGCTCGGGGAACTCCTTGACCATCTCGGCGGTCAGATCGCACTTGCACAGGGTTGCCGCGCGCACGGCGTCTGGCGAGCCGCCCAGCTTGCGCACCAGAGCGACAA
>Ga0315289_10006891_pt1 | contig 16648 bp, 29 predicted proteins | sample YL17G11_40_MG_FD_203452 | JGI IMG/M metagenome (GOLD analysis project Ga0315289, IMG submission 203452) | Sediment microbial communities from Yellowstone Lake, YNP, Wyoming, USA - YL17G11_40 | ecosystem: Environmental > Aquatic > Freshwater > Lake > Sediment | place: USA: Wyoming | collected... | reverse complement strand
TGAGAATGCCAGCATTATTTAATTCAACAAAATTTTCAAATGAATCATCAATAAATAATTGAACACCTGAAGATTTTGCAATTTCAACTTTACTTTGTTTGATGTCAAGACTATAAACCATTCTTGCCGGAAATCCATGACTGTCAAGCCATTGTTCGCTAATTTCTTTCGAAACAGGTCTTGATGTAATATAGCAATGTGGTTCAAAGGGCATGTCTTCAGGTTTTATCAGTGGTTCAATGCCAAGATAAAATTCATCTAATGTACCTGCATCACGCATTGCATTAAATCTTCTACCAACTTTTCTATCGAGATACCACGAATTTGGCGTTGCGTTGATTTCCGGATATATTTTTTGCCAAGCACCAGTGAAGTCGGCAAGAACTCCATCAAGGTCTAAACCAATTTTTGGTAATTTTAAATACCTTTTTGGTCTGTCATCACCTTGTGGAAATGTGTAATAGAATGCATTAAGAAAATGCACGTTACATGCTGCGTGAGCAATATGCAAGCGACCACTTTCTTTATCATAATCCTCACCTTTTTCAATTGCAGCAATATGCCTTTTAAGTGAAGCAAGTACTGATGTCCACGATAAACCGTTTTCCCAATTACGGTCAAAATATTTATTCGCACCATCGGTAAGCACCTGAACGAAGTCTTCAAATGCATGCGGTTCAACCAAGTCGTATCTCAGTTTTCCTTTGTTAAATCTCAACCCACCGCCTTTGCCAGTTGTTGCAGTGAAGTCTTTTTCTTTTTTTTCCTGATTTTCCATTATTGCTTCTTTTACTAATTCTTTTTCGTTTTTCATAACATTTAATTTAAATTATTTCTTTTCTTTTTCAAAAATTTCCACTCCAAACATTTCTTGAAGGTCTTTAAACGGACCTTCGTATTTTTTTGTTTCACTTTTAATGTCGTCACCAATTGAATAGACTTCCAGTTCAATTAACTCCATTTGATAATCTTCAATGGTTTTAAGTTTTTGTTCTTTTGTTTTAGGTGTCATTGATGTTACATACGTGAAGTACGCACGAAGTTGTCCCGGAGGTAAGTCCGGATGTGACACGATTCGCAGTGAACCATAGGATTTTTTGTCAGTAAGTCCACGCAATACCCATCGTGCGTCTACACGTAGTTCAGTTACATATCCTCTTAACCTGTCCCAATATGTATTATTTAAGTCAATAAATTTCTCCATAAAATTAAAAAAAGAGGTTTTTTATGACATAAGCACCACCACCTAAAAGTATGGCAGTAAATATTAGATTCAAAACCCAATCAAAGATTACGTTAAGTATTTTCCAGAATTTTTTCATTTTACTAATTTTCCTATAAATACTATTTTTTACAGTCACAATCACATGATGGTTTTTCATCACCAATAACGGGCGTACCGCCCCTTGGTGGACAGCCATGAATTTCCATTGCACGTACACCCAAAGCAGTTACTTTACGTATTTCTGCAAGTGCAGCTTGAGTATCAAGATAATATACTTTTTCTTTTGCTTTGGCTATATGAAATTCCATATAGTTAATCCATTCTGCGACTGGTTTTTTTTCATCTGGCGTGCCATCTGCAGTTCTGCGTGTACCCCATTCTTTGTCCTGATAATCTCTTTCACCATCAAGACGTTTGTAAACATCTGTTCTTTCCAATTTTCTTCCGTTTGTTAAATTAAATCCTGCATTTATTGTATTTTCAATACATTTTTTGAATGTGTAGAAGTCCGAAGGTTCACGTCCCATTGTTTTAAGATGTGTTATTATATTTTCAATATCACTAAAGATGGGATATGCATCAATTAGAAAAAGTTTTGGTTTGCTCAATTTTCTGATTTTATATCTACGCTTTTTGGTATTTTTTAAGCCAATAATAAGATATTCAATTTCTGCCCCAAAAGCATTAAGATAATATTGATTACCACATGATTCAATGCTATTGAGATAATTCATAAAATGATTTAAATCGTTCCAGAAATGACTGTTGGGTTCGATATGCATAAAATTGTTTGTTGTTGTTCTTGCAGAAGCTGCAAAATAATTTGTTTCCGTATCCATTTTATTTTCTCCTTTAATTGATAGCGGATAATCGCCATCGGTTTTATTTCCACCTTTAAGAGATAATATCTTTTCAGCATAATCAGGTGGCGGCATTTTAAATTTATTGGCAATATTGCGGATATATTCTTCGATTTCTTCTTCAGGTACATTACCAACCTCAATCTTGAAAACTCTTTTAGGTGAGTCATTTAGAGAATGTGTGTGTATCGTAGGGTCATCAAACGGTTTTCCATCTGTCATCTTATAGCGTGACTTTAATGACTTTTTTGGCGTGAATTCATCACCACCTGCACCACCCGTGTATCCTGTTACCATAATCATTATCGATTTACTTTGCGGGATGCCCGTGACATTCTATTCTTATTTTTACGTGCTTTTCTGTAGTCAGCACCAAACTGATTGGTTGTTACATTTGTTGAAATAGTAGTGCTTTTTACTTTACGTTTTCTATCAAATATACCAGTTGATATCATGCTCGTTACTTTACTTTTAACGGTTTGATGTTTTATCGGGTGAAATTTTATATGTGATTCTTTTAGATGTAGAATCTGAATTTCTCGCTTTTCTTCGTCAGTAAGTTCTCTCGTCTCAATTGTTTCGGTCAAGGGATTCAGTATATCATATACTTGAATTTTTTCACTCTTATCATCTTTCTTTTCGCTTTCAACTGGCTTAATGTAGAATGTTGGAGTTATTTTAGTGTAATTTTTTTTGTTGAGGTCTTTCGCTTCATCAACACCTTCCATTAATTTACCTTCGATTTCCACTTCTGATTCAACCTCTTTTTCGATTTCTTTTGTTATGAGTTTGAGTTCTTCTGGAGTTTTAACTGACCTTACGTCAATTTCTTGTTCAATCTTATCATTTTCTGACATTTTAAAATGTTGTTTTAACATGCCTATTGCTATTTTGACAATAGACTATAAAATTATTTTGCGTAAAGCTACACAATTCGTAGTAAATATGCAAGAAAAAAATAAAAAAAGGGGAAAATTAATTCCCCCTTTTTTTTACTTCTCATCGAGAACTTCAACCTGTACAAGTATTTTGTACCCCTCTAAAATTCTATCAATGGTTTTCTGATATTTCTGTAATGGATGACTGTCTTCCGGATAATGATTTTCAATCTGAGAAAAACTATGACCTCTGGCAACGCCATAAGCTGCATACATTACTCGTAAGTCTTCTCTGTTTGTCTGATGCTTATAAGTGGCATCTTTTGCCGGAATAATTCTTTCGCCAATTAATTTGACGGTTTTTCTCTGATTTTTTAAGAACTTCTGTTCTTCAACCTTTTTGCTAATATCTGCTTTTATTTGGGCGATATTAAATTTTATTATTGTTTCCATATGGTGTTTATTAAAATTTATTTGTTATTTTATAATTATACTTTTCATATTACACATTTTACGTAACGCAATTTGCGTAATCGATTCGCAATTGCAAGTCTATTAATAATTATATTATTATGGCGGTCTGATTTTAATCTATAAATGTCCCATCGTTTTAATATTTTTCCATTTTTTACCAGTATTAATTTCAGATATTGTACTTCGGCTAACGTTAAATTTTTTGGCAATTTCTTTTTGAACACAGCCTTCATTTAACATTTCTTTTATCTCCAATATTTTTTCAGAAGTTAATTTTTTGCACACATTTCCCGAAGTATACATATGTTTTGAATTTTCAGCATGTTCAATCCATTCCAAATTAATATCACGATTATCTCTTTTTATTCCATTTATATGATTGACCTCAAGTGATGTGTTATCATAATATTTAAATGTTAATGCCACTAATCTATGTACTCTATATGTTTTACGAATATGTTCATAGTCAGTTAGACCAATAACAAGATATTCTTGTGAAAAATTTTGACGCATTATTTTATTGCCATTAGGATAGCTGTGTTTTTTTACTCTACCCAAATTAGAGACATCATATAGTCCCTCATATTTTGGAATGGGTTTCCATATCTCATAATTTAAATTATTGATGTTCAAATTTTGATATATTTTACGAGCACCATTTTTATAGTCTTGCAAATTTTTTTCTTTGACTATATTATCAACATTAATAAAAATTTCTTCAATAGGGATAAAGCCGTCAAAGGAAGTGTTTTTAACATCACCATAATATTTAATGGTTTCAATATATGGAACACCAAAATTAAAACCAATAAAAACAAATTTACCTTTATGCCATTGAGCAATATTAGTGTTTCTACAAGTACCGATGTAGTACGAATTTTCTTTTAAATTTAATTTATCTATCATAATTACAAATTTAATATAAATACCTGAATTGCGAAAATAAATACTTCATTTGTAAATTTAATTGCGACTTTAATTTTTAGTTGCGACTTGAACTTCTTGAAGTGCTAAGTCTAAATTCTGCGTATATTTGCGCATTTCAGGCGTACCATAATAGCAAATGCTTGTCAACTGGTTGTCAATGTCGGGTTCATGAAAAGCCACAACGGTTGCACCATTGTCCAATAATTTGTAATATAGTCTTTGTAGTTGTTCTTCGTTGTTCACAGAAAGTGATACAACATATTCGGATTTCTCAATCCATTCTCGGTGTAATTCAGGGTAATGATACGCAAATCTACTACTGCTGTGCAGTGTCTGCGCTAATTGATAACCTGCATCGAGGTCTTTTCTTGTTACTGTTACTAATTTAACCTACTTCATTGTTTTTAATTTAATTGTTAATAATCACTGTGGATATATAAATACTCTTAAGACATCAAAAATATATATAATTTATTTACTGTGCAAGTATTTTTAAATATATTATTTATAATATCCCCAAAATAACCATCTATATATTTTGGGTTCACCTTCTTTCCATGTAATAGAATTCAACCACTTTGATTTAAAGTAGTGATACCAAATTCCTGTTTTATGTATCCAAATTTTCATTGTTTTTTATTTATCTAATTTTTAAGTAAACCCAAACGCATCTCATACGACTTACAGTTTGTTCTAATTGCGTCAATATCGCTCATTGTATTATTTTGTGGTTCATTTTTATCATAGATATCGGGTTTGGGGTGCATGCAGACTTCCATATACATTGATTCATTTGTGTAGGAAGGGTCTTGGTGAATAAATCTCCATGTACAGTGGATACAATCGAGTTGATTACAACATATTACAATTCTTGCTTTCATATTTTATTTGTTTGTACTCCCGACAGGAATCGAACCCGCACACTCGGTTTTAGAGACCGATACCATAACCATTCGGTCACGGGAGCATTATTTTTTTCGTTTCCAATATTCGTATAGTTCATCAAGAGTGTAGAATATATTTGATTCGTCATCCCACGGATGCTTGTCTTTAATCAATACCCAATACACATCCGTCTGTCCATTTTTTACTCCAACAACCGAATCACATTCATATTTAATCCACTCTAAAAATTCTCTTGGGAACATACTATTCGTCTTCTAATTTAAATATAAATTTTCTTATTATTGCATAATTATTAAAACATAAATACATGGTTTTAAACTCCCTGCCTTCTTTTGCCACCTGATATATATACTTTTCACCTGCCACAATTATTCTTTGTTGTTTATTTATATCAATTCCCCATTCCAAACGTTCTTCGGTTGTACTATTATTTAAAATGTAAAAATAGCCATCACAAACACGGTCAATTTCGGAAACCGGATAAGTTCTTTTGAGTAGTTCAAAGTCCTTCATCTAATTAAGAAAAAATTCCGTATTTGCAATCACATCGAACCTCCCCACATAATCATGTAAAACCTTATTGAGTTTCATTGTGCAGATACAGTCGAGATTTCTTGCAAGTTCGTTTTGGCTTTCACCTACACTCCAGGCTTTTCCCTCATGAATGATAACGCTTCCACGGACAATGGTGATTCCATTGTCGGTAGTTTCTTTGGTAATTTCACCAATGAAAGTTTTATCATTATCGGTTTTAACCAAAAATAATTCGGTGATTTCGATTCTTGATGCTCTTTTCATAACCAATATATAATTGTTATTATACGTAATGAAATTGAAAATGTTACAAAAAAATCAATAAATTAATGCCCTGTCGAATAAATTATTGGCTATTATGCATTCTACTTCGTGTAAATCGTCAATAATATTGCTTCCACAGTAAAAACAAATACCGCCAAACTTCAATTTAATCTGATGTATTTCAAAGTCTGGGTCAATCGCAACGCATGCTTCGACTATTTTATCAATAATTTCCATCCATACTGGTACAATGGGAGTGCCAATATCAAAGCCATACCAACCTTTTGGTATATGCTTACGATACTTTTTATTTAAATCACTATCCTCAATTGTGGATTTAAAATCTTTCGAGAATTCCGGATACTTTCTTAAAAACATATAAACGTCTTTAAAATCCTTGGATAATTCTATCGGCAATAATTCATGCTGGTCAAAAATTTCCTGTACTTTGTCTGATATTTTCATAACATGCTGGTTTTTTAGTTAAGAAGTAATAAGTCAAAGATTTGTGAGTTGCTCTTACCAACGTTAGACTCTATGACCTCACTCGCATTCGGAGAGACGAGTTATCAAGCAAGAATTCATCCTCTTACTATTCTTATTACTTTTGCGGAGAGTGAGAGATTCGAACTCTCGGTACGGGTTGCCCCGCACAACAGATTAGCAGTCTGCCCCAATCGACCAACTCTGGCAACTCTCCCTGCTATATTAAAGTCATTACTAATTTCAATTGATACTTATCCCCATTGTCTGATTCTAATATCTGAACTGGTATTTCGCAACTTTCCGCAAATTCAATTTTTCCATCATACACCAATTCTTCTGCTAATTGAAGTAAATTATGTATATCTATTTTTGTTTTCATTGTCAATCCGTTGTACGATTATTAATATCATTTATCATAGACCACAACACTCTTTCCCTTATTTTATGACGGTACTTAATAAGTATTTCAGTCCATTGATTTATGTCGGTTATTTGTTCACGTCTCATCATAACTTCACGCTCATACTTTTGTACTCCCTTTTCTTCTGCCTGGATACTGACAACAAATACTTTTGCATGTATAACATTCATCAGTTCATCAACCATATCATTGGCTTCTTTACTGTTACCTGTGTAGCGCAATGCTATCTCCATTAATGTATCTTTCATAACTTAACGTATTCTTCTTCGTCCTTAACAGGCATTGGTAATGATTTTCTTTTCTCTGCAGGAATTAATATTGCAAAGTCATCGTAGAACACATTATATCCGAGTTTTATACCCAAATTCATGCCTTCTCCATTATAGTTTGGAACTATAATTTCTCTGTACTTGCCGACAGTGTATATGCCATTGTACTTGAAATACTGACTTTTTCTCTGGCATTCGAGTTTAATCAAGTCACCCTCTTTAACATTACGGGTTGTTCTTTTTGCCTTCCGGTAAAACTTCTGCTGATATTTTACAATTCCTTTCATGATAATATTTTTGCAATTATACGTAAAATAATTGAGAATGTTACAAAAAAAGTAAAAATAACATGAGCGTAGCCAGAATTCTGTTTTTATTCCATCATTTATCTAAGCACCAACCCGACCATCATTGAGTTGCTTTCCCTCTCGGTCTGTTTGGCTTGCACCCTCTGCGGTATTAGCGATTTTAAACAATAGGTACTCTGATGCTTCATTTCCCTATCTAATCTCCCTCATTTAGCAATGGTGTTCTGAACTTCCTCTATTTCGCCAAAATGTCGAGATTCTGGCGAGATAGCGATGAATCCTCTGTGTTATTTTTCTTGTGATGGGGGTAGGTCTATGCCATGTTCATCACGTTGTTTTTTAATCCTATTCCTCTTCAAGAAAATCCCAATAATTCTCACCGTCTTTTTTAAAATCTTTATGCCTTATACGGGGAGCAAAAAATGATGAACCATCTTTGTTATAAACCATAAGGTCAGTTTCTGCATGTGGATAGTCTCTTAAATCAACTATTGTTGCAGCAAAGACTTCTCTTCCTTTAGGTGTGTTTCCAAATAATTGTACTGGTAGTCCGATTTGTGTTTTCATAGTTTTAATAATTTATTACAAATATCGCACAAATTATTTTAATATACAAATGATTTTCTTTTTTCTCTTCTCTTAGTTCTACCATTACCCTTGTTCAATGCACCGTATGTCGGAGTCAGTGAATGACAATTCGGACATAATAGTTCGAGATTATTTAAATTATGATTTTCAGAATTACCGTCTTTGTGCTCCATTTGAATCGGAACTAACCCGGTTATCGGATTGACTTCGTGCCACCCGCATTTCATGCATTTGTTGCCGTACTTCTCAATCAAGTAAATTTTATATTGGTTGTAGAATAACGTAGTGTCACCGCCTTCAATTCTCTGAGTTATTTGCTTTCGGTTGAATTCGATGTGACATGTGTGCGAACAATATTTACTTTGCTTCCTTCTATTTAATAAACATCCACAGTTCAAGCATTCTGTTAATTTATCCTCGGATTTACGCTTGGGATATTTTCTATTATTAAATTCAGCACCACATGATTGAGAACAAAATTTTCTCTTATTCCTTTTACGTCCAATGAACTCATTACCGCATTGTAAACATATTACACTCTCAGTAAACTCAAGTTTATTTTGCTTTAATCCAAGTTTTTGTAGTTTTATTTGAACACTTCTAAATTCACGATTTAATATTTTCGCAATATCTTCAATCCTCTGACCTGACTGGTTTAATGTGATTGCTGATTCTATGTCTTCTTTCGTCCATTTCATAATATTTACTTTAACATAAATACTATGAAATGCAAAAAAGAATATTCGAAAGTATTGGAGCAGGTGAAGGGAATCGAACCCTCGTCCTCGGCTCGGCAAGCCAATGCACTACCCCTATGCTACACCTGCGGGGTGTTATTTGTGTACCTGAAAGGATTCGAACCTTTACGCACCCATGAGATAGGGTTGTCCTCTCCAATTAAACGACAGGCGCATGTTGCAAGGTTTCCCTTGCAATTTTTCTTCAAGGCATAAGCCTAAAAGTACTCAACTTATTTTTAAGTCGTACATCTGCGGTCCAAAAACTGTAACCATCTGCTTTTTCATAAGCATCAAATTTAGTCATGGCACTGACGTAAAACTTGTGGACTTCACCATCCGTAGAGGCGATTTCCACGAGCCATAGTCTCATTATCTTCGGATGCTTTCTGTAGAATGCATCGTCCCGTATGAGTTCTGGCTGTTCCTGCTTTTTTGTTTGTCTAAATAACATACCAATCGCATAATCAATAGCAGGATTGATTTACGATGTGTTGAGATACTCCATATTTTTCACTTTTTTATTTTCATGTATTTAAGCCAACTATACGGCTTTCTTGTTTTCAAATATTCGGGTTTATAATCATTCGCATATGCCTCACGTTCGAAAGCCAATGAAATATATGCTTTTTTTCCGTTGACAAATATACGAATAATCCATTCAATAAGATACCATAAATAGAAAAAAATTATCAACATTTCCATTTGTTGCTTCCAATGAATGCTTTCATGATTTACAATACTTTTATAATTCCAATAAGGCGGGAGATATTCTTTTTGCACATATACACCAAATGGTGCTAATGTTATAGCTGCTGCCCATCCAAATGTGATGATGCTCACAAACCAATTCATTTCCTTTATTTTCATCCTACTTCTGTTAATGGCTCAATTATGTTTAATTCGTCAATGTAAATAGTTTTTGTTTTCAGATTGATGTTGATGAAGTCAATATTTTTATCATCGTCTTTATTTGCAAGTACAAACGAAAAATCATTTTCCTTGCCCCAATCAAGTAAAAACTCAACCAAAACATCCATTTCATTTTCTTCCATAATGAAATATTTTTAGTACCCCCAGAGGGACTCGAACCCCCACTCTTTTCGTTCGTAGCGAAATGCATTATCCAATTGTGCTATGAGAGCATGTTATGAAATTTTAATTTCTTTTGTTTTAAAATTAATATTAATACATTGATATTCTACAATATCACTATCGGCATCAAAATTAACGCCATACTTATTCTTTACACCCCAATTAATTATATTTACATATAATTCGTTTTCAATATTTTTTGATTCATCCATATTAATTGATGTTAGTACCCCTGGCAGGAGTCGAACCCGCAACTGTAGGTGTCGAAAGCCTACATTCTATCCATTGAATTACAGAGGCATTATTTTATATTTTATATGTAACACATCACCGTCTTCATTTAAATACTTTGACATTACGTCTCTCTTACCTTCGCCATAAACAATTATTATCGTATTACCGCTTTCATCAACAAAAGCATAGCCATTTAAAGACACAATAGTTTTACCTTCGGTGTATTCAAGTTTGTTTTTCAGATTCTGTATCGTGTGTTTCATCAAGAATTGGAATAAATGTTATATGTATAACTTCATTACATTTGGGACAAATTATAAAATCCTTATGTGTTGGAACACAAATAATTTCTTTACATTTTGGACAAATCATTTTCGTTGTTATTAGTACTCCTACCGGGAATCGAACCCGAATCTAAGGTTTAGGAAACCCTAATTCTATCCATTAAACTATAGAAGCATTTGTACCCCCACAGGGAATCGAACCCAAATTTGTGGTTTAGAAGACCTCTGTATTATCCGTTATACGATGGGGGCATGTTAATATATTAAATTATTTGGTACTGATATTGTTTTAAACGAATTCATATAATCAAATAATGCTTTTTCAAATTCTTTTTGTGTTGTGTATCTGCCTTTTTTAATGAAATAATTAAATTTATTCATATGTAATTGTAAAAGAGTAATAAACATATCGTCATTACTATATCTTACAATATCATATTCTACTGTTTTAAGTAAATAATCAATACTTTTATCATTCCAAACAATTACATTCATTTCTTTTTAAATTGCTCAATAACATTTTCAATTATTGGTTTGTTTTTATCTGGACGCATAAAACTATACCAGACAAACATTGAACAAAGGAAAACAATTAATGTGACAATTCCAACTTTTATTAAATAAGGTGTGATATCAATATAATGTTTCACCCTTAATTGAAGTTTTGTCATGAATTTTATTTCATGACCAACAATAGGTCTGCATCCATCAACAAGAGCATCTTTATTGTCTCTGATGAATTTTTCCAATTCTTCGTCTGTCCAGTTTTTCATTACTATTAGTATTTTGGTTTCCAAGTATTAATATTATCAATTACAATATCAACTCCTAATCCACCCATATTTCTTGGTTCACGTGCAGTTTGTCTTTGAATAGTTTTTCTTAAAAAGGCAGTAACTAATCCATTGTTTCTCACAACACCCCAAATTTCATTTCCTGTTGAATCCAGCATAATATCATTTTTATCGGCTGAATAAATTTCATAATATATGCGAGGTTTATGAAAATATGTCACTAATTTCGAATTTGGATTGATATTAAATCTACCAAGCATAACACCATATGATTTATTCTGTTTAAAATCATAATTTAATGTAGCATTAAGATTTGCTTTAATAATTTCTTCTTCTTTTACAGTAATGTCATTGTTCTTTGTCATTTTTTCAAGTCTTTCGGAAATTCTAACATAAGCGTGTTCCGTGATTTTTGTTTTAAAATTTTGTGTGTCCATAATATGTGTTTACACACATATACGTATTTAAGACAAAAATCTTGAAATTATGAGCCAATTATGACTCATTTGAGCCAATTTTGAGCCGATAGAGGGACTCGAACCCCCGATGTCTATTAAGTGCCAGTTTACAAAACTGGTGTTGTCGCCACTGAACCATATCGGCATTATCTTACTGAGCCTGATGAGGGACTCGAACCCCCAACTTCCACATTACAAGTGTGGCACTCTACCAATTAAAGTTAATCAGGCATATTTTTGTCATCTTCTTTTAATTTTGCATTAACAAATTCAAGTTTTCTTCGACCATCAACACCATTATGACACATGTTAAACCAATTACCAACTCTATGTGCAGTTTTTAAGTGCAGGTCTCTTTCCATTGTCAGGATTTTGTTATTACCAACAATTCTGTAAGAAATAATCCAAGTATATTCCATAGTTTAAATTTATTTGCGCTCCGGGCAGGATTCGAACCTACGACCAATTGGTTAACAGCCAACTGCTCTACCACTGAGCCACCGAAGCATATCGTAGTGGAGGTGGGGGTCGAACCCACATATCTTTTGCTTATAAGACAACTGCCGTCACCATTTAGCTACTCCACTATTTACCATTCTATTGTTGCATTTTTTACACTATGTATGTCAATTTCGTAAGCACCTTCGATGTGTCGGGCATTCAATAATGTTGACCTTACATTGTTGAAGCTGCAGTCTTCCGGACAATGAACTAATGCCATTCCATGATTTCTGTCTTCGCTTCCTTGACAATAAGTAATGTAGTTGTACTCCAATAAAACATATTTCCAATTTTCTTTCATGATGATAAATTTTCATCAAAGATAATCAAAAATTTGTAATATCAAAGTATTTTTGAGCAGGAAGTGGGATTCGAACCCACGGTGTGATTTCTCTTTCCAGCTTGGAAGGCTGGCGTAATCGACCACTATACGATTCCTGCATGCCACGACTTTTTTACGAATCTCTTAGATTCACCTGTAACCATGACAGGAGGCATTTTTGAGCCGTGTGACCTGGGTTTGGGACGTGGATAGTCCCTAAGAACGGAAGGATTTCCTAAAAATCGGTGGAACGGGCAGGATTCGAACCTGCGACCACTTCCTCTTCAGGGAAGCACTCTACCACTGAGTTACCGTTCCAAATTTACAGGATTTCTTGTGAGAAAGTTACCCAAGCAACGCCTGACTGTTGCCCGACCCGTAAAAAAAGCAGACTGGTCAACCACACGCAACCCACCAGTTTGTTTCACCTGCCCAAGCCTTGTCCGTTGTGTTTACTTTTTGTGTGGATTACAGGAATCGAACCTGTCTCTGTGGGTCTTCACGCCACCGCTAAACCAACTCAGCTAAATCCACGTTTAAGTTCTGGTGTGAGCCTTATACTCACGTTTCCCGGAATTACTATTGCAAGTACCTTAGAATGCCTCGGAGAATTAATCAAGTCTAATCGTATTGCCAAGTACGTGTACTATGCGTACAGACCCGAAGAATCCCAACTGAGCATTAGGGCAGCCTCTTATGCATGCCAGAACTTCTACACCACTAAAGAGTCATGACTTCTTTATGGTGCGGTGAACCAAGTGATGATATCCAATGCACCTGATTTTGCGGAGAAGGTAGGATTCGAACCCACGGAACTTTGACATTCAGCAGTTTTCAAGACTGCCACCATAAACCACTCGGACACTTCTCCAAATTGAATTTCTATGCTTTCCACTTTCATCAGGAACTATGAAATTCTAACAGTCCGCTTCGTAGTGACGGTGGGACTCGAACCCACATTGTCTTGCGACCCAGTGTATCAGACTGGTGACTCAGCCAATTCATCCACGTCACTGTATTAATGTATGTTTTTATATACATTAAAGCCGTTTTTATGACTTAATGTTGGTTATTTCATACATTATAACGTTAAATACAATTTACAATTTGGTGGGTTTTTGTAAAATGTATTTAACATTATTGCGTTCCCGGTAGGATTCGAACCTACATTGTTCACCTTAACAGGGTGCGGTCTTACCAGTTATAGTACGACAGGAACAGTTTGGCGTGTCAGAGCAGGTTAGATGATAACACACCCAATACATTTTATCTATCCATGTCTATTGACTCCGGTGTTTAACCGCCCGGAGTGCCTTTGGCTTACAACTACTTTGCATTGTTTGAGCACGGAGTGGGATTCGAACCCACGATTGTACGGTTTTGCAGACCGTTGCCTTTGACCACTCGACCATCCGTGCGAAAAACCAGCATGTCAATGAACTACCTTACGGTTTGATATAACCTGCAAGGGTTATATTTTGTGTTTATAACCCGTAAGAGTTATATTTTATTTTGATGCCAAAAATCGGAATCAAATTGAGCCGAGAATCGGAATCGAACCGATGTTTCTTGAATACCACACAAGCATTTTACCCCTAAATTATCCCGACAATATGTATAAGAACAAAAAAACCCGAATCTTGCGAATCGGGTTCTTGTTTTATTGAGTTTTAAATTTATCCATTTATGATGTCTTTAAAACCAGAACCCGTATCAGCAATATTTCTGCCTGTAAATCCTGAACAGAATATACCATTTCCATTACGACTTGATGTCGTGAGAATGGATGTTGATATTATTGTTGACCTTTTCATTATTTTAAATATTATAAGTTCGTTTTAATCTAAATACGTTGCAATTTGAAATTATCCTATGCTTTATTATAAAAAATTATTTCACAAAGATAAATAAAGTTTTGTAATTACCAAACATTTTTTTATTTATTTTCAAAATCTTTCATAAATTTTTTATATACTCGTTTATATTGCCTTTTATATTTATGTGAATTAAAATACTTTTCTTCCCATAGTTTCCTGCTTTCCGATATAGTAAGTTTTTGTTTCTCGTTGTTTTTTTGTGCTTTATGTTTAGTAGCACAACCACTAATAATTAATACAAATATAATTAATAATATTTTAATTATAGTTCTTTTCATATTAAACTTTTATTATAAATACAAAAAAACGCACCATTGCTGATGCGTTTTTAATTATATAACAGTAGAAGTTTAAATTTTTACTTCTTTCTCATTCAAGTCAAAAGTAAAATTAAGTACCTGACCATCCAAAGTTACTTCCAAGGAATTTTCATCGAATGTTTTAAATTCTTTGAACCATTTCTTGCTGAGAATCAACGCAAATTTAATCTGTGCGATTTCCTGCATTGCTTTTCTCTTCTTCTTATTGAGTTCGTTGGTCTTGGCAAGCAAATAACTTTTCAGCATTTCTTTTTGCAATTCTTCTTTTGAAGATTTGTAGAGTTCAGAGTCAAATATAGCAAGATACTTTATAATAGCATCTCCCATAACCCATTCACTGAGTTTCAGGGTAGCACCACTTTTCAGTTTGGCAACAACATCTTCAACTTTCGGTAAACTTGAAAGACTCTTGATTTTTGTGGTCAGGTTAACTGACATGTAGAAATCTGTAGATTCTTCAGTATCAACCAATGGTGCGAAACCATTATAATCAGTGATTCCAATTGTTTTAAGCCAATCAGCACATTCCTGTCCGAGCATTTCAATATATGATTTGCTTTCTTTCGGGAATAAAGCCTTCCTGTAGTAATCATATACCTTTTTGTCTGCCTGTAATTTCTGAAGTTCCCATTCTTGGATTACCAATGCTTTGGCAGAAATTGTCTGTACCATACCTCTATTAATAATAGGAAGACTTGTAAGGTCGATGATTAATAGTCGTGATGAATTTATTGTTGCCTCAACGTCATCAAAATTAACACCATTAATGGATAACAAATCATTTAATTTATGACTATAACTTACTGGAAGTTTCTCAACATTCACAATACCGTCCTTTATAAGAGTAAAGGTATTATATTTGTAAGTAGCAACTTCATTGACGTTAAATTTATTTGCCGGAAGTATTGCCTTTCCTTCGATACGAATACGTAATGAAAGATTTGCACGTTCTTCGTTCCAAACCAAGTCGGTTACAGGATAACCTCTGTCTGGGTTGCTGTTGACAAATTTCAACTCAACGTTCTTTTCTTTGAGTTCTTCGGTAATTTTTGTGATTTCCTCAACATTTTTAGCTTCTGAAATCCTTTTCTTGTCAGCTTCTGAAAGATTTTCACCACGTGCAACTTTCTTCCTGCCAATCCTGTTGTAAACGAAATCCGGATGTCCGGCATAGAATAAGCAACCTTCGGTATTACCAAGGTCTTCCATGAGATTCATAAGGCAATATGCGTTATCATCGACTTTCTGAATTTCACCCCTGCCATCAACAAATCTTTTCGATGTATCGGCAACACATTCCTTAATGGCTGTTTTAAATGCATTCAGTTTTTGTTTACCAAAAGCATTAACAAGCATTTTGTAATAATGATTATCGCCAAGAGCATAGAAAATTTTCTCCGCATCGTCATTCATGAGTTTGTCGGCAAGCACGTAAATTGCTGCATAAAGTGCGGTATCCGCAACACTTGCACCACCAACGCCATTTGCGCTGAAGAAATGAATTTCCTTAACGTCAGAGCCAACCAAGATTTTGTTGTCGTTTATACCATATAGTATAACACTACCATCGTCACCAACGCTGAATGCGAAATCATAAAGATACCTGTCGGTAATCTCAACAAGAGTTTTCTTGCCACCACGAACACTTTTTGAAATTTTATTATCAAATACTGGTTCGAAATCATCAAACCCATTACAACTGATTTTCTCACCACCGAGTATTGAAGCCATTTGGGTGAGTTTTTGTGAGTCGGCATAATATCCGTATTCAACAAAAGTTGAGGATGCTATGTCATTTTCGAGGTTTTTGAGTGCCTTGGTTACTTCATTCCACGGACAGTCATTGTTATAACCATCTGTGAGGAAAATCATCGAGAATACACCCT
>Ga0315289_10006890_pt1 | contig 16651 bp, 18 predicted proteins | sample YL17G11_40_MG_FD_203452 | JGI IMG/M metagenome (GOLD analysis project Ga0315289, IMG submission 203452) | Sediment microbial communities from Yellowstone Lake, YNP, Wyoming, USA - YL17G11_40 | ecosystem: Environmental > Aquatic > Freshwater > Lake > Sediment | place: USA: Wyoming | collected... | reverse complement strand
CCGGATCTCCTGTAACATCTCTGTCCGTCTCATCTGGCACCTCCAAGGGTGACCATATTAAACCGGACAGATTACGTGCTACAAACCCGGACACTTTACTTGCTTCTGACATTTTAAAGTATCTTCTTGACAAGACCACCAGAATTAGTTTAAGTAATAAAAACGTGATGGAGTTCACCTGTAAACGAACTGCCCAAACGGCTAATAACTCCTACCAGTTTTCAATTTGGTGGAGTTTTTTTTTATGTTACCAAATATAGAGTAATGATTATATGGCCGTAAAAATGGATGTTCTACAAGCAGAAAAGAAAATGATGGATAGTAATCTGACGATTAATCAGCAAGCTGATCTCGAGGAGCAACTGCGCCTCCGCAAGGCATTGCAGGATATCACAAACCGCATTCACTCTGCACACACTACGAAGCAGCTCCTTATGGATCTGGAGGACGGCATTCTGAGCCTCTTTGATGCCCATTCAATCACCATCTACATGGTGGACAAACTGAAAAATGAAATATTTTCCATGTTCCTCGTCGGTTCTCAGCTTAAAGAAATCAGGGTACCCGTCAATGACAAAAGCATCGCCGGTTATGTGGCAAACACGGGTAAGCCGATTAACTTAGCTGACGTTTATGATATTGAGGAACTCAAGAGCATTGATAAAGACCTGGCCTTTGATTACAGATGGGACAAGAAATCAGGTTTCAGAACCAAGCAAGTTCTGGCAGTCCCTATTTTTTGTGAAAAGACCCTCAAGGGTGTAACGGACGCCAAGCGGGTTCGAAGAGTCTGTATTAAGTGATGGCACTCCTCTCGATGCATTGAACGAAACCACAAGAGAGGCTTATGGGGATGCATACCTCAGAAAATCGGTCTGTAACCCCTTAACGCGGAAGAATGCTGGAGATAATACTCCTGCGATTATTCATTGTGATATCGTCAAAGGAGATAAGTTAAAAATTGTTTTCTGTGCCAAGGGGGGCGGATATGAAGACAAATGGAGTGGAAACAGTTACACACGATGTCTTGATTTTTGGAACGGGATTGGCTGGGCTTCGAGCGGCAGTGGAGATAGCCCGGAAATCAAAAGACTCGATTAATGTGGCTCTCGTATCGAAGGTTCAAATACAGCGTCCCCATTCAGTATGTGCTGAAGGAGGTACTGCAGCTGTGATGCGGGAGGAAGATGGAGACAACATAGAGATTCATGCGTGGGACACCGTCAAAGGCTCTGACTTCCTTGCTGATCAGGACGTAGTTGATCGCTTTGTGGAAACCAGCCCTAAAGAGATCCTGCTACTTGATCACTGGGGGATGCCATGGTCAAGACGACCTGACGGCAAGATCATGCAGCGTGCTTTCGGAGGACACAGTTTTCCGAGAGCTACAATGGGAGCGGACAAGACGGGTGCCTTTGAGGTGCATACTCTTTATGACACCCTGATGCAGTACAGTAATTTCGCACGCTACGATGAATTCTTTGCCACCTCGATCCTTTATAAAGACGGCGCTTTTGCCGGCATCACAGGGATTGATATGGCAACCGGCCAATTTATGGTCATCAGGGGAAAGGCGATGCTCATAGCCACTGGTGGTCTGGGAACCCTCTATGGTTTTACCACCTATTCACAGACCGTGAGCGGCGATGGTCATGCAATAGCGTATCGCGCGGGGATGAACATCGAGGACCCGGAATTCCTCCAGTTTCATCCCACAGGACTTATTCCCAACGGCATTCTCATGACGGAGGCGTGCCGGGCGGAAGGCGGATATCTGAGGAATAACAAAGGCGAGCGTCTCATGGAAAAGTATGCCGCAAAATTCATGGAACTGGCGCCGCGTGACATTGTTTCTCGATCCATGATTACTGAGATTAAAGAGGGCCGAGGATTTGCAGGACCGGCGGGGCTGGACTATATCCAGCTTGACATGACACATTTGGGAGCCCAGAAAATCAATCAGGCGCTCCCCTTGATCCGTGAAGTCTGTATGAAGTATCGGGGTATCGATCCGATCCTTGAACCTGTTCCCGTGCGACCTGTCGCCCACTACAGCATGGGCGGAGTTGAGGCGGACATTAATGGCGCCACCAAAATGAAGGGGGTATGGGCAGCCGGTGAAGTGGCCTGCCACTCCATGCACGGCGCCAATCGTCTCGGTACCAATTCCACGGCGGAATGCCTCGTATGGGGAGGAATTACAGGAGGAGAGATAGTTAAATATGTGAAGAACAATCCGCCCCTGCTGGATGTGCCTAAGGAACAGGTCGGTGCAGAGCAGAAGCGTATCTATGAAGATATCCTCCAGAAAAAAGGTACGGAAAACCTGTATGACATAAAGAAGGAACTGCGGGAAGCGATGGACCGCTATGTAGGTGTTTACCGGACAGGAGATGAGATGAGTGCCGGTTTGAAAAAGGTCAGGGAACTAAAAGAGCGTTATAAGAATATCTCCATTGCGGATAAAGGGACTATTTATAATACGAACCTGATAAATTCAATGGAAGTGCAAAATCTCCTCGATCTCGCTGAAATCCTCGTTTTAGCAGCACTGACCAGGCAGGAATCCCGGGGTGGACATGCCCGTTATGATTTCCCGAATCGCGACGACGATAAGTGGCTCAAGCACACGCTAGTCACCTACACGGAGCAGGGACCGAAACTTTCTTACAAGCCGGTAACAATCAGCAAGTGGAAACCGGTTGAGCGTAAATATTAGGGGGAAGAAAGATGGCAAACAAACAATTCGATAACCATTTGGGAATAGTAGGGTGGCTCGGCGGCGGACGCTGGGGCGTGGAACGGTATCTGTATATCTTACACCGCCTCACGGGACTCGGAATTCTTCTGTTCTTTTTGATGCATATATTTGCAAGCTCCGTCAGGATGTATGGCCCGGAAAGCTGGGCTACCGCCATGGCGATTTTGAAGAACCCCGTTTTCAAGCTTGGCGAATTCTGCGTCTTTGTGGCCTTTGCTTTCCACGCGCTGAATGGCATCCGGCTCATTTTCATTGAGCTGGGCCTGGCCGTAGGGAAAGCCGAGGAGCCGGTATATCCTTACAGGTCGTCACTTAACAATCAGAGACCCTTGATGGTGATAGCGATGGGGCTTGTCGCCATTCTCATCATGTTTGGAGGGTACAACACTTTCTTTGGAAGTCATTAGGGAGGTAGTCATGAGGGAAACCGCATACTGGACTTGGTTTATTATTGCAGGAATCGTTATTCTTGTATTTGCAGGATTGCATATGGTGGTCATGCACCTATCGGTGCTCGGAGTTTTTAATCCAGAAGGCGGCGCCGTGACAGACTGGGGAAACGTCGCCTTCCGAAGCCAGAATCAGTTCCTTGCTTTTACCTATATAATCCTTTTGGGCGCAGTATTATACCATGGGTTTTATGGGTTAAGGACGATTGTGTTTGAACTCGGGCCCAAGAAATCCTTTCAGGACGGATTCACTGTTATATTGTGGATAGTCGGGCTTGTTCTCTTCGGTATCGGCACGTATGCAGCCATAGCGGCAAAAGCACTGGAAACAGCACTATAGGAAGGGTGAGAAAATGGAAAAAGAAACTGAGAAAGTAAATAATATTACCGTGTATATTCGTCGCTTTGATCCGGAGAAGGATGCAGCTCCCCGGCAGCAGCAATACACACTTCAAGTGGAAAAGGGGATGACGGTCCTCGACGGGCTGCACATGATCAAACAGACACAGGACCCCACCATTAATTTTCGCTTTTCCTGCCGCATGGGCGTCTGCGGTTCTTGCGGGATGATGATTAATGGGGTGCCTGCACTGTCCTGTAACACACAGATTCTTGATGTGACGACGACGGCCTTGACGCTGGCGCCGTTGCCCAACTTTAACCTTATCAAGGACCTCGTAGCTGATCTCGTACCCATGTTTGGCGTTCTTAAGAGCCTTCAGCCTTATATTCAGAGAAGCGATGTGGAAGAGATGAAAAATCCGACTTGTGAATATTACCAGACGCCACACGAGCTGGAGAAATTCCTACAATTCACTTACTGTATAAAGTGTGGTTGCTGCATGGCAGCATGTCCGACTATGGCTACCGACAGGCAGTATCCGGGACCTGCGCCATTGACCCAGGCATACCGCTACAATGCCGATTCCCGGGACGATGCCAGCGATGCCCGCAGAGACCTCGTTGCTGCAAGCCACGGGATTTTCAGCTGTCACTATGCCGGAGAATGCTCCAATGTATGTCCCAAGGGCGTTGACCCGGCACGGGCTATACAACTCATGAAAAAGGATCTGGTTCTCAACTACTTCGGTTTGGCGAAGCATAAGTGTGCGCATCTTCATAAGAAACCTGATAAGACTACGTACAAAGCGAAAATTGAGGCTCCTCCCCATACAGTGTGAAAATAACTTTCACCGGTTAAGAAACCGGCTAACATTTTGATCTTTAGATATTATTAAATTTACCAAATAATTTGTTACACCCTATTCAACATGAAGCATGTGTGAACCAACGATTTCAAATTGAAATCTGCATGGGTTTTGTTCGGGAGAATGGCGATTGGCTCCATGCCGGTAACGTTTATACCTCTGACGGGGCAGAGAGTTTCATCAGGGAGTGCTGCCACAAGGTGAAGGACTTGGCCGGTACAGACAATGTCTCCATGGATTCCGGTTTCTACGACAAGGAGATCGTTGCCGAGTGCGAACGTCTCGGTGTCGGATTTACCATCACTGCCGATCAGACTGCTCCCGTGTTGTGCAGATATACGGAGTAATTCTTTGAGTATTAAGGCTCACGGCACAATCCCGCAGATGGACTTTTCCTGAGATCAGCAATGAAAGGAGAATAATGTTATGGCTACACCGGAATTCAAGTACCAGGACCCATTTCCACTCGGCCCGGACAGCACCAAGTACCGCCTCCTGACCAAGGAAGGCGTATCGGTCGCCACCTTCGAGGGGAAGGAAATATTAAAAGTCAATCCGGACGCTCTCACCAACCTCGCCAACCAGGCCATGCGGGATGTTTCGTTCCTCCTGCGCCCCGAGCATAACGAGATGGTCGCGAAGATCCTTGCGGACAAGGAGGCATCAATAAACGAAAAAGGCGTTGCAATTGCTATGTTGCGCAATGCCGAAGTTTCCGCCAAGTTCGTTCTTCCCCTCTGCCAGGACACCGGCACAGCCACCATCGTCGGCAAGAAAGGACAGCAGGTATGGACAGGTGTGAAGGACGAGGAGTACCTCACCAAAGGGGTCTACAAGACCTACACCGAAGAGAACCTCCGCTATTCCCAGACCGTGGCGCTGGACATGTACAAGGAGGTCAACACCGGCACCAACCTGCCGGCCCAGATCGACATCTACGCAACCGAAGGAATGGAGTACAAGTTCCTCTTCGTCACCAAAGGCGGCGGCTCCGCGAATAAAGCCATGCTCTATCAGGAGAGCAAGGCCCTCCTCACCCCTACGAATCTCTTCAAGTATCTTGTAGACAAGATGAAGTCTCTGGGCACCGCAGCATGCCCGCCATACCACATCGCCTTTGTTGTCGGCGGCACGAGCGCCGAAACATGCCTGAAGACAGTAAAGCTCGCTTCAACCAAATACTATGACAATCTCCCCACCAAAGGGAGCGAACTCGGTCAGGCCTTCCGTGACGTGGAACTGGAGAAGCAACTCGTCGAAGCAGCCCAGAAACTTGGAATCGGCGCCCAGTTCGGCGGTAAGTACTTCGCCCACGATGTGCGCGTGATTCGTCTGCAGCGCCACGGCGCCTCCTTACCGGTTGGCATGGGCGTTTCCTGCGCTGCTGATCGCAACGTCAAGGCAAAGATCAACAAAGACGGTATCTGGCTCGAGGAACTCGACCGCGACCCGGGTCGTCTCATCCCCGAAGCATACCGCCGCAAGCACGATCATGGCGTGAAGATCAACCTCAACAGGCCAATGAAGGAGATACTGGCCGAGCTGACCAAGTACCCGGTCTCCACATCATTGATGCTCACCGGCACCATCGTCGTTGGCCGGGACATTGCCCACGCCAAGTTCAAGGAGATCGTCGACGCCGGCAAGCCGGTTCCCGAATATCTCCTCAAACACCCGATCTACTATGCCGGTCCGGCCAAGCAGCCAGCGAATAAACCTTCCGGGGCCTTCGGCCCGACCACAGCCGGCCGCATGGACTCATATGTCGATCTCCTCCAGTCCAAGGGCGCGTCTCTAATCATGATCGCCAAAGGAAACAGGAGCCAGCAGGTGACCGACGCGTGCAAGAAGCACGGCGGCTTCTACCTCGGTTCCATAGGCGGCCCGGCCGCACTTCTGGCTGAGGAAAACATCAAGAAGGTTGAATGTATTGACTTCCCCGAACTCGGCATGGAGGCGGTATGGAAGATTGAGGTTGTAGACTTCCCGGCATTTATCCTGGTGGATGACAAGGGAAATGACTTCTATAAACAGTTAGGCTGCTAATATGAAAACCGTATCCCCCGGACGCGCCTGCGACCGGGGGATTTTTTTATCTTGACAAACAAATAAAATACGGTTCCTTACCTAAGTGCTTTAAGTATTTGTTTGAGAAGTTTTTGCATCTGTGAGGCGACTTCATTCAACTCGCGCACGGCTTCTTCCGTCAGCTCACCATAACCCCTCATATATTTTGGCCTCTTCTCCTCCATGGCTATATCAGCAAAATGAATTGCGGTGCGAATGGCGCTCAGAGCACTCATACCCGGGTGTTTAACGTTGATGCCCTTGCTCTCAAGAATGCGGCACATTACTATACGAATGTGCGCAATGTCAGCCGCTATGATCTTCTGCTGCGCCGGTCTAATGTCTGCGACATATTTCTCGAAGGGCGACTGCGGATCCATTGACGTTGCCATGATTCTTTCTATATCGGAAAGCAGATCATCCACATATCGAAATCCAATCAACAGGCTACGTTTGTGATTTTCTTTCAAATCTGTCATTAATGCTTGTCCCCGAGAAATTAACTTCAAACAAATGATATTATGGGCCAATTCCTTTTGCTATTAATCAAATACGTCTGATATGAGGGGCGCAAACGTTTCTTGCACCGGCTACGTGCACCAAAGCACGCAGGTATGCATATCTTTCATCACGATTAATAAGGTCCCTCTCCAAGGCCTCATGTTTTAACGCATAGCGTTGCATATTTTCAGCAGTCTCTTTGAGATGCTTTGACTTCTCCGACAATACAAACCGGACAACCTCCCGGGAGGTCAGAAAAGGAACAAGCAGACTCAAATGTCGCAGGCACACGCCGTGGGAGTGCGCGTACGCGACGCGTGTATCCTCCTGTTCCAGAAGAGCAGCAAGGCGGCGCATATACATCTCTTCAGTATCTTGCAACAGACGACAGACACGGCAACTCTCAGACTCCTTTAAAAGTGCCGCGATGCCGTTCGATATATCCGGCGAGGCGCCGTTCAGTTTCGCCAGTTCTTCCGCAATATGTTCCAACAGTTTTGGATACCCACGGGAAATACCCCTTGAAGAGGATATTGCGGATAACTGCCATGTGTGGCCAGGGCAAAATCCAAGTTCGGTGGCATACTCCTCCTGTGCATTCTCATCATATGTTAGCGCGTATTGCCACTTGGCCAAGAAATCAAATATGACCTCCTCCATATGATTACAGATGGGACAGCCACGGCGCTTAAGGTCTTTCAGGATGTCTTTTTCTTCCGGTACAGCGGGGTCTGCCGGTTTTTCAAAAGATTGTTTACTGTCTGACTCCATCTTTCCTCCTCATCTCAAGTTCTCGTTTGATGACTTCTTGCACACCCAGCGGATAGCCCCGGGTTGCTGAAACCAGCACATAAAGGCGCTGTTCCGACCAGTGAAAAGAGTATTTATCCGCAAGATGACACAGGAGCTTCTTCGTACTTTCTTCGCTAAGATAGGGCAGTATAATCACTTCCGCGGGAAGAAGGGCAGCGCGCAACAGAAAAAAGTCTTCTTTCGGCAGAAAGCTTTCTGCGATAGCGATATACTGAAATTTGCTTTCCAGAATAAGATACCGGATGAGCTGGAGCTTCTGGGTGGTCAACTTGGCGATATTATCGAAAACGAGAACGTGTTTCCGTTTGTCTTTCAACTCTTTACTGACGATGAGAAATCGTCCAGATTTGTAGCGTATATAATGATCTTTGCCTTTCCGTTTCTCGGGCAATAACTCCACCAACAATTGTGTGGTCACTTTTCCCGGTGTTTGGGAAAAATCCAGAAATATAAACCTCCACCTGTCTTTTGTTAAGGCTGCAACATGCTTGATCAAGCTGGTTCTTCCTATGCCGTATTTTCCCATCAAGACGACATTATCCCCCCGTTCAAGGGCCTTCATGATTTTCTTTGTTTCCCTTTCTCGTCCCACAAAGCTCATTTTCCTCACCCTACCTCTTCATTTCCTGCACGGTGCGCAAAAAATCTGCGATGTCGTCATTTGCGTTTTCATCAAAGGGGATGTCTAAGCCAATGGTTGCCGGAGGCTTCCCTGCTTGTATTCTCAATATATGCCGGCAAATACCCATTTCTTCCTTTTCAATGCGGGTTAGCGAATACAGCGCTCCTGGTGGAATGCAGTAGACGTTCACGCCGTAGCTTAAAATATGAGGAGCGATTGGCCGTTCATCCACAGCATAAATCAATCCCCAATCCGTAGCCAGCAAGAGGCCTTCCGTGGCAAGGCAAACCTTCTTTCGCCTGCGCTTTTCCGTACCCCATGACTCTATTGAACGAAACAGATATATCGGTTTTTCTTCCTCGAGGATAATCGATTTCAGTATTTCTGTTTGCGGCTTTGGTGTTTGCTCCCATATTTCTGTCCACTTTATGCTTTCTGCAGGCCAGTGATTTTTTGTCTTTCCGTGCAGTTGTCTAAATTTATGGATTGCCCTCTCAAAATGATGACTACCCCTTGCGGTGTAAAAAAGGGATGTACAATATAATTGACCATTTTGTATGAAACGAATGGCTAACCAGCCCAAAAGGAGCGCATTTCCAATCTCGACGCAAATCACTTGAGCGAAGGGGATCGATTGAACAGTTGGAGCAACTGCCTCGATATGCCGATCTTTAGATATCAGGAAGCGATTGTCCGTGACAGCCAGGGCATGTGAAGCGGGTTCGGCATGTATTCCAAACGGCGCCACCCCAGCCTCGCGCATTGGTGCGTAGAGGAGGTAATGAATTCTTTCTTCCAGGTTGAGAGACGCAGCTATGAGATCGGCATGCACGCCTATAAGCCCTTCCGGTCCTTCCGCCCTGAAGACATGGGGCTCCCTCCCGCGGGAGCGATACTCGGATAACTTTATGGAAGCCTTTCGTGTTTTATCGATAGTGCTTGCATTCATACGGCTCTCTTGCTCTTAGCTCCTTGGTATCTGTTTACCGGCAGGGATAAGGGCCATGAAAAAGGCCCCGGCAAGTCCCATCAGCGCCGCATACGTAAATCCCCAGGAAGCTCCAAAGGTCGTCCATAGCATCCCAACAGTCAGACTTGAAACAAAGTCACCCACCCCATTAACTACACCAAGCAAACCATAGGCGGTACCGGCAACGTCATCATTTACAAAGTCACGTACGGCCACGCCCTCAATAGTGTCCTCCCAGGCGATGAAGACACCGGCGAGAATAAAAAAAACAACAAACCATGATACGGAAGGCATAACAAAGGCAAACCCGAGGAATGTGATAACGGCGATGCCATATCCAACGGCGAGATAACGACACCGCGAGAATTTGTGGCTGTGTGCTCCAATGGGAAAAGATGCAGCAGCATAGGCGATGTTTCGAATGAGATACAGGAGGACAGCTATACGCGATGCTTCAAGCAGCCCCATTTCCGGTTCAAGCGTTGTTGTCGCCCGGAGAATCATGAGTGTTGGTGCGAAATCAGCCAGACCGAATAGTCCAACAGCAAGCAGGAAGACACGGTAGTTCTTGGGCATGGAATTCATAGTGTCCCAGAAACGCAAGGCGTGGTTGCGGCCCCGCCTCTTTTCTCTAACAAGGAATAAAATAGAAAACACGGAGAGAAGACCTGGCACAAGAGTTACGAGAAAAATAAGGCGATACTCGCCTCCGCCTACTTCTGCAACTGATGGAAACAGTTGTTCAAAGCCTTTCACCATCTCATGATGGCTGGCGAAATAACTTAATAGACCGAACGCCGCCAGAGGACCCAATACAGCGCCCAGTGTGTCGCTAGCTCTATGGAATCCGAAAGCCCTCCCACGGTCCTGCCCATTGACAGATTCGGCCAACATGGCGTCACGAAGAGGGCCACGGATACCTCGCCCGAACCATCCAACAACCCGACCCAGAAGGATCAGCGGCCATTCCAGGGCGAAAGCGAAGACTGCCTTGGAGACAGCAGTAAGTAAATATCCAAAGACGGTCCAGCCCTTGCGGTGCCCGATCTTATCGCTGTGATACCCGGCGCCCAGCTTGGCGAAACTGGAAAGAGCATCTGCAACGCCTTCGATGAAGCCCAGTGCTGCCGCAGTAGAACCGATAACCTGCATGAATTGCGGGAGAACGGCCGTCGCCATCTCGTGGCAGAAATCACTCAGGAAACTGGTCAACCCGAAAGCGAATATATTACGATTAAGCCACCGCATCTTTTCATACTGTTTCCCAGCCCTATGTAATGTGTTATTGCCCATTCATTTCGCTCCGGCTCGCCTCTGGATATTTAGCAATATCTGAAGCGTGAGATTTTTAACTTGTGCCTTTGCTGGCTGCACCCTATGCTTTTCTATATGCTTTTCAATCGATCTCTGCGCGATACTGTAATTTTTAACCAGGCACTTTTCGATCTCCATCTGAACATTCCAGCCTGCATAGGGAATTTTCCCTATAATCTTTTCTATCGCAGCATTTTTATCTTCAGAATCGACGATTTTCAGGGCAATGCCGGCAGCTAAAATCGCTATCTCCTGATCATCATCATTAAGGAATTTCTTAAGCCTCGACCACTCCTCCACAGTCACAGCCATCTCTGATAGAATACGGAAGGAGCTTCTACGGCGGAGCAGGACAGAAGGACTTTCACTATTCTCTGAAGAATTATGTGCACAGGCGGCGTCAATTAATGCCGGTTTTGCAATCGCACCCATCGACTTCAGGGCATTTTCCGCAGCGGGACGAGACACATCGTCCATCAATGCTGCGATGAATAATGGAATGGGCTCCGGTCGACGAAACGAACCAATAGCTTCAATTACTCCCGGTAACGTCCGCGTATATGCGATCCGCAAGAGGACATCGAAAACATCGTTGGTTTTCCACCTGGCCAGGGCTCGAGCTGCGGTGTTTTCAACCGCTTCTTCGCCAAAGCGAAACACTGGATCGGGAATATCTTTTGGTGCGCAAAGGTATTCGATTAAAACTTCTTTTGCGCCCAGTCTCGCAAGGGCGTTCACAGCTTTCTGTCGCGGTTGATAGATGTGCGTGGGCTTCCCCTCCATCAAATACTCTCGAAGCGGTGAGACTGCCCTTTCTCCGCATGCCACAAGCAAATCGACAGCTTGATCCCCTCCGTGAAGCAAGTCCAGGCAATCGATCAACTTCGTTACCTCTGCTAATGATTTATTCATTCATCGCCCTTAAAAAATGTAATGTGTGCGACTCGCCGCAAAGCATCCTTTAAAACAACAAAAACAACGTCAGTCAGTCCCATATGCGTCATATCATGCAATAATGTATGGTTAAGAGGTAGAATCATCTGAGCAGTTACAACAGGAAAATCACCGTAAAAATATATCCAGTAGCTTTTCGTACCACCTTCTTCTCTCTTCTCTAAGTTCAGGGCGGGGGCGATCTATAATTTCAGAAGGATTTAAAAAAAGCCGATAGAATTTGTGGCTTACCCTGATTAGACCTGGAACCAGGGTCTTTCGTGGCCGTGGAAACCAATCTCTGCAACCCATGCACCAGTCCATATTCGTCGGGACTTTTTGGGGTTTCAGACTGAAATACCAGCGGCAGCCATAATAGCTTTGAACATAATTCTCGTGGAAGACCCGGAATGGAACCAGAAATAAACATGAGTAATCAAGATTTAAGGACATCGGTATATCACAAGATAGACAGACCTTTTGTGCACTGGCTATGGACTCCGTAGTTCCCAAAACATATCCTCCACCGGCTTCACAAATTATTTGTGTGAAAGCTCCCTGCTGATTATCCTCAGATGATGGTCTAAACGCCAGGAAAGGGCAATGTGGTAAGGCCAATGGGCCATTTTTATTATTCATGGTAATACTGTTCATAACTTCTCAATTACATTTTTGTTTCACAGTTTTTAGTGGTTCCCGTAATTTCTCAAATAGATCCCGTAGCCCTTCATATCACCTTCATTTGTCTTCTTCCCTCTGCAGCATGGGAAATTTTCTGTCTCCAGGATGATTTAAAAAAATGTAATGGAATAAGTGGCTGACCCTGATTAGATCTGGAATGAGTGACTCTGGGGGCCGTGGAAACCAGTCTCCGCATATTTTACACCAGTCCATATTCTTCGGGATCTTTTGAGGATTCCGACTGAAATGACAGCGACATCCATAACGGCTCTGAACATGATTGTCTTGAAAGACCCGGAATGGAACTAAATTTAGACATGCGTGGTAAAACTTTAAAGATGTGGGAATATCACACAATTGACATATTTCTTGCGCTGCATTTACAGAATCCGTAGTTCCTAAAATAAATCCGCCGCCGGCTTCACATATTATTTCTTCGAGAATTCCCTGCTGATGGTCTTCAGAAGCCGGTCTGTATGTACGAAATGGACAACTCAATAAGGCTACCGGACCCTCTTGTTCCTTTAGAGTGCTGCTATTCATAATTCCTGGTTACATCTTTTGTTGTTTCACGGTTTGTCAATGTTTCCTGTAGTTTCCTGATTTCCTCGTTGAGACGTTCGACATGCTGTACAGAAGCACTGGCGTTAGCCAGGGCACCGATCAGATTCATTTTCAGTCTCTTATTGTCCTCGTTGCATTCCCAGTAGCGGTAATGAAGTGAGGCGACACGAGATCTTTCTCTCATACAATCACTTCTCAATTTTTCGTTTTGTCTCTGCAACTTCCCTATCTCAAATCTAAGTTTTTCAGTCACAGGCTGTGAATTTTCGTCCCCGTATTTTTCAGCAGATTCATCCACGGACGACGCAGGTGAAAAATGGGCGCCCATTTTTTCGGTATAACCCATTTCGCACTCCACTTGCCCGCGGTAAGCTTCCTGTCTACCCACAATCGTCTCCAATATTTTTTGCTGAAAATCGATTTCAGTGGCTTCAATGTCTTGCCGGCCATAATAATATTTAGCTTCTGATAGCTCCATTCTGAGAATCTTGATTTTATCGATCATAGCCTTAATCAGAAGAAGTGAATTCCCATGGTAAGGAAACGCTGCCAGAGCCTTAACCATATGAGGAAAGCAAAGCCCTGTGGATCGTTTGAACTCTGTGGAGAAATCTATTTCTGCCATGTTGTTTAGAAGCGTTTCCAGATAGTGCGCTTCCGCGTGCACTATGTTCTGACAAAGGCGGCAGCTATTCATTCTTCTTAAGAGACGATTAACGGGTGATTTTTTCCAGCGGAGCTTATGTAACAGCATTAATCTAATCGATGACTCTTCATACTTAAGAAGAATCTCCTTCAAATCCATTTCTTGAATCCGTAGAGCATCTTCCATGATGCGATGTCTGATTGCAGATGAATCCACAGCCCATATTTCCCGGATATGCCAATTACAAATAAACATCGGGTCTCTATGTGCCATATCTTCTTCTAAATTATGGGTCGCTTCATTGATTATTTCATCGATATCATGTCGGCATTGCCTTTCAACGAGCGTACAAACCGGACAGCCATGCTTTTGAAAAGCATCCCATAGATCAAGATACGCACGATGCCTGGCTTTCGTATTCTTGAAGCTACATCCGGACATGATCATGCCTTCGATAAAAATAAATCACGCGCCGCTCAATTGCTTAGCTATTTTTCTTACCATCTTCGATTTATGTGTCCTCAGGCGTCGAATAATGTTCTTGCTTTCCGTATTTCCAATCTTCTCTAACGAATAGAGAATCTCCCGAATGACGAAAAAATCTTCTTCTGTCTCCAGAATTGCTGTGAAATAAGGGAAAGCCATATGGCTATGCATCTCGCCGAGCGACTGAATAGCCATCATTCTATTTTCTCTGATAGGGTGTCTCAAGGCGCAAATGAGTTTCCTTTCATAAGAAAGATTGGCATATTCTGAAATATCATACTTACAATGAGGACAGACTGTAGTGCGTTCATCTATCTCTTTCCAGCAAGCCGGACAGAAGTATGCGGCCATCTATTAAATTAACCTTTTGTCATGTTATACTTTTGCCATCTGGGGCCATGCGCCACCAAACGAAGTTCCGGCATGCCCTGGAGATTGTCAGTGTAATTTTGCAGGCGGGTAAAAGCAGAAAAGCCCGTTTAGATAAAACAGACTCACAGGAAATATTGTTGATATCAATATACCGATAGTATGCTTTGCCCACCATGTCATATAATACAATTCCTGCAATAATCCTGCGCCTATCCTGCAAGCATGGCAGGAGTCATCAGCCATATCAGGCAATTGATGGTGGACTCCATCACCTCATCGAAGATTTTTAAAATATGATCCTATAATCCTTTTTGCAAAGGATTTTCAAAGATCGCGGCGCGACCGAGTTCCGCCTCAATCTCCAATAGTCGATTATACTTGGCAATCCTTTCACTCCGGCATGCAGAGCCGGTTTTGAGTTGTCCCCCGCCCATGGCTACAGCAAAATCTGCAATAAAGGTATCTTCCGTCTCCCCTGAACGGTGAGAGATAACGTAACCCCATCCCGCTTTACGACAGAGATTGATCGCGTCCATAGTTTCTGTAACGGTGCCGATCTGGTTGAGTTTGATCAGAACGGAATTGGCCGTCTTCTCCTGGATACCGCGAGAGATGAATTTGGTATTCGTAACGAAAATATCGTCACCGACGATCTGTATCTTTTCCCCCTGGGTAGCAGTCTGGAGCCGGAACCCTTCCCAGTCGGTTTCAGCAAGGCCATCTTCAATGGAAACAATCGGGTACTTTTCGATCCATGTCTTGTAAAAGGCGACCATTTCAGCGCTGTTCTTCTTTCCCTGTCCGGATTTGGCAAGGTCATAAATACCATTTTCAAAAAAGGAACTTGCGGCCGGGTCAAGAGCAATTGCAATATCCTTTCCCGGTTTGTATCCCGCCGCTTTGATCGCTTCTATAATAACCTCACATGCCTCGTCGTTGCTCTTCAAATTTGGAGCAAAGCCTCCTTCATCACCGACGCCGGTAGCATATCCTTTTTTACTCAAGATTCCTCTTAAGGCATGAAAGGTCTCCACACAATAACGCAGAGCTTCGGAGAACGTGGGTGCGCCGACAGGCATAACCATAAACTCCTGGAGATCAACATTATTGTCCGCATGCTTTCCGCCATTTAGGATATTCATCATTGGCATAGGAATTCGCAGTGCTCCCTGTCCTCCAAGGTAGGCATATAATGGAAGATCAGCGGCGAGCGCTGCTGCCCGCGCCACTGCCATGGAAACGCTGACAATAGCATTTGCTCCGAGTTTTTCCTTATTCGGCGTACCATCAAGTGTGATCATTAAATGATCGATTTCGGCCTGGCGGGACGGGTCCATATCGATGAGTACAGGAGCTATGATTTCATTTACCTTGGCAACCGCCTTCATTACCCCTTTGCCGCCGTAGCGGCCCTTGCCGTCTCGCAACTCTACCGCTTCATTCTCTCCTGTCGAAGCGCCGGAGGGGCACGAAGCCGATGCGGTAAGACCGTTATCCAGTGTTACGTAAGTCTTGACGGTGGGATTGCCGCGGGAATCAAGTATTTCCATTGCACGGATCGATTTAATTTTGCGTATCATGTCTGTTCCTTTCTTTTATAAGATTTACTGAAAAATTCTCCAAGTTACTTCTTACAATGACCGCATGGCATGCTTGATCATCAACGGTGATGCATCTCAGAACGCAGGTGACATGTATCATTCAACGAGACAAGAGTGAAATCGCCGCCCTCTGCCTCAAAACAATTAATAGCGCACGTACCCTGGCGCAAGCGCCAAAAGCGGTCGTTGCCCAGCCCCAACACGCCCAGCAAGATGATCCGGTTGACGACAGTGTGACTTACAACAACGACAGTCTCCCATTCATGGCAACCAGCCACTTCCCTTACAGCGTCCATTGCACGAACATGAACATCAATCAACGTTTCACCATTAGGTATGCTTGTACAATCAGGTGCATTGTACCAGTCTTCTATAATTTTCGGCCAGCGCTTTCGAACCTCATCCGGCGTTAATCCCTCCCATCGGCCGTAGTCAATATCAGTTATGCCATGATGAATCTGTACCGGCAGATCAAAACACCTGGCAATGACCTCGGCCGTCTTGATAGCGCGCGATAGCGGACTGGAGTAGATCGCCGTCGGTCTCCATTCAGCGGCGATGCGCCGACCAGTTACTTCGGCCTGCACCAGACCGGTTTCATTCAACGGCACCTGGGCGCGCCCGCGAAAGCGCTCCACACCATTCCATTCAGTCTCCCCATGT